>LXNJ01000269.1_pt1 | contig 37378 bp, 31 predicted proteins | sample 809081 | NCBI WGS metagenome assembly LXNJ01 (sample SAMN04870510, study PRJNA318959) | sponge metagenome | biome: sponge; feature: marine sponge reef; material: water | host: Petrosia ficiformis | place: Greece: Milos, Mediterranean Sea | collected 2013-05-29 | depth 5-7 m | reverse complement strand
CACGTCGATGCCCTGCGCGAGGGCTCGGGCCGTCCAGCCGGCGCCGATGACGCCGGTGCCGACGACCGTTAGGGCCTTGAGCCGCTCGGTCAAGACGTCGTCGCCGGTCAGCGCTGACGAAGGCCGAACTTGGCCCGGGCTTCGTCCGGCCCCACAACCCGGGCACCGAGCATCTCCACGATGTTCCGGGCCCGCTCGACCAACTGCGCGTTGGTGGCGAAGACACCGCGCGACAGGTACAGGTTGTCCTCTAGACCCACCCGGACATGGCCGCCGAGCAGCATCGACTGCGCGGCGAAGGGCATCTGGTTGCGGCTGATCGCGAAGGCCGTCCAGTTGGCATTTGGCGGCAGCATGTCGACGCAAGCCTTGAACACGCCCACGTCCGCCGGCGCCGCCCAGGGGATGCCGAAGCAGAGCTGGAAGAGGGGCGGGTCGTCGAGCAGCTCCTCGCCCAGCATCTGCAGGGTGAAACTCAAGTGCCCGGTGTCGAAGATCTCCAATTCCGGCTTGACCCCGAGTTCGCGAATCCGAAGCGCGCCGCGGCGGAGCATGTCGGGCGTGGAGACGTAGACGAGGCTGCCTTCGCCGAAGTTGTACGAGCCGCAGTCCAGGGAGCAGATCTCGGGCAGCAGTTCCTCGACGTGGGGGAGGCGCTCCACGGCGCCCACGAGGTCCGTGTCCTCGCCAAACTCGGTGGGGGTCTCGTCGGGGCCGATCACGAGGTCGCCGCCCATCCCTGCGGTGAGGTTAATGACGACATCGGTATCGGCTTCGCGAATCCTCGCCACCACTTCCCGGTAAAGCGCGACGTCGCGGCAGCCCTTGCCGGTGGCCGGGTCGCGCACATGGCAGTGCACGATCGCCGCCCCCGCCTTGGCGGCGTCGACGGCGGAAGCCGCGATCTGGGCTGGCGTGACGGGGATGTCGGGATGCTTGCCGACCGAGTCCCCCGCCCCGGTCACCGCGCAGGTGATGACGACCTCGGGGTTCATGACGTCGCCCTCCTATTGGACGCTTGCGCGTCGGACTTTACGCCTTCCTTGGGTCGAACCGTAGGGGCCGCATCGAACGCCCTCGACGTTCGACACGGGACGGGACAAGCCCGTCCCCTACGGTTCGTGGTTCTTGCTGCATCCGGCTATCATCGAAGCGTGCGTTCCGCGACGGAGATGCGAGCGTTGCGCCTCTGCAAACCCTTCATTCGCCTGCCGTTCCGCTTCGATTCGGAGCGACTGGCGCGGGAGGCCGCCCGATTGCCCGCCTCGTCCTGGATGGCTCATCCCAGCAACTTGCCGGGCAACTCCGCCGTGGCGTTGATCTCCAGCGGCGGCGGCGACAACGATTCGTTCGAAGGCAAAAAGCAGCCCACGCCGCATCTCGACGGCTGCGAATACCTGCGCCAGGTGATGGCGAGCTTCGGCGAAGTACTGTCGCGCTCCCGGCTGATGAAACTCGACGCCGGTGCCGAGGTGAGCCTGCACGTGGACTTCAATTACCACTGGTTCAGCCGCGTGCGCCTGCACATCCCGATCGTCACCAACGACAGCGTGATCTTCCATTGCGGCCCGGAGCAACTGCATATGCGCGCCGGGGATTGCTGGATCTTCGACTCCTGGCGTCGGCACCGGGTGGTCAACGCCAGTGCCGAAGAGCGGATTCATCTCGTTATCGATACGGCCGGCTCGTCGCGGTTCTGGAACCTCGTACGGCGCGTCGAGAACAACGATCCGGCACAGACGGCGGCGCTGTCCCAATTCATCGCGTTCGAGCCCGGCAAGGCCGTGGAGATCCGTACCGAACGATTCGCCAGCCAGCCGGTGATGGCGCCGGGGGAGTGCACGGCGTTGATCGAGGATCTGATCGCCGACTTCTCGGCGAACCCGGGCAACGAACCCGGCCTGGTGGCGGCCTACGCGTCGCTGATGCGCGACTTCTCGGCGGACTGGCGGGAAGCCTGGCTTCTCTACGGGCACCGCGCGGAGGGGTTTGCGCACTACCGCGGATTGATCGAGAAAGCGCGCAGTGGGCTGCATCCGAACCGGCGAGCACTGACGGCGAGCAGCAACGGCATCGGCGTGAACGCGATCTTCGCGCAACGCGTGTTGAACGCGGCGTTGGCACCGGATGCGTCGCTGGATTGACGGTCGGCGACCGATGCCGTGTAACAATTGCCTCGACTGAAGCAACGGGGGCAGGAAACGTGGCCGAACTGACACACCGACAGGAACGCAACGCGTTCATGACGGAACTTGGTCTCGAACCGTACGTCCTGGAACTCGAACTGAACGGCTATGCCGTGGTGCCACCGTCGGTGACCGGCGTGACCGAGGAACAGATCGACACGCTGACGCAGTTGCTGCTCGACAAGTCGGAGGAACTGGTGGGCTGCGCGTTCACGGTGGAGGACGGCCCCGAGTGCGAACTCGACTACGGCGGCTACAAGGGCATCATCGAACGCATGTCCGGTGTCGAACCGAGCCAGTTCCAACTCATGCAGTTGTGTACCTTTGGCCGCGCCTTCCGCGACCTGGCGGTGAACCCCGTAGCGGTGGCATTGATGCGGCACATGATCGGTCCGCATTCGACGCGTTTCAGTTCCCACAACTGCTTCATCAAGTGGGCGGGGGACGGCTACGGGGATTCCTTGGGCCTGCACTGCGATCAAGGGGGCGTTCCGCAACCTTGGGGACGGGTAGCGCTGAACGCCAACTGCAACTGGTGCCTCACCGAGTACACTCTGGCCAACGGTGCCTTCGCCTGCGTTCCCGGATCGCACCTGCGAGCGAGCCATCCGGTGCAGCCGGCGGCGGCTCGCGAGGCCGTTCCCGTGGAGTGTCCCAAGGGGTCGCTGATCGCCTTCCACGGTCAACTCTGGCACGGTGCGTATCCAAGGAAGACGCCGGGACTCCGGGTCACCATCTCCAACTACTTCCGCCACTCGGCGATTCAGCCGCAGGACGACATTCCCAATCACTTCCCCAGGGAACTCGCCGACGACTGCGACGATCCTGCGGCCTTCAAGCAGCTTGCGGGATTCGGATTGCCCTACCAGTCGCAGGCGCTGCCGGTGCCGAAGGCTCGTCGGGAGATGGCCGAGAATCTCAGTTAGGACGGTCAGGATGGTACTTGACTTTTTTTTGAAGGCTGTGGGGATCGAACCATGATGGAATACAAGGGCTATATCGCAACGGTGGAGTTCGACCAATCCACCGAAGTGCTGCACGGTAGGGTCATAAACAGCGGCCCGTATCCCATTGCGACGTTCGAGGCCACCGATGCAAGGGATCTGCGTCCCGAGTTCGAACGATCCATCGACGAATATCTCTCTTGGTGTGACGAAGATGACGTGCAGCCCCGGACACCGTTTTCGGGCAAGCTGAACGTACGCTTGGGCTCTGAGCTCCATGCTGCGGTAGCTGCCGCGGCCATCACGGAAGGGTTGAGCATCAACTCGTGGATCGTGGGGGTGCTTCGCCGATCGACGGTACCGTCGTCCGACTGCTAGTCGAGAGGCAATAGGCCCTATCTGGATTGCCATTCGATGATCGACCCCGTTGAACTGCAGAGAATCGCTATCGCCGCCTTGTCGGCGGGGGGCATCGTGTTGTTCGGTGCGGCGTACGCGATCTGCCTCGCGTTGGGGCGCCTCAAGAGCTTGGCGATCCTGCGCCCGCTCTCCTATGTCGCCTACCTGGCGTTGGCGGTCGTCACGTTGTTGTTCGCTTGGGCGATGAATCTCACGGGTGCCTGGGCGATACTCACCGTGGTGCTGCTGGTGGGCTATTTCGTGGCGCCGCGCGCCATTTGGCGGCTGTCCGTGGCCACGCACGAATCCTCGGAACCTGAGACGACATCGGTAGGCGAAGAATGAGTAGCGAAGTTTGGTGGGCGAGCCAGGACTTCTGGCGCAAGTGCGCGATCTTCGTGACCGCGTTCATGTTCCTGGTGCTGATCCTGCTGACGTTCCATTCGCTGGCCGCGATCACGGCGGGGCAGGATCGCGTACCGGCCTACTCGGTGATCAACCACCGCATCGACTACGTCTTCGACGAAGACCGCAACATGAAGGTGCCGGTGATCGGCGAGGAAGCCCCGCTGTTCGGCGAGGTCTTGACCGAGGAAGAGGCGAGGGCGCTGGTGGATCTCGGCAAGCTCACCGTGCAGGCCAAGAACTGCATGAACTGCCACACGTTGCTCGGTAATGGCGCCTACTACGCACCGGACCTCACCAAGGCTTGGCTTGATCCGGGCTGGGGCAACGAACAAGCCCGGGAGCTCTTGATGACGATGTTCCTGAAGGATCCGAAGACCAACGCGCGGACCTACGGAACGAACCGGCGCATGCCCGATCTCGGCGTTACGGATGAAGAGGTGCGCGGCATCATCGCCTTCCTGAAGTGGATGTCGGCCGTCGACACCAATGGATTTCCGCAGGGCTTCGAGCCCCTGCCGCAGGGAGGCGCGTAGTCATGGCCGAAGCCGTCCTCGATCCCGCCGTTCCAACGGCCGTAGCGGTGCCGGAGCGTACTGCGTCGTCCCTGTCCGCCGGCCAGCGCCTGGCGCTGAAGTACTTCGCCGTGGCGATGGTGCTGTTCGTCGCGCAGATGTTCTTCGGGTTGCTGGCCGGACTGCAGTTCCTGTTTCCCGAGTTCCTCTACGGCGTCCTCGATTTCAACGTCAACCGCATGGTGCACATCAACGCGATGATCGTGTGGATGCTGTACGGCTTCATCGGGTCGATCTACTGGCTGGTGGAGGACGAGGCGGGTGTGGAACTCGTCGGTGCCAAGCTCGCCAACATCAATTTCTGGGTGCTCACGTCGGCCGTGGCGGTCGTGGTGGTGGTCTTTCTGGTCGTGCAGGTTGGCCCGGGCAATCAGACGAGTATCTGGTTCATCAACGAAGGCCGGGAATACATCGAGGCGCCGCGCTGGGCCGACATCGGCATCGTCGTGTGCATGCTGGTGTTCTTCTACACCGTCGCCGGCACCTTCATGAAGGGACGCTGGAGCGGCATATCGGGCACGCTGGTGCTGGATCTCATCGCGCTGGCGGGGCTCTATCTCGCGGGCATGTTCTACACCACGAACCTGTCCGTCGATCAGTTCTGGTGGTGGTGGGTGGTGCACCTCTGGGTGGAAGCCACCTGGGAAGTGCTGGTCGGGTGCATCATGGCCTGGGGACTGATGAAGACCCTGGGCGCGCGCCGGGAGATCGTCACCACCTGGCTCTACATCGAAGTGGCGCTGATGTTCGGGGCGGGCATCCTGGGGCTCGGCCACCACTATTTCTGGATCGGCACGCCCGAGTACTGGCTCGGGATCGGCGGTTTCTTCTCGGCACTCGAACCCATACCGCTGGTCGCGATGGTGGTCCATGCCGTCTACGACTCGGGCCGGCATGGCTTCCAAAGCCGGAACCATCCGGCACTCGCCTGGCTGATCGCCCATGCCTTCGGCAACTTCCTAGGTGCCGGCGTATGGGGATTCATCCACACGTTGCCGCAGATCAATCTCTACACGCATGGAACGCAGTGGACGACGTCCCACGGTCACCTCGCCTTCTTCGGTGCGTACGCAACGATCGTCATCGCCCTCATGTACATCGCGCTGCAACGCTGGCGGGGGGACATCTGGATGTCGGGCGACTTGGCTGATCGCGGCTGGAAGTGGAAATGGTCGCTCGGCCTCCTCAACGTCGGAATGCTCGGCATGACGATTGCGCTCCTCATCGCCGGCTACGAGCAGTCGTTCATCGAACGCGCCATCGGCGGTTCGACGTGGGCCGCCTACTTCGAAGGCCAGACACAGCCGTGGTTCGTCCAGGGTATGCAGTGGCGGATGATCTTCGGTGTCGTGATGACGGTGGGGCTCGCGCTGTTGCTCTGGGACATGCTGACGATCGGCCGCGGCGAGAAGCGTCCCGCGAAGGAAGTCCATGCGCCTGAAGCGCGCGTCGGTTAGCATCGCGCGCAACTTCTCGAGGAGCCCGCCATGAGACTACGCTTGGCCCTGCTGACGGCTGCCATCCCGGTGGCCGCGTTGTTGATCTATGCGACCGGTGCCGCGGGGGCCGGTTCGAAGGCGGATGGCGAGGCAAAGGCGGCGGTATGCGCTGCTTGCCATGGTCCCAAGGGCATCAGCGTCAACCCGCTATGGCCGAGCCTCGCCGGTCAGCAGGAGGCGTATCTCGCCAAGCAGATCAAGGAGTTCAGGGACGGGGTACGGGTCGAGGCGACGATGCAGCCGTTCGTGGCGAACCTGACGGATCAGGACGCCGAAGACTTGGCCGCGTACTACGCCTCACTGTCGCCCTGCCCGTGAGAATGTCGCACAACGACCCCCGTAGGACGCCCTTGTGGCGTCCCGCAGTCACCGGCAGCGCGCATTCGGTAAGGGTCGCCTTTACGCGATTCCGTAGCGTTCCCGGATTTCGGGGCCCAAGGCGTCCTTCAACGGATCTAGCCAGGGCTCGTAGTTCCGCCACTGCTCGAGGCTCGTCCGGAAGATCGGTTGCCTCACCTGTTCGGAACTAGGCGTGCGGATGCTGCGCTCGGTGCGGTGGTAGTCGACGCAGGCCTGCTCGAACGGCAGGCCGCAGAACTCGAGAATCCGTCGCACCTGGCCTTCGAGGTCGTCGACCACCTCCTCGTGCTGGACGCGCAGCACGAAACCCGGCAGCACCTGGTCCCAATGGTCCATGAGCTTGACGTACTGGCGGTAGTAGTTGCCGATCTCCGCTAGGCCGTAGGAGAACTCCTGGCCTTCGCCGAACAACTGCTTGTAGCCGCTGAAGCAGCACGCCATGGGGTGCCGTCGGGCGTCGATGATCTTGGCGTTCGGCAGGATCAGGCGGATGAGGCCGACGTGGAAGAAATTGTTCGGCATCTTGTCGACGAACAACGGCGCGTCGCCCCGGTAGGCGCGGGTGTCGTCGATGAACTGTTCGCCGAACTGTCGGAAATAGTCGTCATCGAGTTCGTTCAGGATGCGGGGATAGCGCGGTTTGGTGCCGGGTTGGTCGCGGCCGCGCAGACGCTTGGCGAGGTTCAGGATGTTGTGAAGCTCCATGGTGCCATCGACCCGGGAGTGGGACGACAGGATCTGCTCCAACAGGGTCGAGCCCGACCGGGGCAGGCCGACGACGAAGATGGGATCCGGCGCGGGACACCCGACGTCGGCCTTCCGGGCGAAGAGTTCCCGGGTACAGACCTCGATCTGACCGTCGATCCGTACCTGCAGATGCTTCGGACTGTGGTAGGTATGCGGTTGCTTCAGCGCATTGCCCTGCCGGTAGTAGCCGAAGGACCGCTCGTAATCGCCCCGGTGCTCGAAGGCGTCGCCCAGGGCAAAGCAGATTTGGATGCGGTCGGCCTCGTTCGTGTTGTGATCCGGGGCCAAGGACTCCATCCGCGACAGTTCGTCGTCCGTGAACCGGTAGGACTTCGTGTTCGCGAGACTCCAGTACGAATCCCCGTGATCGGGCTTGATACGGTACGCCTTGCGATAGTGCGCTACGGCGTCGTCGAACTCACCGTCGGCCTTCAATACATGGGCGAGCGACACCGGGAAGATGTGGTTGTCGGGATGCTCGCGCATCAGCCGCTCATAGCTCTCGACGGCTTCGGCATTGTTTCCGATGCCGGCGCAGGCGGAGGCGTAGAGCGAGAGGATGTGCTCGGTGTCGTCGGGATAGTCGTCGAAGAGCCGTTTGGCCTCATCGAACGCCTTGGCGAATTTCTGCACCCGCATCAGGATGTTGACGTACTGGATGCGGGCGTTCTTGTGTGCGGGATGGAACTCCACGCAGCTCTCGAGCAGGAATTCCGCTTCGTCGTAGGTCTTGTTCCGGGTAGCGACCTCGGCGAGGAGCCGCATGCCCTCTGCGTGGGTCTTGTTGTCGTGCAGGAAGCGCTTGCAGAGCCGCTCGGCGTCGGCCAGGCGGTCGTCGGACAGGTAGCTGATGACGGCCAGGAGTTCGGTTGGCAGCGACTCGAGAAAGACGAGCTGATCCTGGACGACGGCGAGGCGTTTCTGGTTGCCGCTGTCGTGGTGCAGCTTCGCCAGGCACTTCCAGCTATTGATCAGCGACGGGTCGTTGTTGATCGCCCGCTCGAACGCTGCCCCGGCGCTGGGGAAGTTCTGCATGGCGATGTGGTTGTAGCCGACCTCCTGGTGGGCGCGCCCGAAGTTGGGTTTTCGACGGAGAATCCCCGCGAGCGTATCGAGAGCGTCGGTCCACGCGTGTTGATGTCGCTGGGCGACCGCGAGCGCATAGGCAGCTTCGATGTTGTCCGGTTCGTCGGTCAGCACGTCGCCCAGCAATTGCGCCGCCCGGGAAGGTGCGCCCTGGCTTAGTAGGTGTTGCGCCTGGCGAACGAGTTCGTGGCTATCGGACACGGGGTTGGTGGCCATGGGCGAAAGCCTACACCGTAAGGAAAAAGGGCGGTGGGGGCTGGGGTCGGACGCCGAAACCTCGCGAAGGCGTCTGGCGGCGCGGAGTTCGCCCCAATCCCGACTTCCTACGGCAAGCGCCCCAGAATCGCTGTGCGTCGCTCCGGCCCAGCCACGCCGGCCGCATACGGACCAACGTCGTCGGTCGCCCGCGCTCGCTAGAGCGCGCCGCTTCCGACGACGTTTGTTCCGAACACGGTCATTCGAGTGCGAACGAGAACCTTAGGCCCATGGTGCGGGGCCGCTGCTCGGACACAACAGGCGTGTAGTGACCGGCGATCTGCATGACCTGCGCGGTCTCGTCATTGAGGTTGTCAATGTACATCTCGGCCGACCAACCGTCTTTCTCGATACCGAAGGCGACGTTGATGGTCGATGCCGCGGGATTCACGAAGCGCGAGTTCTTCGGCAGTCCGCCGGGAAGCTCGACGGTGCCGAAGGTGCCGCCTTCGTCCTGAATCTCGAGACCCGAGCTGGCGCCGGATTGTCGGTAAAGCGTGTCGTCCATGAACTCGGCGCTGCCGACGATGCCCGAGAGGTTCTCGCCGCGGTAGGTGAGGCTTGCCCGGAAGTAGGCGTTCGCCTGGAGGGTGTCCAGGGTGAAGTCGTAGCGCGCCCGGATGTTGCCCGAGAACGCTGGCGCGAACGGCAGTTCGCTGCCCACCGGCACGGCGATGCCGCGCAACTGGGGATTCAACCGGGTCAACTCGGTACCGAGGAAGCTCGCGGCGCCGGCAAGCGTGAGGTTTTCGCTTGCCGCCCATTGGAAGTCCACGTCGAGCCCGCTGCTCTCGGCATCGCCGATGTTCTCCAAGAAGTAGAGGAAGGCCACGTTGGAGGGGTCGAAGCGCGAGACCTGCAACTCGTCGATCGTCGTCGAGAAGTAGGTTGCGTTCAGGCGCAGCGAACCATCGAGGAAGTCGCCCTTCATGCCGACCTCGAAGCTCGAGATCTCGTCGGTCAGGGCCATGGCCGGCACGACGTAGCCCTCGTAGACACCGCTTTGGTTGGTGGCGAGTTGCCCCGCGTTGCGGTTTTGGGCGGCGGGACGGTAGCCCTCGGCGTAGGTCGCGAACAGCAGCATGCTGTCGTTCGGTGTCCAGCCGACGGTGGCCTTGATGATGGTGTCGGTCTCGTTGATCGAACCATCGGACTGCAAGCCCGAAAGACTCAAATCCCCGCTCTTGATCGCAGCGAGGGTGGCCGCGTTGCTGCCGCCGCCCCGGAACATGTCCCGGGCGCCGTTCGGGCTACGGGCGTTGAGTATGATGTTGTCGTCGCCGCTCGAGACGTAGTCGGCCAGGGTCTGTAGCCGAGCGGACACGTCATTGCTGAAGGCGTGACTGTTGCAACGCCCGTCGGCGGTTCTCTCGGAGTTGCCGAATCCCTGCGGCGCAATACCGTACCGGCAGCCGAAGGCAAAGTTGGAGGCGCCCTGCAATTGCGTCGTCAGGTCGTAGTAACGCGCGCTGAACGACAGCGACCATTGCTCGTTCAGATCGACGGCGACCTCGCCGAACACCGCGATCTCTTCTTCGGTCCGCGTGTAGTCGTTGAAGAACACCGTGTATGGACTGCGGGGCTCCGGTCCGGCGTTCGTGCCTTCGGTGGGGATGGTGATGTTTCCGAGCAGGAATCCATCACCGGAGTTGTCGTTGTAGTAGCTCGAGACGTGCTCGGCGAAGGCGGGATTGGCGGATGCGTATTGGAAGTCGCCGAGGTGATTGGTCTCGAACGAGTTGGTATAGAGGCCCCCCAAAAGCCGTACGCGCTTGGTGGCGTCCGTCGCGAACCGGAACTCGTTCGTAAAGCGGGAATTCGCGGTGTCCTCGGTGTACTGCTTGGTCGGGTCGTAGCAGTTGTTGGGGTCGAGGCCCGTGCTGTCGTAGATGTTGCCGCTGCACAGGTAGTAGGTAATGTAGCCGCCACCGTTGTTGTAGTGGGTGTAGTCGATGATGCTGTCGACGTCGCGGTTCAGGCTGCCACCGGTATAGATCACGTCAAGGTTGGCGATGCGTCCGGTCAGCGTCCAGGTGGTCAGTTCGAAGCTGTCCCGGTTGTATTCCGGGGAGTACCGGGCCGAGGCGTGGTCTTGCCCGAGGTTCGTGTCGACGATGAACGAACCCTCGGCCTCGAGCGTCTGGGCGCTGTGCTGAACGAGTGCATCCCAGTTGTCGTTGATGTTGTAGGCCAAGCCGAAGCGCCCGCCGCGGTAGTTGGCTTCGTTCCAGTCGTCCTGCACGATGGCGTCGTTGCGGGCGCTTTCGATACGGTCGGCGCCGGTCAGGGGTGGACCGTATCCCGCCACGTTGTTGCGGTCCACGACCTCTCCGCTCGGCGTGAAGGTGGCTGGAATGTTGTCTACCCAGCCGCCTTGGCCGTCGCTGTAGACGACGACCCGGACGGCTAGTGCATCGGACAACGGCAGGTTTATGAAGCCGTCCGCGCCGGCGCTGTTGGCACCGTCCGCCGTGGTCGCGAATCGCGTGTTGAACCCGGCGTCGAACTTGTTGGGCTCGGGCTTGCGCGTGATCAGTCGAAGGTTGCCGGACTGGGAACTGGCCCCGAACAGGGTGCCTTGGGGACCGGACAATACCTCGATCCGTTCCAAGTCCGCCGCGAAGACGTCCAGATTGCGCCCGCCGAAGGAAACCGGTTGCTCGTCGACGTACAGCGCAACGCCCGGTGCCGAGCCCTGCGCCGCCGTGATCGTGACGCCGGACTGTTCCGTCGCGCTACCCCGGATGTAGAGTTCCCGCTTGCCCGGGCCATTGCCGCCGCTAACGACGTTCGGCAGGTACTCGGCATACTCGTCGAACGTATCGATCCCCAACTCGCGAACCGTATCACCGGTGACCGCCTGCACGGAGATCGTCACGTCCTGTGCGCTCTCCTCGCGTTTGGTCGCCGTGACGATCACGGTCTCGATTTCCGCGGCACTCGCACCCCCGGTTGTCGCGACGGCGGCCGAAATAGCTGCCGCCAACGGCTTCTTTCTCCAGGTACCCGGCCCGTGAGCCGGTGCGTTGCGGATCTGGTTCGCATTGCGTCGCGTGCCCATGGCAATGCCTCCTAGGTTAGTTCGTTGGTTAACTGTTCTTGGACGCAGTTGCGGCTACGCAGGCTGCGCCTTCGTTGAACTGCGTACGTATGTCCCCTGGCGTTGTCAGCGCGCGTCGTTTTTCGTTCATTGCGTCGCATAGATTGACAAGCAGGTCGCTTGTAACACTCCCGAAACACCAATGCAACGTTGCCAAGCCGGTTCTTGGCAGATTGGGAAGGGTCGGAACGCGGCGCCGGGGCGACCCGGGGCGACCGCGATCAGTTGTTGACGCGCGCCGAAAGGGTGACACTGCCGCGTTGGGTCCACTAGGTTCTCTTGGCCATGTCCGACATCGCGCCGTATTCCACCGACGACCCGCCGGCCCACTTCGGATTTCTGATGGTGCCGGACTACACGATGGTTACCTTGACGGGCGCCATCGCGGTACTCCGGATGGCCAACCGGTCGAGCGCTCGCGAACTCTATCGCTGGTCGTGCGTGACCCTTGACGGTGCGCCTGTCGTCTCGAGTGCGGGGTTGCGTTTGATTCCGGACGGCGACGTGAGTTGCTTAGGACAGGTGCATATCGTTTTCGTGTGCGGCGGCTACCACCCGGAGCAACGTACAACGCAACCATTGCTTGCAACCTTGACCGATTTGTCGAAGCGTGGCGTTCATTTGGGTGCGCTTTGCACGGGGTCTCATTTCCTGGCGGCGGCGGGTTTGTTGGACGGTTACCGGTGCGCAATCCATTGGGAGAATCTCCCCGGTCTGCGCGAGCAGTTCCCTAAAGTTCAGGTTTCTTCTAGGCTTTTCGTCGTTGACCGCGACCGCTATACCTGTTCTGGCGGCATCAGCTCGATCGATCTGATGCTCCACCTGGTTGCCGGTGCGCACGGTCGCGAGTTGGCCCGGGACATTTCGGAGCAATTCATCGTCGAACGAATCCGTACCGAGGACGACGCCCAGCGCACGCCGCTTCACTATCTAGTGGGTGCCGTCAACCACGACACGCTGGTGGATGCGGTGGCGCTCATGGAGGCCAACATCGAGGAGCCGCTCACCCTGGGCGAGATCGCCGAATACGTCGGGGTTTCGCGACGGCAGTTGGAGCGGCTTTTCCACGACCACCTGCATTGCACGCCGTCGCGTTACTACCTCGATCTGAGGTTGCATCGTGGCCGGTTGTTGCTGATCCAGACGGGTATGAAGGTGGCGGATGTGGCCGGGAGATGCGGTTTCTCCACCGCCGCACGATTTGGAAAAGCCTACCTCGAGAAGTACCAAAAACGACCGAGTGACGAGCGTCGCGGGGAGCCGTAGGACCACGACCGAATACCGGTTCGGCATGTCGCGTTGCGACCATTTGACGTCGCGTTTTTTGTGTGTCGAAAGAGGCGTTCAGGCGCACTCTGCGCGCGTCTGCAACGCCGTATTCAGATGTCGATCGAGCATCGGCAACGAGAGTGGGAACGCGATGAACCGAGCCAGGCCTATCCCGCACCCTTCCCAGGCGGATGTGCGCCAGTGCGAAAGCGTCGACCAATCCGATAGACGCGTTCCTATAAACCTCCGCCAGTCCGGCCCCACGCCCGTCGGCTTGCTCATTTCAACCCGGGTGCGCAAGTCGCCCTATTGGCACCTGTCGATGGAAGCGGGTTGCTGGCGCGCCACGGTCTACAACCGTGTCTACCACCCGCGCGGCTACGTACGGCCGGAAGACGGTGGGGCGATGGTTGAATACGACGCACTCGTCAACCATGTGACGCTCTGGAACGTCGCCGTGGAGCGCCAGATCCAGGTCAAGGGCCCGGATGCGGAAGCCTTCGTCAACCACGTGATCACCCGCAACGCGAAGCGCATCAAGACGATGCAAGCGAAGTACGTGATTCTCTGCAACGAGGACGGCGGTGTTTTGAACGATCCGGTGCTGCTCCGCGTCGCCGAGGACGAGTTCTGGTTCTCGCTCGCCGACAGCGACCTCGAATTGTGGTTGCGCGGCGTCAACCTAGGCACCCGCTACGACGTCGCGATCGCGGAGATCGACGTGGCGCCGGTGCAGATTCAGGGTCCCAAATCCGAGGCGCTGATGGTGGATCTGTTCGGGGAGCGCGTTCGCGAGATTCCCTACTACGGCTTGATGGATGGCCAGGTGAACGGTCGCGACGTCGTCGTTTCCCAGACCGGGTTCACCGGCGAGAAGGGCTACGAGATCTACCTGAAGGACGCCACGCTCTACGCGGAGGATCTTTGGTACGGCGTGCTCGAGGCCGGCGAGCGGCACGAACTCATGGTGACCGCACCCGCCCACCACCGCCGAATCGCGGCGGGCATCCTCTCCTGGGGACAGGATATGGACCAGGAGACGTTGCCCTTCCAATGCAATCTCGGCTACCAGGTGCCGCGCCGCAAGCAGGCGGACTATGTGGGCAAGCAGGCGCTCGAAGCCGCACGGGATGCCATGGAAGCGGGTGCCCCGCCGTTCCGCAATATCCTGGTCGGCATCGTATTCGGCGGCCGCCCGGTCACGGACTACGCCAACGACTTCTGGCTCATCGCGCACTGCGACGGCGGCGACCCCGTTGGCTACGTCACCTCACCGTGGTTCTCACCGGAACTCGAGACCAACATTGCCCTCGCCTACGTGCCTTGGGAGATGCGCGGCGTCGGCACCAAGCTCCGGGTGCATCTGCCGCCGGAATACGCCGAACGTCCCGGCGAACCTGCGCCCGCCGAGGTCGTGGACGTCCCGTTCAGACCCTCGGTGAATCCGAATGCCCGCGAGGTGGCGCGCAGCAAGGGTCGCGACAGTGTCGATTAAGTCGCGTATGTCGACTGAAGTCGCGTACGTCGAAGCATCGTGGCCGTAACCCAAACGAATGTCGCCACGCCGATCGACGGCGAGGCGGGGTACGCGCGGCAACTCGAACGCGACCTCGCGCGCGAAGCGTCCGTCGAGCTTGCGCCGCGCCAGGTTGCGGCCGTGGACGACCTGTCCGGCCACTTGCCCCTCGGTACGCGGGTCTATGTCCCGTCGATCCCGGGGTCCGCTTGGCGGGAAACGGTGGTCGCCTGCGAACGCCTCCATGCCGATGGAATGGTGGCGGTACCGCATCTCGACGCCCGTTCCGTCGCGCACGTGGCGGAACTGGATAGCCGGTTGAACGGGCTTGCCGAGGCGTCTGTGAGGGAACTCATGCTCGTCGCCGGCGACCGCAAACGGCCGGTCGGCGATTTCAGGGATACGCTCGACATTCTCGACTCGGGCGCATTGGTCGAGCATGGCATGACGCGCGTGGGCATCGCCGGCTATCCCGAGGGCCATCCGGTGGTCGATCCCGCGGCCTTGGCGGTCTCCCTGTCGCGCAAGCTCGAATATGCCGCCGCGACGGGTACCGAGATGTGGATGGTGTCGCAGTTCGCCTTCCAGCCCGAGAAGGTCGTCTCCTGGCTCGACGCGGTTCGGCGGACGAGTGATCTGCTTCCTGTCCGCGTTGGCATGGCGGGGCCCGCGCGACTCAAGACGGTACTTGCCTTCGCGGCGCGTTGCGGTGTCGGTGCCTCGGCGCGAGCGTTGGCCCGGCGTCCGAGCGCACTGCGGCTGTTGAACAACTGGACGCCGGACTCGATGCTGCAGGCGCTGGCACGCCACCGTGCCGCGTCGCCGGCGTCGCCGTTGTCCGGGATTCACTTGTTCACGTTCGGCGGCTTGCCGCAAACTTCGCGTTGGCTGCGCGATACGGCTGGCGTCGGTACCGCCCATGTGGTCGACTTCCACGACGCCAAGGCGCTCGGTGAACGTTGACACGAACCGGTGCGCTCGTCGCGGCGCGAAGCATCGACCCTGGAGGACGCAAAACGACCATGAAGGCACACACCCTGCCGCCGAACGCATCGGACGGCGAGATCGCGGCGTCCGTGCCACTCAATCCCATCGTTCCGCTCGCCGAGGAACGCCTTGGCCTCGACCCCGATGCCTTGACGCCCTACGGTCACTACAAGGCGAAACTCAACCTCGACGCCGTGCCCACGCTCGAGTCGGCGCGCAATGGCAGACTGGTGCTCGTGACCGCCATTTCGCCGACCCCCGCCGGCGAGGGCAAGACCACCACGAGTATCGGCTTGAACGACGCGCTGAACCTCTTGGGCGTACGTTCCACCGTCTGCCTACGGGAACCGTCGTTGGGTCCATGCTTCGGGATGAAGGGCGGCGCCACCGGCGGCGGCTGGTCCCAGGTTGCTCCCATGGCGGACATCAATCTGCACTTCAACGGCGACCTGCACGCGATCTCGGCAGCGAACAACCTGCTGGCCGCGGTGCTCGACAGCCACATGTATTGGAAGAACCCCCTGGATATCGATCCGGCGACGATTTCCTGGCGGCGTGCCATCGACTTGAACGACCGGGCGCTGCGCGAAGTGGCCCTCAAACTCGGACGCGGCGCGCGGCGCATCGGCGGATTCGACATTACCGCCGCCTCGGAAGTGATGGCGATCCTCTGTCTCGCCCAGAACAGGGCGGATCTCGAGCGCCGACTCGGTGACATCGTGCTTGCGCGAAACGGCCGTGGCGAGCCCGTCGCGGCCCGGGACCTAGGCGTCGCGGGTGCACTTGGCGCGTTGTTGACGGATGCGCTGCACCCGAACCTCGTGCAGAGCCTCGAAGGCAACCCGGCCTTCATCCACGGCGGCCCTTTCGCCAACATCGCCCACGGCTGCAACTCGGTGGTGGCCACGCGCACAGCACTCGGTCTGTCCGATGTCGTTGTGACCGAAGCGGGTTTCGGCGCCGACCTCGGCGCGGAGAAGTTCTTGGATATCAAATGTCGCCAATCCGGTCTGCGCCCCGACGCAGTGGTCTTGGTGTGCACGGTCCGCGCTCTGAAGATGCACGGCGGGATGGCCCAAACGAATCTGGCGGCGCCGGACCCCCAGGCCGTGCGCGCCGGCGCGCCGAATCTCGCAAGGCACATCGCCAACCTCAAGCGCTTCGGGCTCACGCCGGTGGTTGCAGTCAACCACTTCGCCACCGACAGCCCGGAGGAACTCACCGTCGTGCAAGCGGTTGCCCAGGAACATGGCGTCAAGGCTGTCGCCGCCACCCATTGGGCCGACGGCGGTGCTGGCGCGAAAGCGCTCGGCGAGGCCGTAATGGACAGTCTCGGCCAGGGTGCAAACGTGGAACTCCTCTATCCCGACGATCTCGCGCTCTCCGACAAGATCGAGACCGTTGCGACGCGGATCTACGGTGCCCGGGAGGTCGCCTTCGAGCCTGCGGCCGCCGAGCAACTCGAGGAATACGAACGGCTCGGCTACGGTCATCTGCCCGTCTGCATCGCGAAGACCCAATACAGCTTTTCCGCCGATGCAAAGGCACTGGGCGCTCCGGTCGGCCATGTGCTGCCCGTGCGCGAAGTGCGGTTGTCCGCCGGTGCCGGCTTCGTGGTCGCCATCTGCGGCAACATCATGACCATGCCCGGTCTGCCTCGCCGTCCCGCCGCATTGGATATCGGTGTGGACGACGAGGGACGGGTATTCGGCCTGTTTTGAATTCTTGGTTTCGACAGCCGCTCGGTTTGGGAACCGGATCGACGCGCCGGGCGGTGTGCACCCGATGTGGACGGGTCGCCGGGAACCGAGACGTGGGAGTGGTTCGTGGCTCCACAACTCGCAGGAGCGTTTGATTGACCCGCCCTGCGCGGGTCGTGGTGATCGGGGGCGGCGTCGTGGGCGTCGCCACCCTGTACTCACTTGCCCGCAAGGGGTGGTCCGACGTGGTGCTGCTCGAGCGCAAGGAACTCACCTCCGGGTCGACCTGGCATGCCGCCGGGCTGTTGCCTTTGTTCAACATGAGCTACTCCGTGGGGCAGATTCACAAGTACTCCGTGAACCTCTACCGGACCCTCGAGGAGGAAACCGGCCAGGACGTTGGCCTGCGCACCGTGGGCAACATCCGTCTGGCGATGACGCCGGACCGTATGGACGAATACCGTCAATACGCGGGCGTCGCACGCATGATCGGCGTCAACGTGGAGTTCCTGACGCCGGAGCAGGTCCAGGAAATCTGGCCGCTAGCGGTCACCGACGGGCTGATCGGGGCGATTCGTCATCCGGACGACGGCTACGTCCAACCCGCGGACCTCACCCAGGCTTTTGCGCGCGGCGCCCGGGCCCGTGGTGCCACCATCCATCGCCAGACCTGCGTGACGGGCATCGAGCGGACGGCCAGCGGTGAATGGCGCGTGCAGACCGACCAGGGCGATTGGCTCGCCGAACACGTCGTATCCGCCACCGGTAATTTCGCCCGACGCACGGGCGCCATGGTGGGACTCGACGTGCCCGTTCTCCCCGTGCAGCACCAGTACATCGTCACGGAGGCGCACTCGGCGATCGTGGAACGCCACGAGCGCGGGCTCCCCGAGATGGGCGTCCTGCGCGAGTCGGACGGATCCTGGTACATGCGTGAAGAAGCCGGGGGCCTGTTGCTGGGTCCTTACGAGAAGGGTGCGCCGGCCTGCTATGTCGATGGACCCCACGCCCAGAGCGAGTACGAACTCTTCGATGCCGACATCGATCGGCTGATGCCCCACATCGAGTCCGCGATCCACCGCGTGCCGATCTTCGAGGAACTGGGCATCAAGCGCATCTACAACGGTGCCATCGCGTATACGCCGGATGGCAGCCCCATCATCGGCCCGGCTTGGGATCTCCCGAACTTCTGGCTCAACGAAGGCCACAGCTTCGGCGTCACGGCGGCGGGGGGTGCCGGTTGGCAACTCGCCGAGTGGATTGTCGAAGGCGAGCCCACCATCGACATGCTCGGGGTCGACCCCCGCCGCTTCGGCGGCTACGCCAGCGGCGCGTATCTGAAGGCGAAGAACGAAGAAGCCTACGCCAACGTCTTCACGGTGCACTATCCCGACGAGGAGCGGTCAGCGGGACGGCCGCTCCGCACCGCGCCTTGCTACCAACGCATGAGCGATCGCGGCGCGGTGTTCGGGCAGAAGTTCGGTTGGGAACGGCCGAACTGGTTCGCGCCACAGGGCGTGCAACGCGAGGATCACTGGTCGTTCCGGCGATCCCGGTGGTTCGAACACGTCGGCGCTGAGTGCCGAAACGTACGTGACCATGTCGGCCTGCTGGACATGACGGCCTTTGCGAAGGCCAGGGTCAGCGGTCCGGGCGCGTTCGCATTCCTGGATCGCCTGGTGGCGAACCGCTTGCCTCGAACGGGGCGGATCGGTCTCTGCCATGCGCTCGACAGTCGTGGCGGTGTGCACTCCGAGTTCACGATCCACCGGGAAGCCCCCGACCGCTTCTACCTCGTGTCGGCGGGGGCCTTCCAGCGCCTGGACCACGACTGGTTGCGTCGCCAGATGCCAGCGGACGGTTCCGTTCGCTTCGAGAACTTGACGGCGGCCATGGGCGTCTTGGTTTTGGCAGGGCCGAAGTCCAGGGATCTCCTGTCTCGGGTATGCGATGTCGACCTTGGCAACGATGCATTCCGCTGGCTGACCGGGAAGAATGCGACCATCGGCCTTGCACCCGCGAAGCTCATGAGACTCAACTTCGTTGGCGAACTCGGCTGGGAGATCCACCACGGCATCGAATACCAGAACACCATCTTCGACGCCCTCATGGATGCGGGCGGTGACCTCGGTCTCAAGCCGTTCGGCATACGCGCGATGGACTCACTGCGTGTCGAGAAGTCCTACCGGATGATCGGCACGGAACTATCCATCGAGTACGCGGCGCTGGAGTCGGGCCTCGACCGCTTCGTGCGCATGGACAAGGATGGATTCACGGGACGCGAAGGACTGCTGGCCTGGCATCAGCGGGGCTTTGCGAACGCCTTCGTGACGATGGCGGTGGAAGGGCCCGAGGATGCGGATGCAATCGGCAACAACCCGTTGTACGTCGGCCGCGAAATGGTCGGCCGGGCAACCAGCGGCAACTACGGCTTCCGGTTGGAGCAGTCGCTGGCGCTGGGGATGGTGAGGCCCGAACTCGCCGACCTCGGCACGGCGCTCGAGATCGATATCCTGGGCGAGCGCTATACCGCGAAGGTGGTCGAGGAGAGCCCGTGGGATCCGTCCAACGAGCGGCTGCGATCGTAGGTCGCGACGTTTGTCGTCGCCGGGTTCGGTGCATCGCTTCGAGCCGTGTGGGAACGGGTGAACCCGCCTTGCAGCCAAGTCCACGTCGTGGGCAGCCAGAAAGAGGCTCTTGCCGAGAGCCGCGAAAAGCCTCTGGTACGGCTCCGGGCGTTCCACGGGCCGCAGTGAGAACTGGGCGTTGGCGCGCACCAACAGCCCCCGATGCGCGGACGTTCGTTTTTGTCACGACGGACGTTTGTATCAGGTCGCCTTCGGCCAGTCCCGCTCGGTGTGCTCGCCCCAGGGGTCTCGCCCGAAAACCCGTCCCACCATCGGTACGAAGTGGTCAATGGGGAGCGTGTCGTAGTCCGGGTCGAACGAGAGTTGGTCGTAGTCGGCGCAAAAGCGGATGGTCATCTCGTATGCTGGATGGTTCCGGTGGCGTTCGCGCTCGTTGGCATCGCCGCCGATCTTGTCGAGGTAGTAGTAGCCCTGGAACAAGCCGTGGTGAAGCACCATCCAGTAGGTGTGCCTGGCCACGTAGGGCCGCAACATACCCGCCCCCACTTCCGAATGGTTCTCCGGTGCCAGGTCGTCGCCGATGTCGTGGAGCAGCGCGGCCACCACGATCTCTTCGCATTCGCCGGCGCGCAATGCCCGGGTGGCCGTTTGCAGCGAGTGCTCGAAGCGGTCGACCTGGTAGCCGTCGAGACCGCCCTTGAGATTCTCGAGGTAGGCGAGGGCGCGTTCGCCAGTCCTGGCGATGTAGGGCTTGGCAAGCTCGTCGAGCAGCGCATAGTCTTCGGTCGTGCCCCGATCCATGCGTGTGAAGCTCACCACCGGTGTCGCCTTTGAGTCAGTCATGGGTCGGTTCTCCCGCCCTTCGCCGAGCGGGAATTATGGTCAAATACCGATCCCACTTCGATACTGGCCATTTCGTCCAACCACTGATTCCTTGAGAAGCGCTGAGGTTCACACACAGGTTGCAAATTGAAATGCGCTTCGAACTGCTCTTGAACGGCTCCGGTACTCCGGAGACGCGCTAGGCGAATGCAAAAGTACTCGCTCCTGAGCCTGGTCCGGCACGCCCGGCACTACCACGAGAACTGGCAGCGGGCGTGGCGCGATCCCGTACCGAAGAAAGCCTACGACACCGTGATCGTCGGTGGCGGCGGCCACGGGCTGGCCACCGCCTACTACCTCGCCAAGGAGCATGGCATCGGCGATGTCGCGGTCATCGAGAAGGGCTGGCTCGGCGGCGGCAATACGGGTCGCAATACGACCATCGTACGGTCCAACTACCTGCGTGACGAGTCGTCGCACCTCTACGAGTTCTCGCTCAAGCTTTGGGAGGGATTGAGCCAGGAGCTCAACTTCAACGTGATGTTCAGCCCGCGCGGCGTGCTCTACCTGGGCCACAACCTGCACGACATGCGCGAGATCGAACGGCGGGTAAACGCCAACCGCTTGAACGGCATCGATGCAGAAATGCTCTCTACCCGGGAGGTGCAGAAACTGGTGCCGCTGATGAACTGCTCGCCGGACGCGCGTTATCCGGTACTCGGCGCCTCGCTGCAACGCCGCGGCGGGATCGCCAGGCACGACGCGGTGGCGTGGGGCTTCGCCCGTGCCGCCGACGCACAGGGGGTCGACATCCTGCAGCGCACCGAGGTCACCGGCATTCGCACCGTTGACGGTGGTGTCACGGGTGTCGAGACCTCGCGGGGCTTTATCGGAGCGCGCAGGGTGGGATGTGTGACCGCCGGAAATTCGGGTGTCCTGGCCGCGATGGCCGGGCTCAGGTTGCCGGTCGAATCGCGGCCGTTGCAGGCGTTGGTCTCCGAACCCCTCAAGCCGTGCCTTGACGTCGTCGTACAGTCGAGCGGCGTGCACTGCTACGTCAGCCAGGCGGACAAGGGCGACCTCGTGATCGGGGCCGGTACCGATTCCTACAACGGCTACGGGCAGCGCGGCTCGTTCTCGGTCATCGAGCACACGCTGCAGGCGGTCTGCGAGCTGTTCCCGGCGTTCAGCCGGGTGCGCATGAACCGGCATTGGGGCGGCATCGTTGACATCTGCCCGGACGCCTGTCCCATCATCGGCGAAATGCCCGTTCGAGGTCTCTATTTCAACTGCGGCTGGGGCACGGGCGGTTTCAAGGCGACACCCGGTTCGGGCTACGTGTTCGCGGACACGTTGGCCAACGAGCGTCCCCATCCACTGGCCGCGCCGTTCTCCATCGATCGGTTTTCCACCGGCGCGCTGGTCGACGAGCACGGCGCCGCCGGCGTCGCCCACTGATGTTCCGAATCCACTGTCCCCACTGTAGCGAGGCGCGTAGCGAGGAGGAATTCAGCTATGCCGGCGAGGCGCACATCCCGCGACCCGCCGCACCGTCTTCGATGTCGGACGCCGAATGGGGCGAATACCTGCATACGCGCACGAACCACCGAGGCCAGCACCGGGAGATGTGGGTACACACGGCGGGCTGCCGAAGGTACTTCAACGTCCTGCGCGACACCGTGAGCTACGAGATCGTCGCCGTGTACTTGATGGGCGAGATGCCGCCGGAGCGGGAAGAGGCACCCTAGGTGGGCGGACAGGTTCACCGTTTGCCTGAAGGGGGTCGGATAGACCGGGACCGGGTCTTGGATTTCGTGTTCGACGGTCGTGACCTGAAGGGCTTTGCCGGCGACACCTTGGCCTCCGCGCTGCTCGCCAACGGCGTGAATGTCGTCGGCCGCAGCTTCAAGTACGGGCGCCCGCGCGGGATCGTGGGCCATGGCGCTGAGGAGCCCAACGCGATCGTCCAGGTGGGTAGCGACGCGTCGTGCGTGCCGAATCTGCGCGCCACCCAGGTCGAGCTATACGACGGTTTGGAGGCGTGTTCGACCGGGTCGTCGGTTTTCCAGCGCGCCGTTGGCGCTTTCGGACGCCTGCTGCCGGCGGGCTTCTACTACAAGACCTTCATGTCGTCGCCACGAGCCTGGATGGCTTGGGAGCGCGTGTTGCGCCACGCCGCTGGCTTCGGGAAGGCGCCGGAGGTCGCGGATCCGGACAGCTACGACCGGATGAACCAGCACTGCGACGTGCTGGTGGCGGGGGCCGGCCCCGCGGGCTTGAGCGCGGCCCTCGAGGCGGCCCGGTCCGGGGCTCGCGTGCTGCTCGCCGATGAACAGTCGGAGTTCGGCGGTAGTGTGTTGGCCCAGACGTGTGCGCTGGGCGGTGAACGCGCCGCCGACTGGCTGGCCAACGTCCTGGTCGAGCTTGACGGGTCGGACAATGTCGAGTTGCTGCCGAGAAGCACGGTCAGCGGCTACTACGACCACAACTTTCTGACCATCGTCGAACGGCGATCCGACCACCTAGGACCGGTGGCCGTGTCCGGCACGCGGGAACGGCTGCATCGGGTTCGCGCCGAACAGGTCGTGCTGGCCACCGGTGCCATCGAGCGACCGCTGGTGTTCGCCAACAACGACCTTCCGGGTGTCATGCTGGCGTCCGCGGTGTCCGCCTACGTCAATCGCTACGCGGTCGCACCCGGCGGAAGCCTGCTGCTCTTCACGACCAATGACTACGGCTATCGAACGGCGTTGGATTGGCACGGGAGCGGCCGCGAGGTCGTGGCGGTTGTGGATGCCCGGGAGAATCCCGCTGGCGGTTGGGTGGCGTCGGCAAAGGACTCGGGTATCGAGGTCATTGCCGGCCACGCGGTGACCGAAGCCGTCGGCCGAGGCCGGGTTTCCGGTGCGGTGATTGCGCCATTGCGCGCCGACGCGAACGTGCTCGCGGGTGCGTCCCGGCGATTGGCGTGCGATCTGATCGCGTGTTCCGGCGGCTGGAACCCAACGCTGCATCTCGGTTCGCAGACCGGGGTCAGGCCGCGCTGGAGTGAATCGGCGGGTGCATTCCTGCCAGGCGATCTCGGTGAACGCACGCTCTTTGCGGGTGTGGTGGCGGGGACGCCCTCCCTGCGCGGCTGCCTGGAACAGGGTGCGCTTGCCGGCGCTACCGCCGCTTCGCGGGCCGGATTCGGAAGTGGCCGGACGACGCGAGCGGCACCCGAGGTTGATGAACCGCCCGAGGCACCGGCGCGGCCGCTGTTCCTCGTCCCGCACCCGAGACCCGTGAGCCGCGCACCGAAACAGTTCGTGGACCTCCAATTGGATGTAACGGCCGCGGACATCGAACTCGCGGCACGGGAAGGCTACGAGTCGGTGGAACACGTCAAACGCTACACCGCGCTCGGTTTCGGGACGGACCAGGGCAAACTCGGCAACGTCAACGGCGTGGCCATCCTCGCCGAAGCGCTCGGAAAGGACATCGCAGACGTGGGCACGACGATGTACCGGCCTTCCTACACACCGGCCACCTTCGGCGCCGTCGCCGGACGCGATGTGGGCGAGTTCTTCGATCCCGAACGGCATACCCCCATGCATGACTGGCACTTGGATCGGGGTGCCGAGTGGGAAGACGTGGGACGATGGAAACGACCGTGGTACTACCCCAAGCCCGGCGAGACGATGCAGCAGGCGGTGAACCGCGAATGCCTGGCGGCCCGGGACGGGGTGACGATCGTCGACGCGTCGACGCTCGGCAAAATCGACATTCAGGGCGCCGATGCGGCGGAGTTCCTGGACCGGGTGTACACCACCGGCTTCCGCAAGCTGGGAATCGGTCGGTGTCGCTATGGCCTCATGCTCCACGAGGACGGCACGATCTTCGACGATGGCGTCACCGCACGTCTCGGCGACGACCGCTACCTGATGCATACCACCACCGGCAACGCGGAGGCGGTGTTCGCGTGGCTGGAGCGATGGCACCAGACCGAGTGGCCGGAGCTCGATGTCTACCTCACGTCGGTGACGGACCACTGGGCCACGGCGGCGCTGGTGGGACCGAAGTCCCGTTTGGTCCTCGGCAAGGTCTGCCCGGACATCGACCTTTCCGGCGACGCGTTCCGGTTCATGGATGTGCGCGAAGGCCATGTTGCGGGCGTACCGGCCCGGGTATTCCGCATCAGCTTCAGTGGCGAGTTGTCCTTCGAGGTCAACGTCGCGGCGCAGCACGGCCGGGCGGTCTGGGACGCGCTGATCGATGCCGGGAACGAGTTCGACATCACGCCTTACGGTACTGAGACCATGCACGTGCTGCGCGCCGAGAAGGGGTTCATCATCGTCGGGCAGGACACCGACGGATCCATGACGCCGGCCGACGTGGGCATGGACTGGGCGGTACGCCGCAACAAGCCGTTCGGATTTCTGGGCGACCGCGCCCTCGATCTGGCTGACCATGTACGCGAAGACCGCCTGCAGTTGGTGGGCCTTGCCTGCGGTGACGAGACGTCGGTGCTGCCCGAAGGCGGCCAGTTGGTCGACGATCCGAAACGCCCGGTGCCCGTTCCCATGGCCGGCCATGTGACATCCAGTTACTACAGCGCGCGGCTGGAACGTCCGATTGCTCTAGGAATGGTCAAGGGCGGCTCGCAGCGATTGGGCGAGACCGTGTACTGCCCGCTCGCCGACGGCCGGGTACTCGAGGCGACGATCGTCGACTCCGTCTTCTACGACCCGAAGGGGGAGCGGCAGAATGTCTGAGCGGCCGGGCGTTGTGTGTCGCGAGTGCCCGGGTCGGGCATATCTCAATCTTCGCGGTGATGCCGCGGATCATCCGCAGCTTCGGAATGCGGTCCAGCAGGTCGTGGGTGTTGATCTACCGCGCGAGCCGGGCACGTGGAATCACGCCGATCGTTCACGCGCGTATTGGCTGGGTCCCGACGAGTGGTTCATAGCCGTCGAGGGCGATGACGGATTGGTCGTTGAAAGGCGGCTGCGCGATGTGCTCGACGGTCGCTTTGCGGTGGTGGACGTGACCGGCGCCCAGGTGCAGTTGGCACTGTCCGGCCTCGACGCCGGTAAGGTGCTGCAGAAGTCGAGTCCCTACGACTTTCATCCCCGAAACTTCCCGCCCGGTCGTTGCGCACAGACCGTTTTCGCGAAAGCCGCGGCTCTGGTCGCGGCGAGCGAGGGCGGCGCGTTCGACATCGTCTTCCGTCGAAGCTATGCCGACTACCTGAGGCGATGGCTTGCCGATGCGGCGGCGGAGTACGGGTAAAGCGTTGTGCACCAAGCAGCGGCGAACCGCTCAAGGCGCGGGCGTTAAGCGCTCACGGCATGGGCGACTTTCGAACGCGGCCGACCGACAACCTGCGTTGCGTGGTTTCAGCCGAGACCGAAACCTTGGTAACCGTTCGCCGCGACCTGTGCACACTTCTCGGCGTAGGGCGGAAACCCGATCAAAGGCATGAAGACCTGGGGCTTGCCCGGGATGTTCTTGCCGAGGTACCAGGAGTTGCACGTCGGGTAGAGCGTCATGCCGGCGACCGCGTTGACGTGGTCTACCCAGTCGACCTGGGCCTGCTCGGTGGCTTCGATCGTTGCTCGACCTTCCCGGCGCATGTCGTCGAGGCAGTCGGTGATCCAGTTCACGTGCTGCTCGATCGCCACGATCATGTTGGTCAGCACCGACGGACTACCCGGCCCGGTGATTAGGAACAGGTTGGGGAAGCCGACGGAACAGAGGCCCAGGTAGGTGCGTGGCCCGGCGTCCCACTTTTCCTTCAGGGTGATGCCGGCGCGTCCCCGGATGTCGATGCCTAGTACGGCGCCGGTCATCGCGTCGAAACCGGTCGCGAAGACGATGCAGTCGAGTTCGAACTCCCGCCCGCCGGCCACGACCCCGGTGGGCGTCATCCGTTGGATCGCGCGTTCCCTCGCGTCGACGAGTTCGACATTCTCGACGATCACATCCAGAACTGACTTGCCCACCACGGGCACGCACCTACGTCGGGCCGGTTAACCGGGATTCTACCTAACGCATTCTTTAGTCCCTTTCTGCAGTGAATGTATATACCGATATATACTTCTACCATGACATCGCTGGAGCGGATCTGCGCCGCACTGCGAGACGCCGGGGTCAACTACGCGATCGTCGGCGGGTACGCTGTCGCGCTGCATGGGGCCGTCCGGGGCACCATCGACGTCGATCTGGTGTTGCGCTGGACCCGTCAAACGCTGATGGCGGCGGAAGCCGCATTGAACGGCATTGGGTTGGTGTCCCGTTTACCGATCGGTGCCGAGGATGTTTTCGCGTTCCGGGACGAGTACATCGAGAACCGTAGCCTGATCGCTTGGAACTTCCACAACCCGAATGACCCGCTGGAGCAGGTGGACGTGGTCATCAACTACGACCTCACCGGTAGGCGAACGAAGCGCTTCGAATTGCCCTCGGGACCCATCGAAGTCTTGTCGTTGGCGGACCTGATTGTCATGAAGCGCGAGAGTGGTCGGCCACAGGACCTCGAGGACGTTCGCGCTTTGGAGCGGCTGTGAGTGCCCGGCGGATGCCGCGTCCGGTGCAGACATTCTCGGACGAATACCTCGCGCGTTGCCGGGAATTGTCGGCCATGGACATCGTGCGGTTTCTCGACGACTTCAAACGGATTCACGGGCAGGCGGAGACGCGCTCGCGGCTGATCAGTCTGAAGGTGCCGGAACCCCTCTTGGCGGCGTTCAAGACGAAGGCGCGCCTAGGCGGTGCGCGCTACCAGACCCAGATCAAGAAGCTGATGCGGCAGTGGCTGGAAGCAGCGACTGTACCGGGGGATGAGCCGCGATGATCGCTAGAAACGCCTCGCCATAGCGTTCGAGCTTCGCTTGCCCGACGCCGTGGACGCGCAACATCGCGTCCGGAGAATCGGGGCGAAGACGCACGAACTCCTTCAGGGTGGTGTCGTGGAACACGACGTACGGAGGCAATCCGGCCTCGGCCGCGATCTTGCTGCGGGTTTCGCGCAATGCTTCCCATAGGTCGGCGTCCGCAGCGGCGATCTCGAAGCCGTCGTCCCGGGTCTTGGCGGGTGTGCGTTGCCGCTTGGCGATCTTCGTCTCTTCGCGCAACGTCAGGGTCACCTCGCCACGTAGCAGGGGTCTCGACATCGGCGTCAGGGTCAGGGCGTTGTAGCGCGCCGGATCGGACCGGACGTAGCCGCCGGCGACGAGTTGGCGCAAGACCGACCGCCATTGATTGTCCGCCAGGTCGTTGCCGATGCCGTAGGTGGAGAGTCGTTCGTGCCGATGTTGTCGAACTTTGTCGGTGTCCTTGCCGCGCAGCACGTCGATGACGTGGCCGGCACCGAAGCGCTGCCCGGTGCGGACGATGCAGGACATCAGTTTCTGAGCCGGTACGGTTCCGTCCCAGGTCTTCGGTGGCGCGAGGCAGACGTCGCAGTTGCCGCACGTTGCCGGTGGATCGTCGCCGAAATAGCGCAATAACGTGGCCCGTCGACAGGTCGTGATCTCGCACCAGCCGAGCAGGGCGTCAAGTTTGGTCCGTTCGATGCGCTTGTGCCGTTCGTCGGCCTCGGACTCGTCGAGCATCTGTCGGAGCCGGACCACGTCCTGCAGTCCGTAGATCATCCACGCCTCGGCCGGTTCGTCGTCGCGTCCGGCGCGGCCCGTTTCCTGGTAGTAGGCCTCGACGCTTTTCGGCAGGTCGACGTGGGCGACAAAGCGCACGTCGGGTTTGTCGATTCCCATTCCGAACGCGATCGTGGCGACGATCACGACGCCGTCGTCGCGCAGGAACCGGTCCTGGTGTTCGGCGCGAAGACCTGACGGCAGGCCGGCGTGGTAGGGCAGTGCGTCGTGGCCGGCGCCACGTAGCATTTCCGCGGTGCTCTCGGTCTTGCGCCGTGACAGGCAATAGACGATGCCGGCCTCGCCACGATGGTCGTCGAGGAAATCCAGAAGTTGCGCGTTGGCGTTCGTCTTGATGCGCACCGAATAGCGAATATTGGGACGGTCGAATCCACGCACGAAGCGAGCGGGCTCGGTGAGCTTGAGACGCGACACGATCTCGGAACGGGTCCGGGCGTCGGCGGTTGCGGTCAGCGCCAGCCGGGGAATGCCGGGGAAACGCTCGGCAAGGACGTCGAGACCTAGGTAGTCCTGCCGGAAGTCGTGGCCCCACTGGGATACGCAGTGCGCTTCGTCGATGGCGAACAGGTTGACCGGCGAGCGTTCGAGTAGCGCCAAGGTGTCTTCCTGCAACAGCCGTTCGGGTGCCAGGTAGAGCAGGTCGAGGTCGCCGTTTCCCAACCGGTTGGCGATTTCGGTCTGCTCGAACCAGGGCAGCGTCGAGTTGAGGAACGCGGCGGCGACGCCCATCTGGCGCAACGCGGCGACCTGGTCCTGCATCAATGCGATCAACGGCGAGACCACCACGCCGGTGCCGGGACGAACCATGGCGGGAATCTGGTAGCAAAGCGACTTGCCGCCACCCGTGGGCATCAGGACCAGGCAGTCGCGGTCCTCGAGAACGGCTTGGATGACGGCTTTTTGGCCGGCCCGGAACTCGCCATAGCCGAAGGTATCGCGGAGTACGCTACGGGCGGGATCAAGCATCGACGGATTATCCCGGAAAACCAGGCGGGAAAGGCAAACGATGGGCCATTTCTCACAAGAAAACCCGCTCAATGTGGGCTTTCTACCGCTTCGCTTCCACTCGCTCCATCCGTGCGTCGTCGACCCTGAGCCGTATGGCCGAATCCGGCAGGGCAATCGACTTGGGCACCGGCACGACGTCGATGCCGGTTATGTGTGGACAATGCAATGGCGGATCGTCCGCGCGTCCTCGCCGGTGGCCAAGGGGGGTGCCCCGGAGATGTTGGTTACGGTGTAGGCGTCGGCCACGCTGGTGTCAACGCCATAGCCGGGATCCGCCATGGACTGGATGGTGATCCCGCTGAACGTGCCGCTGCGGCCTAACGCGTGCGTCATCAATTCGCCGCGCATGACGGAATCTCGCCAATGGGCGTCCTGGGCCCCTTGCCCGCCCCGCTCGTTCTGTCGGCTGCAACAAGCGATGAGGAACGGGATTGAACGCGCCACGCGACGGCCTGCTGCCGCCCCAAAGGGCAGGCGCGTACAGCGGCGGAAGGGGATTGGGTACCGCGGCTCCCGGATGCGCACAGTGGTCGAAAACGCCCCACATCAGGGAGTGATGACATGGTGGCGAGATTTCTATCCCAATCGTACTAGTCCCTTTCCCCGTTGGGAGACGTGGCTACTCGAACCGGGGTTGGTCACGTTGTCGGGCAGACGCTGCGATATAGTCGAAGCCATGACGGCGCCTGCTACCACCTCCACCCGACGCAGTGACCTCTCCGGTCTACCCCGTGCCCTGCGTGCGGACGTGCGGTTGCTCGGCGGGCTACTTGGCCGGGTTATCGCCGACCACCGGGGCGCAGCGTTCGTGGACCGCATCGAGTCCATCCGCGCTCTCGCCAAGCGCGCCAGGCGCGGGACGAGCGCGGACTGGGAACGGCTGAGTGCAACGCTTGCGGCATTGCCGGAGGACGTCCTGACCGACATTGCGCGAGCGTTCAACCAGTTCCTGAATCTCGCCAACATCGCCGACCAACGTCAGGCTGCCCGGGATGCGACTTGGCCCCTGGCGATAGACGCGGATTCGCTACGGGAGATGCGGATAGAACTTGTCCTGACTGCTCATCCCACGGAGATTCTGCGTCGCACGCTGATTCAGAAGTACGACGACATCGCGGCGGTCCTGGACGCTCGGTCGCGAGTCCCGCGGAGCGAACGTCCCGCGCTGGAGGCCGAACTCGAACGCTTGATCGCGGAGGCATGGCATACCGACGAGATCCGTCACGAGCGGCCAGCCCCACAGGACGAGGCCAGATGGGGATTCGCGGTTGTCGAAAATTCGCTCTGGCAGGCAGTGCCTGACGTTGTGCGGGAACTGGACCGCATCCACGGCTCGACCCTGCCCATCGACGTGATGCCGTTCGCGTTCGCGTCTTGGATGGGCGGGGACCGCGATGGCAATCCCAACGTGACGGTGGCAGTGACCCGGGAGGTCCTGCGGTTGGCACGTTGGACATCGGCCGACCTGTTCCTGCGGGACGTGGCGGCGTTGTCCGCATCGCTGTCGATGACCGCTGGGAACGACGCCATCCGCGCCGCGACGGGAGACGCCGCGGAGCCCTATCGGGCGGTCCTGAACGCCCTGGGCGACCGACTCGAAGCGACCCGCGTGTGGGCGGCGACGGGCACTCCACCGGGCCCGGAGGTGATCCTTGCCGACTCGGAGCTACTGGAGCCGCTCGTCCTTTGCCGTGAGTCGCTGTTGGCGTGTGGCATGCCGCAGATCGCCGATGGACCGCTCCTGGACACGCTCCGCCGGGTTCGGTGTTTCGGTGTTCACCTGGTTCGGCTCGATATCCGTCAGCACGCCGTTCGGCACACGGCGCTACTCGATGAACTTACCTCCTACCTTCAGGACGGCAACGGTTACGGTGGGTGGCCGGAATCGGAGCGCCTGGCTTGGCTGGTGGACGAACTTGCTTCTCGCCGTCCGCTGTTTCCGCCGTCTTGGCCCGTTGGCGACGAAGCCCGGGAGGTCATCGAAAGCTGTGCCGCGATCGCCGAATACGACGCGTCGGGGATAGCGGCCTACGTCGTCTCGATGGCATCGAGACCCAGCGATGTGCTGGCGGTCGCGTTACTGCTCAAGGAAGCCGGGGTCAGAGCCCGTGTGCCCATCGTGCCGCTGTTCGAAACCCTCGATGACCTCAATCGGGCGGCCGAAACCGTGGAGGCGTTGCTGTCCATTCCCTGGTACCGAACCTACGTCGGCGAGCGCATCCAGGTGATGATCGGCTATTCGGACTCGGCGAAGGACGCTGGCCAGCTTGCCGCCGCCTGGGCCCAGTACCGGGCCCAGGAGTCGCTGGCCGCGGTTGCCGCGAAGCACGGCGTGACACTGACGCTTTTCCATGGTCGCGGCGGCGCGGTAGGGCGGGGCGGCGGCCCATCGGCGCAGGCGATCGAGTCGCAGCCTCCGGGGTCCGTGGCGGGCTCGTTCCGCGTCACCGAACAAGGTGAGATGATCCGGTTCAAACTGGGGACGCCGGCGATCGCCAAGGCGACGCTCAGCCACTACCTCACGGCGACGCTGAACGCCACGCTCGATCCACCGCCAACGCCCACCGACGGCATGCGCGTCAAGATGGACGAACTGGCGGCGGCGTCCCGCGACGCCTACCGGACGGTTGTCGGCGACCCGGCGTTCGTGGCCTTCTTCCAGACGCTGACGCCGGAGGCCGAGCTCGCGGCACTGGCCCTGGGCAGTCGGCCAGCGCGACGGGTGCCGAACCGGGATCTCGCCAGCCTGCGCGCCATACCGTGGGTGTTCGCCTGGACCCAAGTGCGGCTCATGCTGCCGGCCTGGCTCGGCACGGAACGCGCCGTGACGAAGCTCACCGCCGATCGCGACGCGTTCGAGATGTTGCGCGGCTGGCCGTTCTTCGCCATGCAGGCAGACATGCTGGAAATGGTCGTTGCGAAGGCGGATGCCACATTGGCACGGTACTATGCGCGACGCTTGGCCAGTGCCGATCAACAAGCCATGGCGGAAGTGCTCTTCGAACGTCTCGCCTCGCTTGCCGACGACATACTGGCGCTCACGGGAGCGCCGGAACTGCTCGCCCACACGGACCAGGTGCGGGACTCGATCACGGTGCGCAATACCTATCTCGATCCGTTGCATCTGCTCCAGGCCGAACTCCTTGCACGGCGCCGGGGCGGCAACGACTCGGAACGCGTGAACCAGGCCCTCAAGGTGACCATGGCGGGTATTGCCAGCGGATTGCGGAACACGGGGTGAAGCGTGCGGGGTTCGTTTGGGGACTGGCGGGCATCGCTTGGTGCGCCTGTGCCGCCGTTGGCGCGGATGACTGTGCGCCGCTGCATGTGCCGACCGACCTCCTCACGGCACCGATCGAGGGGATAGCCGGACGCTCGCTCGACGCCACCGCCACCTATCGCGTCGGTACGATTTCGGTGGTTCGCCAGGATGTCTTCAATACCGACGATTCCGCCGAGGACAGCGTCGCCTACCGGTTGGCCAACCGTTGGCACATCGTCACCCGGGAAGGCGTTTTACGCGAACTCCTCCTGTTCCGGTCGGGCGATCCGGTAACGATGGACATGATCGCGGAGACCGAACGGGTGCTCCGGAGCAAGTCTTATCTCTACGACGCGCGCATCGTCGCCAACCGGGTGTGTCCGGTGCACGACGCCGCCGGGCCGGTCTTCGTGGTCGACCTGGTCGTCGTAACGCGCGATGTCTGGTCCTTGTCGCCTGAGCTCAGCGTTACCCGCACGGGGGGTGAGGAGCGCCTCCGTGCCGGTGTCTCGGAGATCAACCTGGGGGGCACCGGTTCGCGTCTCGACTTTACGGCGTTCGAGAATCTGGATCGGCAAGGTGTAAGCGCCAGCTACGCGGACCCAAACCTCGGGCGGAGCCGGGTCGGCGTTCGATTGCGCTACGACGATACCGACGACGGCGAACTCGTGGAAGCGGGCATCGGTCAACCGTTCTATGCGTTGTCGGCGCGCCGTTCCTGGAACGCTTACGTCCTCCGATCGAATACCCGCCAGGGGTTGTATCGAGGAGGCGACAGGATCGCGTCGTTCCGACGCGACTACCGTTTGGCGCAGATCTCAACGGGACGGTCGCGGGGGCGGCAAGACGGCTGGGTCAACCGCGTGATCGCGGGCATGACCCTGGAAGATTGGCGTCACGCGCCCGCGTTGACAACAGAGTCCCCGCTGGCGCTGCGAAACCGGCGGTTCGTCTATCCGTGGGTGTCGTTCCATCGCATCGAGGACGAATACGCCCAGGTACGCAACGTGGATCGCGTCCAGACGACGGAAGACGTCTACCTGGGTCGACGCTACGACTTCATGCTCGGGTACGCGCCCGACGGCGAGGGCCATTTCATCGCCGCTGCCGAGTTCCGGGACGGTCGACTGCGTGGCGATGACGGCATCCTTCGCTACGGGGCGCGCGCCTCGGGCTACTGGAACCGGGCCACCCGTCGACCGGAGAACGCCGTCGCCCGGGTGTGGGCCCGATACCGATACCGGCAGACGCCGAGGTGGGCATTGATCCTGGACGGCGAGGCCACCGTGACCGAAGGGCTGACCGACGACCAGCAGGTGCTCATCGGCGGAAGTTCCGGATTGCGCGGCTACCCCAACCGCTACCAGGCGGGCACGCGAGCCTACCGGTTCACGGCGGAACAGCGGTTCTACACGGACCTCTATCCGTTGCGCCTGCTGCGCATCGCGTTCGCGGGATTCGTGGATGTGGGCCGGGCGTGGGGATGGCACGACGATACCGAGATACTGGCCAACGTGGGCGTGGGTCTACGGTTCGAATCGACCCGGACCAACCGGAATCTTGTCTACCACCTCGACGTGGCGTTTCCCATCGTGGACGGCCCCGGCGTAAGCGGCGTCGAGGTCACGTTGACGAGCAAACGCAGTCTCTGACGATCCGCGTCCTGCAAAGCAACGCCGGGATCGAGTAAATTGATCGTCTCGTGAGGACTTGAGACCAATAAAGGGCGGGACGATGTACCAAGAGATCATCTACGACGTCGCGGACGGTGTCGCCGTGATAACCATGAACCGACCGGAGACGCTCAACGCGTTGACGGATCGGACCCAGGCCGAAATACGGCACGCACTCGATCAATCGGAACGCACCGGGGATGTCGTCGGTACGGTGCTCACGGGTGCGGGGCGGGGATTCTGTTCCGGCGTGGACATGAACGCACTCGGGGCGATGAGCGAAGCCGGACGTCGTCTCGGTGCGGCTCACGCCGATCTGGCCGCGGATCCTGGGAATCCGGATAACGATCCCAATTTCGAGATTGGCGCAACCTACTTCCTGGGCTTGCGCAAGCCCTTGATCGCGGCGATCAACGGTGCCTGCGCGGGCCTCGGCTTCAGCTACGCGGTGTTCTGCGACCTGCGCTTCGTCGACCGAACGGCGCGTTTCGCCACCGCGTTCTCCCAGCGCGGATTGATCGCGGAGCACGGTACAAGCTGGATGCTGCCGCGCCTCATCGGCCCGGCCAACGCCTTGGACATCCTCTGGACCGGCCGCAAGTTCGACGGCGAGGAGGCCGGCCGAATCGGCTTGGCCAACCGTGTCTGCGAACCGGGCGAGTGCGTCAACGACGCCTGCGCTTACCTGCGTGAGATTGCCGATGTCGCCGCCCCCAACTCGCTCATGATGATGAAGCGGCAGATCTACCGACACCTGAATGCCGAACTTCGCCGCGCCATGGAAGAGTCGAACGCCTGGATGGATGCGAGTCTTGCCCGCGGCGACTTCAAGGAGGGCGTGGCGTCGTTCGTCGAGCGCCGCCCGCCGAAGTTCGCGCCGATCGAGGTCGACTGAACACGCGCGGGCGCCCTTCCACCGAGCTTGCCGCTTGGGGGTGCATCGGACAGACTCGCAGCCAGTGTCGTGTCAACTCGAAGAGGGGTTTCGCCGGTGGGTCGAATCGTCGCCTCGATAGACATTCAAAACGTCGTTCAGCCGGATTGCGCTCGGAAGATCGACGCGTTGGTCGATACGGGCGCCAGTCACATCACGCTGCCAAATGCATGGCGAGACCGATTTGGTTCGTTCGCCGTCGAGGAAGCGGTCGATTTCGAAACCGCGACCCAGGAGATCGCCGCCGGCGTCGTGTGCGGTCCGGCGAGGATTCAGGTGGAAGGCTTCCGCGTCATTCACAGCGAGGTGCTGTTCGTCGAGATGACACCGGTCGACGGCGAATACGAACCCTTGCTTGGCTACATTGCGTTGGAGCAATGCGGTGCGGCCGTGGATCTGATCGGACATCGGTTGTTACCGGTGAGGCATATGGATTTGAAGTCGTTGAACCGAGCACCGTAGCCGACCGCGAGAACCTGCGCTTGCGGTGACTCACTCGACCAGTTCGACGTTGTCGATTTCGAGCCAGAACGTTCCGACGTCGCCTGGGCTACCGATGAAGAACGCCATCGCCCCCTGGGGATCGAAGCCAGGGAACCCGGTCAACGGGATCTCGACGCGCTGCCATTCGGCGGATGCATTGAACTCCACGATGGCGGGCATCTGCCCGAGGCTCTCCGCGAACGCCATGGCGCGATAGCGCTTGTCCTCCCCCCGCGCATCGAAGGCGAGCTTGCGGATGCCCCCGAGGTTCACGGGCTGCATCATTGACGAGCCAAGGTTGACCATCGCGCCGCTCCAGGGGTAGGCATAGCCACGGGCGTTGTCGCCTTGGATCCGTAGCGCGCCGCCACGGGCTTCCGTTGCGGCGACGAGACTGAGTTCCACCGTCGATTTGCCCCCTGCGAGGGAGTCGGTGGACGGCACCCATCCACTCTCCGCGACGTCGGTACCGGTGTCGAATGCTCCCAGCATCCTCGGCTCGTGCGGCGGTCGGCGGGCCGAACGGTCGCGGCGTTGGCGCTCGAAACGGACGCCGTCCTTCCAGATTCCAACGATGTCCCGAGTCGTTGCGAGGTCCTGCAACGGATCGCCCCGGACCAGGACCAGATCCGCCTTCTTCCCCTCGGCGACCCGTCCTCGGTCGTGAAGGCGGAACGCGTCGGCAGCATTGGACGTGGCGGCGCGCAGAACGTCGATGTTCGGCATGCCCGCCTGCGCGAGTAGTTCGAGCTCCCGATGCAAGCTGGCGCCGTGCGTAACGCCCGGATTGGCGGCATCGCTACCGGCGAGGATCGGCACACCGGCTTCGAACAATGCCCGGACGTTGCCGAGCGCAGCGCCCATCCCGGCAGGGTTCGTGCCTTGCGTGAACGAACGCTTGAGATTGGCCTCGGCGTTGGCCGAAAGGTAGTCCGAGATGAGCGGGTCGGCGGCCAACGCGACCGGGTTCGACGATCCGAACATGCTTTCGACCACGGCCAGGGTGGGCACCACAAACGTGCCCCTCGCACGGATTGCGGCGACAAGGTCGGTGTCGCCTGGATCGCGATAGACGTGCATCAGGCCGTCGGCACCGGCGGCGATGGCCATCCCCGCGCCTTCTGCCGTGCCGACGTGGACCAACGCCAGCCTGTCGCCGCCGTGGGCGGCGGCCACGATTCGCTGCAGTTGCTTGCCGCCGAAGGTCGGGAAGCGCCGGCGTGCCGATCCGGCTTCGTGGATGATCTTGATGTAGTCAGAGCCCTCCGCGATCCGCGCGGCCACGAATGCCTCGGTGTCGTCGGGATCGTCGAGTGTGGGGATGTCTATGCCGAACTGAGTACCGTGGCCACCGGCCACGGTCACTAGGACGCCCGCAGAGAAAACGTCGGCGCGGTCGGGAACCGGTCCGGCGCGTTGTTCCAGACGCCAGTTGGCGGCAAGCGTAGGCTCCGTGAACATGTCCAGAACGGTCGTGACGCCGAAGTTCAGCGCCTCCCGCGGCGTCGTTCCCCAACTGTGGGTGTGGCTGTCGATTAGGCCCGGTATCAAGGTCATGCCGGTGGCGTCGACCTCCGGGGCGCCCTCGGGGACGGTTTTCGGTGTCGCGGCGATGGTGGCGATCCGACCATCGCGGATCACCACCGACGCACTTTCGATCACGGCATCGCCGTCGAATATCCGGGCGTTGCGAATCAGCGTGGTGCCTTGTGCCGGTTGGATGGCTGCGGTCAACGCGAGCATGGCCAGCAACCGGGTCGTGTAGTGGATAAGCTTGTTCGTTCGCATCGTTGGGTCTCCGGTGTCGGTCTTCCCGTTGGGCCGCATGGCAAGGACAATCGATGCTCGAACTGTGGACGCCGCGGCACCTCGACGGTCAGTGACATCCGTCACCGGCTTCCTTGACGATTGTCAGGTACGAAGCC
>LXNJ01000268.1_pt1 | contig 37411 bp, 35 predicted proteins | sample 809081 | NCBI WGS metagenome assembly LXNJ01 (sample SAMN04870510, study PRJNA318959) | sponge metagenome | biome: sponge; feature: marine sponge reef; material: water | host: Petrosia ficiformis | place: Greece: Milos, Mediterranean Sea | collected 2013-05-29 | depth 5-7 m | reverse complement strand
ACCCGGCCCAGACTGCGGTCTTCCTCCGTTTCGACAGCGTCTTCACTCGCCGGCTGGTAAAAACTGGGCCATCCGCTACCGGAGTCGTACTTGGTGTCGGAGTCGAAAAGCGACTGACCGCAGGCCGCGCAGACATAAGACCCTGGGTCCTTGTGATCGCACCAGGCGCCGGAGAACGCCGGTTCAGTGCCCTTTTTGCGAAGTATTCTGTACTGTTCGGGGGAAAGATCGTCTTTCCACTCCGCTTCTGACTTGCTGATTTTCCTGGCCATGGATCGTAAAACCGGGTTGGTGAAGAAGGTGCGCCTGTACGCGAAGACCGCTCGTGAAAATACCGAAAAAAGAAAACTTCGTGAGTTAAAGGATACACGGGGACAGAAAGCATTGAAATCGGCAGCCCTCACACATACCTGCCTTCCTTTAGTATGAGGCCCAGAATGCCTGCTTGAAATGTGTAACGACAGGATCGACATTTTTCTGCAACACGACCGCAATTACATCGAACCGGCAAGGCGCCTGCTCCATGCTGCGCTCACGGAGCCAGGCCTGCGCCGCCTGCGCAATATGACGCCGCTTTCTCGCCGATATGGCTTCCTCAGGACGTCCGAACCCGAGACCGGAACGGGTTTTTACTTCGGTGAATACGATCTCGCCTTGCCCGGAAACAGTGTCGGGATCATCGCCGGATGGTTCGCGGCATACCAGATCGATCTCCAGGCGCCCGAACCGGTAATTGCGATCGAGAATGCGGTACCCGATGGATTCCAGATACGCGGCGGCAATATCTTCTCCCCTGCTCCCTATGTTTTGCCCTCGTAGGGACATAGTTCTTCTGATCCGTAAAAAAGGCGTACCGTGCTACGTTCCGCTCGTTCCGCCTCCAGATCAACATCCATGATCCTGCGCCGGCTGGCGCGACGTGGCGAGAGCCTTGGGGTACTCTGATTAAGTCCGCCAAGTTCAGAGACTGAAAGGGATGCGCCGGCAAGGATGACGAAGCAGTGTTGCAGACCCCACATAATGAGGAATGACGCGGCCAGCGTGCTTCTTCCAGCCTCCCGAAGGACTCTTCACGCCCGCACTGCCCCGAATCCGCAGCGTTTCCCGCTAATTCCGACGATGCAATTATAATATCTTTTACGTACGAACGTGAAGCGCCGATCGAGGCGGTTTTGATCAGAGTATCCCAAGGTTTCTTCGTACCTTAGAGCATGCCATTGTACAGGTCGTCGCCGTGTCCGCAATCATAACCCTTACGACAGACTTCGGGACGCAGGATGCGTATGTCGGGGCTATAAAAGGCGTCATCCTTCGCCTGTGCCCCAACGCGCGGATTGTGGATATCTCTCATGCGATCGCACCGCAGGACATCATGGAATGCGCCTTCGTGTTGCGTGACGCCGCATGGTGCTTTCCCGCCGGCGCCATACACATGGCCGTGGTGGACCCGGGCGTCGGGACAGACCGGCGCCCCGTAGCGCTTCGTTGCGGAAAACACTTCTTCACGGGACCGGATAACGGCATTTTTCCGCTGATCCTCGATGGGACGGCGCCCGATGTCTGTGTGTGCCTCGACCGGCCCGAGTACTGGCGCAGCGATACCCCTTCCAGAACTTTCCACGGACGCGACATCTTTTCGGCGGTGGCGGCTCATCTCGCGAACGGCATACCCATAGAACGCCTCGGCAGCGCTATAGAGGAACTCGCGCCCATGAAATGGGCCCTCCCGATTATGGACGATCAGGGCGTACAAGGATGGGTAGTGCATATCGACCGCTTCGGCAACTGCATCACCAACATTTCCCGCGAGATGGTCGAGAAAAGGCGAGGAGGTAGACCCGTCAAATGCTTTGCAGGCAACACCATCCTCGAAGGCGTCCAGCACACGTACGCCTCCGTGGAGGCCGGCGAGCCGCTTTTGCAGTATAACAGCAGCAATTTGCTCGAAGTTGCGGTCAATTCGGGGAACGCTGCGGAACTCCTTGGCATCCGCAAGGGCAATTCGGTAAATATCCTCTTTTCATAAAACCTCGGCAGCCGCCTTGCAAACAATCGGGCATGTCTGTTCCTCCTGAGAACCACCATGCGGGCAATGCGCCAAAGTCGCTTCGCGTGGCCATCCCCGCGCTACTGATCGTCCTGGCGTCCGGCTTGGTCGGATACGGTATCTCGAACCTCACAAAACGCTCTCAGGAAACGAATCTGGTCTCCTTATCGGCTAAGCAGGCCAGACACGTCAAAGCCGAATTCGAGACTGCCGAATCCGATCGGGCCGGACGCTATGTGCGTGAATTGTTGGGCCGGCAGATCGACGTACCCGCCATCGAAGACGCCGAACTCACGGGCGTGTCTATCCACGATGCGGGCGACGGAGCAAAGATACCCGTCCTGATGTACCGGAACACGGACGAATCCGGCAACATTGTGCTCTACGCCTACTCGTATGCGTTCCTCGACATCCACGGGCGCCGATTCCAACTGGCCAGCGATGTGCTCGAACGCATCGAAGCGGAAGACCTCTTCGAACTGCGCAATTCCGGCGAAGCGAATGTCCTGATCTGGCGGCAACGCGACGACATCTTCATTGCTATCGCGGAGAGCGGCAGCGAAGCGTTAGAAAACCGCATCAGGGCTTTTTCGCAGCCGGCGCCGTAATCCGAAAGGTGCTTCCTTGATCGGGACGCGATTGCAGCAGCACGAGGCTCCCGCCATGGTGATCCTCAACAATACGCCTGGCCAAGTTCAATCCAAGCCCCCAGCCCCGTTTCTTGGTGCTATAGCCGGGCCGAAATATGTTTTTCCAGTTTTTCCGATCAATGCCCTTACCGGTATCGCGTATATCTATCCGAATGCTTTTTCCCGCCTGGGAGGCATGCACATCGATGACGCCGCCGGCCATTTCCATGGCGTCAAGCGCGTTCTTGAGGAGATTCTCTATCACCCATTCGAACAGCTCCGCATTCAGCGGCGCATACAGCGCCCCGGTGATTTTCACGTTCAACTCGACAAACCCATCCCTTTGGGGGATACGTTTGCGCACATAATCCGCTGCCGCCTCAATAACCGGCGCCACTGCACCCACCTCGAGTCTTGGCAGAGAACCTATATCCGAAAACCGGGCGGTGACCCGTTCAAGCCGCACCACATCGCGCTCCATTTCCTGCAGCGCACCATGCTTCTGTTTACTGGATAAAGCATCCCCCCTGAGTAACTCGACCCATCCCATTAAACTGGAAATCGGCGTACCCAATTGGTGCGCCGCTTCTCTCGCCATGCCAACCCAGAGACTGCTTTGCTCGCTGCGACGCACATACGAGAATCCGAGATACCCGATCAGGATGAAAAAGGCCACAAAAAACAGTTGCAGAAAAGGAAAAATTCTGAGTTCTCGAATCAACCTCGAATCGTCGTAGAACACGTATTGTTTGAATGGCTCCGGAGACACGCCATATTCAATAGCGATCGGTTCGTAATCCTGCGCCATGGCGCGGGCGCGGTCGTTCAGGCTTCGCAGGATCTCAGACCGCTCCTCCGGCGACAATCCCTCGAGCGAATCCGGAACAGGAAAAGGTACATGCCGCCAGGACACGGGCATCGACTGGGTCGAATCTATGATGATCGCCGGGATACCGAACCCTCCCTGCAATATGATCTCAGTGGCAAGCGTTACATCTTCGGCAGGGGGCATGGTCCGGGACCATGCGAGCGCACTACGATACCGCGAAAGAGTCTCGGGAGAAATAGGACCGTTCGGTACAGCGGACTCGACCAGTTGTTGCTCTATCTCGGCAAATACCGGCAGGTGAGGATTTTCCCGGGCAGAACCAATCCGTTCCTGCGCTGCCGCCCATAAGTGGATAACGAACTGCTCGCGTTCGCGCAGACGATCTACGGTCTGGCTGGTGTACACAAGCGAAGCCACCGAAATCATCACGGCCAGTACAACCAGGCCAAGCTTGAGTCGTACGGAATGGCGATACGCCTTCATGGTCAGGCCTCCTGTACTGTTCGATCGCCCCGTACGGGGAGCTATTACCCTCCTGTACCGGCAGGGCGAATATCTACTGTGTCCAAAACGACAGGCTCCGAAATGATCTGATCCCGCTTGGGACCTGTTGAGATCATGGAAATCCGGACATCGAGCGAGTCTCTCAAAAAGCGCAGATAGCGCTGGGCGGCCACCGGCAAATCGTCCATGCGCCTCACGCCGGTAATATCTTCCGACCAGCCTTCGAACGAAGTATAGACGGGTTCAACCTTTTCGAGCGTTTGCACTTCGCTTGGAAAACGCGTCGTCTCCTTGCCGTCGTACCGATAGGCCGTACACGCCTTGAGCGTGTCCAGCCCCGTCAACACATCGAGTTTGGTGATCGCGAGTTCCGTCAGCCCGTTGATCATGGACGTGTAACGAAGGGCCACCAGATCCAGCCACCCGCACCGCCGGGGTCTGCCGGTCGTTGCGCCGAACTCGTCTCCCACCTCGCGCAAGCGCTCGCCGGCCGCATCGTTCAACTCCGTCGGAAACGGACCGTTGCCCACTCGCGTGCTGTAGGCCTTCACGATACCAATCACCGTGTTCACCGCCGTGGGGGGCACACCCAGTCCTGTACAACACCCGCCGACAGTAGGATGACTTGAGGTAACAAACGGATAGGTCCCGAAATCCACATCGAGCAAAGACCCCTGAGCCCCTTCGGCGAGGATGCGTTTACCCGCCCGCAAGGCTTGCCCCAGATACTGCGACGTATCCGTAACGAACGGATCAATCAAGTGATCGAACTCCACATATTCTTCGACGATCTGCTCCACATCGAAACCATCGGTATCGTACACGCCGCGAAGCACCGCGTTTTTTTCCTCGATCGCACGTTTGAGTTTGCGCCGCAGCGTATCCCGGTCCAGCAAATCGACCACGCGGATGCCTGTTCGGGCAAACTTGTCGACATAGGCCGGCCCGATACCGCGGCCCGTCGTACCAATGGCGCCCGCGTCACGCATTCTTTCGCGCGCTTCCTCGATGCGCTTGTGATACGGCATGATCAGATGCGCATCGTGTGAAATAAGGAGTCGCCCGTCCACATCGTATCCGAGATCGCGGATCATGCGAATTTCTTCCATGATCGCCACGGGGTCCAGTACGACGCCGTTACCGATCACACAGGTCACATGTTCGTGAAAAATACCGCTCGGAACGAGATGGAGCACAAAAGTTTCGTCCCCCCAGCAGATCGTGTGACCCGCGTTTGCCCCTCCCTGATAACGCGCCACGATATCCACGCTCGGGCTGAGGAGATCAACTATTTTGCCTTTGCCCTCGTCTCCCCATTGCGTCCCTATGACGACTGTGACCCCCATTATAATCAAGCCTTGATTTTGTATCTATTCTTTGTATTCTTCCGAATCTTTAGCAATTTTTTTCAGACTCACAGACAAGCCAAACTGTTTGCATTGCGCATTTAATAGATACAGCCGCCTGACGACCGGTATGCAATGCCCGGCTATGCCGGCGCCGGCGGATCCTCTTCGTAGCTGTGAACGGCTTCGTCAACGGATTCGTAATGCTTGAATACCGTATCGAGCCGGGTAATCGCGAGCAGCGAGCGAATACCGGCGCCCATACCGGCCAGACGAAAATCTCCCCCGGCGTTGCGCATCGTCGTCATGGCGCTGATCAGCATGCCGAGCCCGCTTGAGTTCATGAACCGGACACTGGACAGATCAACCACAACATGACGCTTACCCGCGTCTTTTAATTCGTGCAGCCGATCATGCAATTTCGTGCCGTCGGGGCCACCCAGAATGTTTCCTTCCAAAGCGATAATCGCTAAGCGACCCTGTTCTTCAACATCGTATTTCATAAAAACCTCTCGGGATTCAGCGCCGACGATCCCTGAACGCCTACGCGTCAAACATTCATCTACGAGCAGTTTTCGCCCGCGCCCTGAGTTCTACCACGACCGGAGAAGCCACGAAAACGGAGGAATACGTACCGATCGTCACACCCAGAATAAGACCGAATGCGAAGCCGCGCAGCACCTCTCCCCCAAAAATAAAGAGAACAACCACTACGAGCAAGGTTGTGCCGGAAGTGACGATCGTCCGGCTGAGCGTATTGTTGATGGAACGATTCACCAACTTGTCGTACGTCTCTGTCTTGAAAAGATTCGAATATTCGCGAATCCGGTCGAAAACGACCACCGTGTCGTTGAGTGAATAGCCAACAATCGTCAAAAAAGCGGCGATAAGAGCCTGGTCGATCTGAAGCGAAAACGGCAGTACGCCAGCCGCCGCGGAGAAAATGCCCAGCGTGATCGTGACGTCATGGAACAAGGCCGTCACCGCGCCTATGCCAAATCGCCACTCGAAACGCAGCAGAATATAGACGAAAACTACAAGGAGGCCACCCAGGATAGCCCAGATGGCTCCTTGCTTCAGATCCTCGGCGAAACGCGGGCCCACTACGTCTGTTTTGACGACCTCCGGATTGGAGCCGGCAAATCCTTCGGCGATGCCTTCCACGATCCGGTTCTGAATGTCCGAAATATCTCCTTCTACGGATGTACGAATAAGCACCTGCCTTGCACCGAACGTTTTTACCTCCGGCTCGGAGCCCAGCACCGTGGCTAATTGGCCGCGCACTGCTACCGGCTCCAGTTCCATCGGGCTTTCGACGACAAACTCCATGCCCCCCTGAAAATCAATGCCCAGTTCAAGGCCTCGCACGATCAGCGACCCGATACTCAGCAAGAGCAGAATTCCTGAGAAGACGTACGCCTTCTTCCGGTTGCCTATGAAATCGAATTTGGTGGTTTCAAAAATTCTCATCGTTCTTTCTCTTTCGAAAGCGCGCCTGCGGACGGAGGACGATTCGGGCTTCCGTCATCCGTAACCGATGTTCATTCGCCGCTTGATCACCATATAGTCGAATACGATCCGGGAAACGATAATGGCCGTAAACAGCGACGAAAGGATGCCTGCCATCAGTGTCACCGCAAATCCCTGAATGGGGCCGACACCAAACGAATACAGAATGGCGCCGACGAAAAACGTGGTCACATTCGCGTCGAAAATAGCGCTGAACGCCTTCGAGTAACCGGCATCGATAGCAGCTTTCAGCGTTTTTCCGGTAGCGCGTTCCTCGCGTATTCGCTCGAAGATCAGTACGTTGGCGTCTACCGCCATACCGATGGTCAGCACGATACCGGCAATACCGGGCAGGGTAAGCGTAGCTTTGAAGGCGGCCAATATTCCGAAGATGAAAATGATATTGAACAACAGAGCCAGATCTGCAACCAGCCCGGCCGTACGGTAATAGAATATCATGAAAATCGCGACCAGACCCAGCCCCACCATGATCGAAATGAAACCGGCCCGGATGGAAGCCCTGCCAAGACTCGGTCCAACCGTACGCTCCTCAACGATATCCACCGGCGCGGGCAGTGCGCCTGACATTAGCACCGTGACTATGTCCTGGGCCTCCTCACGGCTGTCCAGCCCGGTGATAGACGAACGTCCGCCCACGATACGATTGATGACGGTCGGGTACGAATAAACCACTCCGTCCAGTACGATAGCAATGTTTTTGTCTACATTCGCCCCGGTCAACCGGGCCCAGGTGCGCGATCCTTCCGAGTTCATCACCATCGTGACTTCCGGAAGATTCAATTCGTCGAAATCGACGCGAGCCGAGGTAATCACTTCGCCCGACAATTCGATCTGATCCCGAACGCCAAGCAGGTAATACATTTCCAGGCCATCTTCCGTCAGTCCGACGGGATTCGCTTCGTAAAGAAGGTCCACGCCGATCGGAAGCGCTTCCCGAACGGCGGGAAGCAAGAGCAACTCGCTAACGCGCGCCGTGTCCTGCTCGGAAACCAGTCCAAAAAGGACCCCCTCCCCGATAGGCTGCATGACTTCCAGCAGTGGATTGACTGGTCCGGTCTCGGGATCGTCAAACAGGTTCGGGTCGGCAGCAACCGAGTCGGCCTCTGCATCAACCTCTCCTTCCTCTTCTATCGCCGCGTCGGTGGTATCCACCTGTATATCATAATAGGCGATCACCTGCTGCAAGGAACGCAGTAATTCCTCCGGTTCGGCCATGAGATGAAACTCGAGGCGGGCCGTGCCCTTCAGCAGATTCCGCACGCGCTCGGGATCGTCGATACCGGGTAATTCGACCACAACGCGACGCGTACCCTGTTTCTGGATGGACGGCTCGGTCACCCCGTAGCGATCCACCCGGTCTCTGATAATGGAGATGGCCCGATTGATCGCGTTGTCGGCCTGATCGAGGAGGTATTGCGATACCTCGGCGTTGGTCGACCGGCGTGTAATGCCTGCACCGGAATCCCGAAAATATCGGGACAGACGGGCATCGGGATCGCGCCGTTCGAACTCCATCACAAACGCATCGATAATGGAATTGCCCGTTTCATCGGACGACACGCGGGCAGCGGCCAGTACTTCCTCGAAGGTCCGATCTACATCCGTGGCCAACTCCCGGATCAGCGCGTCGGTCCGGACCTCCATGGTGACATGCATGCCCCCCTGCAGGTCAAGGCCGAGCTTCAGCGCATCCTCCTTGACGTTTCTGATTATCTGAAGATTCTCCCGTTCATACTCGGCTCGTTCCTGCTCCTCCAGCCCGTTTATGCGCTGCTGGATGAAATAATTCCGGGCGGTCGGATAGAGATACCAGGCCGACAGGGCAAAGAAAAATGCGAGCAGGGAGATTTTGAACCCGTTTCCTTGCATAGCAAGTTTATGGATAGATAGTGGAAATTCGGGGCAAGGCGGGAAACAAAGACCATTTCGTATACCGTGCCCTATCGGTTTGTTCCAGTGCGTGCTTCCCGGCGATCATCTCTGCCAATACATTCATCACGGCGCAATGCGCCCCATGAGCCGCGGAAACGGGATCGTCTCCCGCACGTGATCGATCCCTGCAATCCATGTAAGCATACGTTCGAGGCCCAAACCGAATCCGGCGTGCGGCACGGAACCGAACCGGCGCAGGTCCAGATACCATTCGAACGCTTCCTTCGGCAACTGGTGCGCGGCAATCTGTTCTTCGAGAAAGGCAAGGTCCGTCGCTCGTTCGCCGCCTCCTATAACCTCCCCGTATCCCTCCGGCGCCAGCACGTCCAGCGCCATGGCAAGTCGTGCATCGTCGGGGTCCCGTTTCATGTAGAATGCCTTTACGGCGGCAGGATACCGGTGCACCATGACCGGGCGGTCGAAATGCCAGGTCAATACCGTTTCGTCGCTACCCCCGAAATCGGATCCCCATTCGAAGGATCGCGCAGATGCTTTCCATACCGGCAGGTTTTGCAGAGCCTCGGCGATCTCCCCGGTGCGCCGGTGGATGGCGATCTCGCGGGCGTCCAGGCGCCGCCGTTCGGACTTCTTCGACTGACCGTATCGATTCCGGTTTACAGCGAGTTCTTCCGAAAGCGCCGCGTTTTCTTCCTCCAGCGCCTGAATCCTGGCAGCCAGCATATCGGCCGTTTCGTCGCTGCGCAGCAATGCAACGGCCTGCGTATACGAAATGCGGGGAAAGGGTTTGCGAACGCACTCAAGCCGCGCCGGATCGCGTTCGAGCATCGTCAGTTCCTCGGAGCAATGCTCCAACACTTCCTCGATCGTATACACCAGCAAATCCTCGGCCAGATCCAGCGTCGTATCCAGATCGAAGAACGCCATCTCGGGCTCGATCATCCAGAACTCCGTAAGATGACGGCGCGTCTTCGACTTCTCGGCGCGAAATGTCGGGCCGAACGTGTAGATGCGCCCGAAAGCCATGGCCATCGCCTCTCCATAGAGCTGGCCACTCTGTGTCAGGTACGCCTTCTCGTCGAAATAATCCAGTTCGAACAGGCTCGACGTGCCTTCCACGGCGTTTCCCGTCAGGATCGGCGCATCCATCTGCAAGAATCCGCGTTCCTGGAAAAACGTGTGGATAGCCACGATCAACCGGTTACGAATCCGCAAAATGGCCCAGGGAAGACGGCTGCGCAACCACAAGTGGCGATGCGACATCAGGAAGTCGACCCCGTGCTCCTTGGGCGTAATGGGATACCCCTCGGATTCGCCCACGAGTTTCAACGAGGAAACGACCAGCTCGACGCCGCCCGTCTGTCGCTCGTCGGCAATGACCTTGCCGGTCACAACAAGGGCGCTTTCCTGGGTGGCCTCGTCCGCAATTCGCCAGGTATCGACATCCACGCTGTCCGCGGCTACGACGCACTGCACCAGTCCCGTACCGTCCCGCAGCATGAGAAAAAGCAAATGCTTCGAGCCACGCTTGCTGTATAGCCAGCCCTTCAGTATAACCTCCTGCCCCTCGTGCGCAGCCAGTTCCTGAACGGATATATGCCGGAACCCGGCGTCGGCATCGGCCATCAGCGAAAATGTTTAGGCGGCGCACCAGCCGCGTTCAAGGATACTCTGATTAAGTCCGCAAAGCTCAGAGGCTACGGGGGGTGCGCCGGCAAGGAATGCCGAAGCAGTGCGGCAAGCGCCACATAATAAGGAATGACGCAGCCAGCGGGCCCCTTGCAGTCTCCCGAAGGGCGCGTCACGTCCGCGACACCCCGAACTCGCAGTGCTTCCCCTCATTCCGACGATGGAATCATGATGTCCTGTACTTGCGAACGTGACGTGCCGAGCGAAGCGGTTTTGATCAGGGTATCCTTAGCGACGATACAGCGCCGATTGCCAGTTGGGGAGCGATCGCTCGCCTGGCACACTGGAATGCAGTAACTCGAAACTACCGAACCCGGTAACGTCCGCAAACACGAAAACAGATTGGCCATGCCCCGGAATGTTGTTGTACTGCCAGATTTCGTGGGGAACCGTTGCCTGATCGTATAAATGCGGTTCGATGTCGTTAGGCAACCCGTACGTGATGACGACCCGACCCCGATCGCTTTGCCAGCCCGCCTCGATGTTCGATGTGTACCGGTCGTTGGCATACTGCACGCGGCGATAAAACCCCTCCTTGAATTCATTGACCGGCGTCATGGGCTGAGCATCGCGCTTTTGCCAGAAATCCATCAGAAAACGACGCCGGGCATCCAGTTCGGATAGCCTCCGCATTCGACGCCTCTCCATATCGTTCGCAATGAGGCGGGCATGAGCCATACCCTGTTCGACCTCATCTTCCGACATCTCCGCATAGGAACTCGTCTCGAAGTCGATTTCGAGAATGGCCGGATCCTCGCGGGATACTCCCGGATTGTACACGAAAAACTTCCGTGACCGTTCGACGACCCCCTCGTTCTGCTCGTCGAGCAGCACCATGTGGAACACATACGATCCTGTAGGCAGTCCGCCGGTATCGAAACTTCCGACAAGCACATCGGGGGATCTGACCGTGCGATCTGAGCGGTTCTCCAGATCGGCGATCGGGAGCAGGCGATCGGCGTCCGCCACGTACGTGTAGACGATGTACGTATTTCTGTCGGAACCTATTTCCCCTGCGCCATATGCTTCCGCATAGTAATACATGCGACGCAAACCCTCACCGAACAGACGATTGGGACTGGGATGGACAAGGAGACCGTTTTTGAAGAAGGGATCGTTTCGGCGAGCGTTCGGCGCAATGCCGGTAGCCAGCGTAATGTCCGAAAGCGCCGGGGCGCCGTCCGGTTCGAAGCGACCCACCGGGAACGCTTGCCGTATTCGCAGACCGGGCCGGGCAGGCATATCCGGAACGGTCAGGTGCAGCACATAGTCGTCGGGCGGTACGGCGGAGCGCATCTGATGCGTAAAATAGTGCCCGGAATGCATCCCGGCGGTGTCGGGAAGCGCAAAGCGCAGCACCGTGGAATCGGCCCAGACGGGCGCCGCCCGGGTTTCGCCGGTATCCGTCGCCGCACCGGGAGCAAGTTCGAGGCGCAGTGGCAAAGACGCTACGAAACCATCGGCTTCGGCAGCCTCGAAATCCAAGGAAGCCGCCTCGACGCCGATATACACCTCAACGAGGGACACCGCTTCGTCGTACGCGAAGGCCGCATAATCGACATCCATCTTCACCGGCGCATGTTGTGCACGGGTACTACCGACCAGAAAACCGAAGGAGGCAAGCAACGCCATGCCTGTTCCGGCGGAAAAGATTGCTTTTCGAAAACCGATCATTCGATTCCTCCTTGCCGAAGAGACCCGGAAATACCTATGGATACTCTGATCAAAATCACTTCGCCCGGCACTTTACTTTCGCGCGTAAACGATGTCATGATTCCATCGTCGGAATCAGCGGAAAACACTGCGAATTCGGAGCATCGCGATCAGAAAGCACCCTTCGGGAGGCTGCGAGGGGCACGCTGGCCGCGTCATCCCTTATTATGTGGCGCTTGCCGCACTGCTTCGGCATTCCTTGCCGGCGCACCCCCCGCAGCCTCTGAGCTTTGCGGACTTAATCAGAGTATCCCTATCGGAAAATAGGCCCGGAAAACGGGAAAAGAAAACGAACAGCGCAAAAAACCGTATGTGTCCTTCACCGCCTGAACCGGGTCACGCCTTCGGATACGAATCGGCTCTCTTCGACCAGATACTGCCTGCCCTCTATCGAGAAAATACCTGCCTCAATGTCGATCACATTGTAGTGATTCCGGGAACGATATGTGCGACGGCCGCGAGTACTGGTTGCGGTCCCGGCAATGGCAACCACAATCCGGTGCATGGGATTCGTTTCCAGGGTAATCTCAAGGGGTTCGACATGGGAAACATGAAGATGCCCGCACAGGATGAGAGATACGCCGGCCTCGCCTGCCCGGTCGAGCGCACGAGGGGCATACCGGGCTACGTCATGCGACCAGAGCGCCTGCATACGCGACAACTGGTGATGCACTACAAGCACCTTGAACACAGACGACGGGATGGGCGACAGGCGATCGGTGATATCCTCGCAGATGCGTTCGTCGATGCGCCCTCCCTTGATCGTGCACCGGCGGGCCGAATTCAGGCCAAGCACGGCCACGCCGTCCATCCGGAAGAACGGAGCCACATCGGAGCGAATGAACCGGCGATACCGCTCGAAGGGCGTAAAAATGCGCTGGAACGGCTGCCACCAGGGAGATACGTCATGGTTACCGGGAACGACGACGACCGGCGGCTGCAGGGCCGCAAGCATGGCGGCAGCCTCTTCGAATTCGACAACGCGGGCCCGTTGTGTCAGATCCCCGCTTACGGCGACGAGGTCAACGTCCAACTCGTTGATTTCATCGATAAGCGCCCCAACGACCCCGGGATGCGAAATCTTGCCGAAATGCAAATCCGATACGTGTGCGATCCTGAATCGGCTCACTACAGCAACATGGAAAGCGGCTCTTCAATATGGCTCCGCACCGTCCCGATAAAGGCGGCGGCGACGGCGCCGTCCACCACGCGGTGATCGGACGAAAGCGTCAGTTTCATACGCTTGCCGGGAACGACCGCGCCTTCTTTCACTACCGCCTCGTCGCGAATGGCCCCGACAGCGAGAATACACGCATTCGGGGGATTGATGATGGCTGTAAATTCCTCGACGCCGTACATGCCGAGGTTGCTTGTCGTAAATGTGGACCCTTCCCAGTCTTCCGGCTGCAGCGCGCGATCGCGGGCGCGCTTCGCCAGCTCCCGGGTTTCCGTGGCGATCTGCGCCAGTCCCTTCCGGTCCGCGTGTCGGATAACCGGCGTGACCAGTCCATCGTCTATGGCTACGGCGACGGCGACATGGGCATGTCGATGCTGAAGGACCACACCCTCCTGCTCGCTCCAGGAAGCATTGACGGCAGGATGCACGCGCAGCGCCAGTGCACAAGCCTTCGTAACGAAGTCGTTGAACGAAATCTTCACCCCGCCGGCGGCTTCCGCCTGCTTATTGATGCGTGCGCGGGCCGCCACGGCGCGCTCCACATCCACATCCACGGTCAGATAAAAATGGGGCGATGTGAACTTACTCTCCGAAAGGCGGCGTGCAATGGTCTTTCGCATCTGCGAAAGACGCACGGCTTCGGAAACATCCTCCGCTGGCATTTCAATCATGGTGGTCGGCATTCGGTATCCCGACGAGACGTCCGGAGCGGGCGTATGCCGCCGGATAGCCGCTTCCACGTCCCGCTTCACAATACGCCCTTCCGGGCCACTGCCGGCAACCTGCCGCAATACAATACCGTGTTCGTCAGCCAGGCGGCGGGCAAGCGGCGAACTCTTTAAGCGCCCGTCGTCTCCGGCAGAGGTCGTATCCGATTCAGCGTCCGGCGCAGCGGGCTGCACGGCCCCATCGCCTGCCGAAGGGACAGGCGCCTCGGAAGTCGATGCTTCTGCAGGAGCGCCTGCGGCGCCGTCATACCCGGCAAGCAATCCGGAAATGTCTTCGCCGGCCTTGCCGAGCACAGCGATCAGGCCGCCGATCGGTACGGCAGCGCCCGCCGGAATGACCTTTTTCAACAATACCCCGTCATCGTACACCTCAAGGTCCATCGTGGCCTTGTCCGTCTCGACCTGTGCAATAATATCCCCGGACGATACGGCGTCCCCCTCTTCTGCAAGCCATGCCACGAGGACGCCCTCCTCCATGGTATCGCTCATTTTGGGCATTTCAACAGGGATGGGCATGGTCTGGTATTCAGATTATGTCCTTGTGTAACAATGCGCTTTGCTGCGAGCTTCGTACAGTCTTATCCGGCAGGATACGAAGGCGGGGATGTTTTCCAGGTCGGAGAAGGCGTATCGAAAAAAGACAGCCCGTACCTTCAGTTTGCGTACAGTACTTGTTTGGCGGCCGCTACGATTTCCTCAGTACGAGGCATGTAATACTCGATCAGATTTTTTGCGTACGGAGCCGGGACATCCTTGGCTGTCACCCGCATGACCGGAGCATCCAGCCAGTCGAACGCGCGCTCCTGTATCTGACATGCCACCTCCGACGAAAAACTGGCGAACGGATTGCTTTCGTCCACGACGACAAGCCGGTTCGTCTTTTTGACGGATGCCGCGATCGTTTCGATATCCAGCGGGCGAATCGTCCGCGGGTCGACGACTTCGGCGTCGTATCCGGCTTCGGCCAGTCGGTCGGCGGCTTCCATCGCACGCCAGTAACTCTTCTGATGGGCGACGATAGTAACGTCGGCGCCTTCCCGCGCAATGCGCGCTTTACCCAAAGGAATCATGTAGTCCCTGGCATCGGAAACTTCCCCCTTCAAGCCATACATCGATTCGCTTTCGAGGAAAATCACCGGATCGTCGTCTCGGATAGCTGACTTCAGGAGTCCCTTCGCATCGTCCGGATTGGACGGCGCTACGACTTTGAGTCCGGGGAAATACGAGTAAAGCGATTCGACAGCCGTGTTATGGGTAGCGGCCAGTTGGCCTGCGGCGCCGTTCGGTCCCCGGAAAACGATCGGCATCGAGAATTGCCCTCCCGACATGTACCGGATCTTCGCCGCATTGTTGACCAACTGATCAAAGGCTACGAACGAGAAATTGAAGGTCATGAATTCTACGATGGGGCGCAATCCGGCCATCGCAGCGCCAACACCCAGGCCTGAAAACCCGCTTTCGCTGATCGGCGTGTCGAGTACCCGGTCGGCGCCGAAACGATCCAGCATCCCTTCACTGACCTTGTACGCCCCATTGTATTCGGCGACTTCTTCCCCGATCAGAAAAACGCCCGCATCGCGCTCCATTTCTTCCACCATGGCGGCGCGAATCGCCTCGCGAAGTTGCAATACAGCCATATCCTGGAATCAATCGGTTAAAAAAGGATAATCCGCCTGCGAATACACATGCTCGTATATCTCCCGAATGGGTGGCGCATCGCTCGCTTCGCTGAAGGCAACCGCATCCATCACTATCCGTTTAACTTCGTCGTCCACCGCATCAAACTCCTCGTTCGACGACAATTCGCGCTCAAGCATGTAGCCCTTGAGACGAATGATCGGATCTTCTTCCTTCCTGGCGTCCAGTTCCTCCCTGGTCCGGTAATTCGCCGGATCGCTCATCGAATGGCCTCGATACCGATAGGTGCGCACTTCCAGAATCGACGGGCGGTTGTTCCGGGCCTGGGCAATATGATCGGACATGGCCTTGTAGACACTGAAAATATCCATGCCGCTGGCCAGCGAAGAGATCATGCCGTAACTATGGGCATACCGGTGAAAGTCGGTCTGCGCGAACGCTCGGTGAGTGGCCGTACCCATAGCGTACTCGTTGTTCTCGATCACGAAGACGCAAGGCGTTTCGTACAAAGCAGCCAGATTCATGGTCTCGTGGAAGGAGCCTTGTCCCACAGCGCCGTCACCCAGATAGGTCAGGCACACCCCGCCGTCTCCTTTGTACTTGTGCGCAAAGGCAATACCGGCTCCGACGGCGATATGGCCTCCAACAATGCCATGTCCTCCATAGAAATTGAGCTCCTTCTTGAAGTAATGCATCGACCCCCCCTTGCCTCTTGAAGAGCCGCCGACCTTGCCGAAGAGTTCCGCCATGCATTCGTTCGGCGTCATGCCGAGCGCCAGGCCGAGTCCGTGGTCGCGATAGGCGGTGATTACCGAATCCTTGCCGATCTCCATGGCGCATGCCGACCCGGTAGATACGGCTTCCTGCCCTATATAGAGATGCAGAAATCCGCCGATCTTTTGTTTTCCGTACATCTGTGCGGCGCGCTCCTCGAACCGGCGCTGCAACAGCATGTTGCGGTACATGTCGAGTACCTGATCGCCGGAAAAACCGAGTTCCTCATGGGTATACGCGCCGGGCGGATAATAAATGAAGGACTCGTCGAGGCCAGAGGCTACCTCGTCCCCCACAGGCACTCCGGAATGGCCGTTCCAGCTGGCGGCCGAAACCCCGTTTCCTTCCGCTTCGCCGTCTGCGGAAGGTTTCCCTGCTTTTTTCCGCGTTTCACCGGCCATGGTTGATCATAGCATGAGTTGTTTGCAAAAAACGACGGACGAACCCTTCAATGCATTTGTATCAGAATAGAATCCGGCGAGTTTCATCTTTCCGTAAAATTAACTATCTGCTAATATCCCGGGAGCGAGATCCGGCGAGTCGGCCCGAGCGCGGAACCGCCGCTTCCCTCCCGTGTCAGATGCCTGACTTGGGCATGAGTAGCTTGCCAAGATAATAAAAATCGAAATATTCGACACGCTGTTCCCTCGATTTACGATCCCCGTGGAACCTTTTTCCAAACAGGATGCTTCGGGCCCGAACCGCTCCGTGGTCATCATTCCCACCTACAACGAAGCGGAAAACGTCCCCGTCGTCCTCGACGAAATCATGACGTTGCCCGAGCAAGTGCACGCACTCGTTGTGGACGACGGCTCTCCCGACGGCACAGCGGACTGCGTACGGGCGCGCATGCAAAAGCACCCGGGCCGTATATCGCTGATCGAGCGGGAAAGAAAAATGGGGCTCGGCACCGCCTACCTGCGCGGTTTCGACTGGGCGCTCGACCGGAACTACACGTTCATATGCAGCATGGACGCAGACCTGTCGCACAACCCTGCCGACCTCTCACGCCTCATCGCCTCTGTGCTCGAAGGCAAGGCCGATCTGGCGATCGGGTCCCGCTACGCAGAGGGGGTTCGCGTCGTAAACTGGCCGCTTACCCGTCTCATTCTCTCCTACTCCGCCGGGATCTATACCCGTTGCGTGACCCGTATGCCAATCCGGGACGTAACGGCCGGATTTATGTGCTATCGTCGCCGCGTTCTCGAAGCCATCGACTTCAACCGGGTCACTTCGAACGGCTACTCCTTCCTGCTGGAAATGAAATACCGTGCCTGGCGCCAGGGATTCGCCCTGCTCGAAATCCCGATCGTCTTCACCGAACGCACCGAAGGGCAATCCAAGATGACCCGGGCGATCGTACGCGAAGCGGCCTTCAAGGTCTGGGAACTCCGCCTGCGGCAACTGTTCGGGCGCTTGTAACGACCGCGCAATTTTACACGCTCTCCATGTAAAGCGCGCATCCCTCGTTGCCCGTTGCGCGTTAACAGGCGCAGCGAATCCTACTACGCGCCTTTCAACGCACAGACAACATGCCCGCATACAAAAACCTGACCCCGCCTGCCGAAGGCGAGTCGATTACGATGGGGCAAGGCCGCCTGAACGTGCCGGCCCGACCCGTCATTCCATTCATCGAAGGCGACGGCATAGGGCCGGATATATGGGCCGCCGCGCAGCATGTCTTCGATCATGCCGTCCGGCATGCCTACGAGGATACGCGGAAAATCGTGTGGTTCGAGGTTTTCGCGGGGGAAAAGGCAAAAAACAGATTCGACGAGTGGCTCCCGAACGATACCCTCGAGGCCATTCGCCAGTACCTCGTAGCCATTAAGGGGCCCCTGACTACGCCGGTCGGCGGGGGCATTCGCTCGCTCAACGTCGCTCTGCGGCAGATTCTGGACCTGTACGCCTGCGTACGCCCCGTTCGTCACTTTGCAGGCGTCCCTTCCCCGGTAAAACACCCGGAAAAGGTGAACATGGTAATCTTCCGGGAAAATTCGGAGGACATCTACGCGGGCATCGAGTATGAAATGGGCACGCCGGAAGCGGAAAAACTTATTGGATTTCTGCGGGACGAAATGGGCGTCGAAAGCATCCGTTTCCCGGAAACGAGCGGCATCGGGATCAAACCCGTTTCCAGAGAAGGCACGGAACGGCTCGTGCGCGCGGCCATCGGCTACGCCCGGAAGCGCGGCTACAAAAGCGTCACGCTCGTACACAAGGGAAACATCATGAAGTTCACCGAGGGCGGATTCCGGGACTGGGGATACGACCTTGCCCGGCAGGAATTCGGCGCCGAGGAATTCGGGGGGGGGCCCTGGTCCAAACTTCCCGACGGCACGCTCGTCAAGGATGTCATCGCCGACGCCTTCCTGCAGCAGATTCTGACACGCCCGGACGAATACGGGGTCATCGCGACCATGAATCTGAACGGCGATTATATCTCCGACGCGCTTGCCGCCGAGGTCGGAGGCATCGGCATCGCACCCGGCGCCAACATCAATTACGATACCGGCCATGCCGTCTTCGAAGCCACCCACGGCACTGCGCCCAAATATGCGGGACAGGACAAGGTGAACCCCGGCTCGGTCATCCTGTCCGGGGAAATGATGTTCCGGTACATGGGATGGGACGAAGCAGCGGATCTGATCGTGTCTTCGCTGGAAAAAACGATCGTACAGAAACGAGTCACCTACGACTTCGAGCGTCAGATGGACGGAGCCACGCTACTCAAAACCAGCGAATTCGGCGAGGCCATGGTCGAAAACATGGCGTGACGATACAGCACGGCGGCATCCGATCCTGGAAATGCCCTGCGGGCGAATCTACAAGCGCCCCTCCCTCGGCGACGAAGCGACTTCTTCCAGCAGCGCATCGTACTGCGCAATATGGCGCCGCCAGTCGAGCGCCTGCGGAATCGCTTGCAACGTAGACGGCGGCAGCGGCCGGTCCTCCCCTTCCATTATCCGGGACATGGATTCGAAAAGCTCTTGCTCGTCCTCGTACAGCACGGGAGCGTGCAGCAGCGGGCGATGGAGCGCATCGGGGATCAGTTCAGGATAGCTGAGGCGATTCGGCAACAGCGGATGACATCCGCAGTAAATGGCCTCCATGATAGCTATGCCGAAGAATTCGTGGATCGATGTCGATACGACCAGATGAGCCCGGTGCAGCAAACGGCTGTATTCCTTGAAGTCCTCCGCATAGCCGTAGTGCAGAATGCGGTCCGCATACCGCTCGAACGCCTTTTCGAATTCGTACGGCTGTTCCTCGAAATGCTCCCCGGCAAGGATAAGACGGAAGCGGTACCCGCAATCGTCGAGCCGGTTCATCACCCGGAAAAAAGCCTGCGGATTCTTGTCGTATTCCCAGCGCTGGTTCCATAGCACAATGGGGGACCGCATCGAAGGGCCCCATTCGGGTGGCGGATAGTCTGCACGGTATCGGTCGTGCGCCTCCAGATCCATACCTACATGCAATACGGTGGACTTCTTGCGAAGCACATTCACCGTATTCAAATGCGTGTAATCCGGAAACGTGCGCAAAAGGGTCGGCAGCGTATCCATGAACTCGTCGAAATGGAACCGGGAGTTGAACACGATCCGGTCGGCGGCGAGCGAGGACAGATAATTGATGTACCCGTAAGTATGGTCGCGCTCGGTACCCGGCGGCAACGGATAGGTCAACTGGTTCTCGTGGAAATACAGCACCACCGGCACATCTCCGAGATGCGGTCGCACGAGCGCCAGAAAGGCTGGGATATTGACCATGCCGGTGGCGAACACCACATCCGGCTCGAAACCTTCCCTGAAGGCCTTAAGGGCCTTGCGCGCCATCGTGACGGCGCCGCCGTGCATGCGCCACTTCCAGAAACGGGCCGTCAGGGTGAGCGTGCAGAACTCGTGGCGGCTATGCTTGACCAGCCCGTCGAAAAAATTCCGATGGGAGCCGCCGTACCACGGCTCCAACGCAAGCACCTTCATCCCTGGCCGCTCCCGGCTTCTTCAAGTTGCTTCCGAAAAGCCTCCTCTTCCTCCGTCGTAACCGGGCGCACGATCGAGATGGCGCGTACCTGCAAGTTTTTTCGGAGCGCGGGATCGCGCACTTCTTCCGCAGTAATCATCCTCGCTTCGCCGGGAGGCACGGTGATCCGGCGGGAAGCCATGTCTATCTCGACGGGACGAGTGTTGGCGTTCTTGATAATCATTCCGCGCCGCATGGGAGTCGCCATCGGATTCGGTATTGCTTGCGTGCACGATCCCGGGGCCTTCGATCTAAAAAACCGTGCGCCGGGGCTGCCGCCAGGGGTTATGCAAATCGACCTAAGGTGTCTAATATATAAAGGATACTCTGATTAAGTCCACTTCAATCGGCACTTCACTTTCGCGAGGACAGGACATCATGATTCCATCGTTGAAATCAGCGGCAAACATTACGGATTCGTGGCGTCGCGGGCGTGAAGCGCCCTTCGGGAAGCAGAGAGGGGCACGCTGGCCCCGTTATTCCTCATTATGCGGGGCCTGCCACACTGCTTCGTCATTCCTTGCCGGCGCACCCCTCTCAGCCTCTGGTCTTTGCGGATTTAATCAGAGTATCCTGAAATATCGCCGCATGTTTTTCACCGCCGCAAAAACGATGTCCCGAGCCTGAAACATGTCTATGCCCTTGCGAAACTTGTGGCAAACGCCTGCAAAGGCTGCACAGGCACTGGGACGGGGCCTGATGGATCTGGCTTTCCCGCCAGGGTGTCTGCACTGCGGCGGAGGCGTCCCGAGCGCCTCTATACTTCTTTGCTTTTGTTGCCTGCGCAACGCCGACCGCGCCGACGCGGACGATGTCCGGGAGCGAATTGATCGACTGCCCGGCATGCGCACCGCCATCGACGGCACATTCGCCTTATGGATGTTCGACAAGGGAGGATTCCTGCAACACATACACCGGGCGCTGAAATACGGAAATCGGCCGCACTACGGCATATGGCTGGGACGTATCCTTGGCCATGCTTTTATCCAAAGCCTCGTTTACCGGCCCGCACCGGATCTGCTTGTGCCCATTCCCCTGCACCGTATGCGGTTGTGCGAACGGGGGTACAATCAAAGCGAGTATCTCGTCCAGGGCATTACCCATGCCCTGGAAAAACCCGTGACCCCGGAGATCATCGTCCGAAACAAGGCCACCCTCTCGCAAACGGCGCTTTCCCGGAAAGAACGGCTGAACAATCTTGACGGCGCCTTCACCGTGCCAGTTCCGGAACGAATCGCCGGACTACGGATCCTGCTCGTGGACGATATCCTTACCACAGGAGCCACACTGGGCATGGCCGCAAGCGCTCTCCTTAAGGCAGGCGCAGACGCCGTGGATATCGCCACGCTGGGCGTGACGCGAATGTGAAGGACCCCGGACCGTTGCCGGATACTCTACAGACAAGCATGAAACAGAATGCCGCAAACGGTATATTATTTTTTATAAACCATTCGCACAAGCCATGATCGACACTCTTTCCATGGCCGAAAACCTTACCGCCGCAGGCATCGAACAGAAACAGGCGAAAGCCATCGCGCAGACGATCGGGCAGCAACATAGCGAAACCGCGTCGAAGCAGGATATCGACGCGCTGAAAGAGAGTATGAACGCCCAGTTCGCCGCCATCAAGTGGATTGTCGGGGCGCACGCAGGTCTTACCCTCGTTTTGCTTGCCGCCTTCCTCGCTGGATAGGAACACCTGTGCGCAGCGAAACAAGCCCCGTAGGTTCGGGCGCTGCCTCCCTGAAGGCCAGCATCGATGCGCTGAAATGGATTACGGGCGTAAACCTCGCCATTAGCCTTGCCCTGTTCGGCGCCTTCCTATCTTGGGCATTGATACAATAGCCGCACGAACGAAAATCGTTTCCGGGCCGTATCGCAGCAGGCGAAACTATAGGATACTCCGATCAAAACCGCTTCGATCAGCGCTTCACGTTCTATCGATACTCCTCGACACACAGCGTGCGGACGTACCGCTTGGCTTCCCGTTCGTCGTTGGTGGCCACGACCACGATCGCGCCAGCTTGCAGTCTGGCCTCGATGACGGCGGATATCATAAAGCGGCCTTCTTCGTCGAGATGCTCGTTCGGCTCGTCCAAAAGCAGCAGCGGCGGATCGACAAGCAGCGCCGCCGCCAGTTTGACGCGCTGCACCATGCCGGACGAGAACGTGGAGACCCGGTCGTGCATGCGACGGGCCAGCCCGACGGATGCGAGCGTCTCCTCGATCCGCTCCTCCTTGTTCGCAAGGCGGCGCGCCCGGGCAATAAACCGCAAATTCTCCCGGGGAGAAAACCCTGCGTATACATTCACGTACGGCGCTACGAGGCCGGCATACATGGGATGCGCTTCCTGCGCCAACCCGACCCCGTTCACGCGAAGCGAAACGGTTCCTTCGCTCGGCGACATCACTCCGGCCAGAATGCGAAGCAAGGTGGACTTGCCGGACCCGTTGACGCCGGTCACGGCAAGGCGCTCTCCACCGGATAAGGAAAACGAAAGCTCCCGGAAAAGGAGTCGCCTGCCGAACCGGCGGGCGACGCCGCGTACGTCCAGAACCGGCAGGGCATCCCGGGACTGCATCATGTTCCCTGGATAATTTCTGTAGGGATTGGGTACGCCTTGTGCAGGATGGCGCCGAAGCTCCAAACTTTGGAAACGATGGGAGCGGTATTCATTTGCCGGCATTCCTCCGTTCGATTTGTTCAGCCAGCGCCTCGCCAGCGGCAGTGCGGCGGTAGCGCTGGTGGCGACTGGTCGGCTTGTTCGGGAGAGTCATTTCCATCAGGCCGGCCTTGAGTGCAGGCTTTAGGTGCGACGCAAGGAAATGGGGCCGGTCTTTGAGTTTCAATCCCGCCTCTTCAATGGCGCCGATGGGGAAATTCCAAAATCGCTCAGCCTCCGGCTTGTGAGGATACTTGACCACGGTTTCGTTCAGGTAGTTCCGTTCGATGTAACCGATCGCCTCGCTGAGAATGATGGACAACGGCCCGCGAAACTCCTTCTCCTCGAACTGATCGCCGCCCGGCCCATCGGGAAACCAGACCACGTCAATCCGGGTGATCGGAAAAAACCTGTCTGGCCCGTTGGCGCTACGGTTCAGCAGTGTTCGGCAATTGCAACGCGGCGATATCAAACGTGTAAACGATATTCAATCCATTGCCGCGGGTTGCTGTCTTCTGCGCCTTGTACACGATCAGGGCATCGACGAAGTCCGCGCCTGTCTCACAATATGCCTGCAAGGCGCTCCAGATCACTTCATCATCCTCAAAGAGAACTTTGGGTTCTTGCAACAGATTGTCGATGACGGAGATGAGGTCAGCCTTGGCCGCACAATACCGGCGTCCCATCAACGTCCACAACGTCTCCGCCAACACAACGTCCGTAATAAGAATGCGATCCGCACATTCAAAAACACGACACGCTCTTTGAGCTTGCGCCTCGTCGTCTCTCAGAAGATAGCGGAGCAAAACATTGGTGTCGATCGCAATCAAGGCGTGTATCCCCGCTTCCGTTCAATGGCTTCTTGAAGCGACTGGTCATCGGAGACCGTCTCGTCCGCTCGAAGATGAGCGAGACATCCCCAGGCGCTGCCGGGCTGCTGGCGCACCAAAGTGATGCGCCCCTTGGCAACGAAACTCCGGCATTCGTCGCCAGGCTCTATGCCGGCCGATCGGCACTGGTTGGCCGGTAAGGTAAGTTGGCGTTTGGCGCTGACTTTGGGCATAGTCGTCTCCCATGGATGTTGCGGATTGACCATGGAATATATAATTCTCCTTACTTATCGTCAATATGTAAAGAAGTATCGTCTCAGGGACAATTCATGCCGCCAATATACGCCCCCATGAACTCACAGGGTACTTGGGCAACGATTTTGCCCTGCACAGGGCTACCCCCCCTCACGAACCACCGCCATCCGGAACGAGGTCGCAGAATACGAACCGGTCGCGTTCGACAACCTGCCCGATAGATATACGTACCGGCCACTGGAAAATCGGCCCGTCGAACACGAACGTGTGGAACTCGCCGTTCTCGCCGCACGGATCGACCTCCGGCGGAAGATCCGCAATAAAAGCCTCATCGAATAGGCGTCCGGCGAAAGACGCATCGAGCACCGCCGGGTTTACGCAGACCACGACAGCCTTGAATCCGTCCGCGACGAACCGGTGCGCAAGTTCTGTGGTGTCGCACTTCCAGATCGGAAAAAAGCACTCGAGCTTGCAGGCCGCCAGTTGCTCTTCGCGATAGACCCGAAGATCTTCCAGAAAGATGTCCCCGAAAGCCACGCGCCGTATGCCCTCGTCCTGCAATCGGGCGAACGCATACCCCATTTCGCGTTCGTAAACCGCGTTGGAGGAACTGGGCGGCACAGTGACTTCCGTGACGGGAATCCCTATGGCGTCGGCCTGTTTCCGTACGAGCGCGCGGCGAACGCCGTGCATGGTTACCCGGTCGTAGGGAATGGTTACCGTCGTCAGCAAATCCTTGACGACATACGTTCCGGCGCGACGGATCTCATGCAACGCGATCGCGCTGTCCTTGCCCCCGCTGAAGCACATGGCGATAGATTCACGGGTATGCATAGGGGGCTTCCATCTTGTGGGCGACTTGTAGAAACGGCTCGCATACGCAGCGTATGCCCCTGGAATATACCGCTACGTTCCATATCGAGGTACCTGCGGGCCGATCCTGTCCAGCCACCCATACAAAAAGAGGCGGACCGGAATCCGGCCCGCCCCCTCGAGGCGCTCGGCACAACATCGCCTTTGCGGCAAGCCGTGTTTTGGAGACGGTCCCTTACAGCGAACCGGTCGTCTGCGTCGTGTGATACTCCGAAAGCACGCCGGCAACCAGCGACCGGTACTCCACATCGCCCATGCTGTCCAGGTGCGACAGATGCCGTTTAGCTCGCCAGGAATCGATGGAACGCAGCGCCGCTACGGCCAGACGCCGGTTCGACTTCGATTCGTCCTCTTTAGCTACTTCGGCAAGCAGCGCCGTGATTCCGCCCAAATCAACCTGGTCGAAATCGAGCGTCGCATAAACGATCACGTTCTTCAGCGTTTGGCTGCGCACCTGCGCATGCGGCGACTGAAGAGATGCAACGATCTGCCTGGAAACCAACTGATCGAGAACATTAGGGTCCGTAGGAACAAGGTCGTTCTGAGACCACGCCGGTGCAATCGGAGCGAAGCCGACCGCCAGTATGGGAACGAAAAGAAAAAGCGCTTTCAATTTTGAAGGAATGAAACGCGTATTCATGGCAATCCTCAGGGTGAAGAGGTGATAAAAACGGTTCCATGCCCAGGATGAGCACGCTCCGTTTCGAGCGTTTGGAACAAGTGCCGTCTACGGAAGGCTCCGGCAATAGTTACAGGGAGTCTACCGGATAGATCTTGTTACTCGCTGAGAAGAGAAGCCGCCGTCATTGCGCGGCGAATATGCTCCTCCAACTGCTCCGGACTGTCGCTGCCCACATACAGTAAGCGATCATCGGCGAGCGTCAAAACCACGGCCTGATCGCCGCGGGCCGTCCAGGCTTTCTTTTTACCCATTCCACGTATACCCCACCCCCCGAATTCGGCGATAGGGCGATATCGCACGCTTTCTATGGAAACGATGTCGGCGAACGGAATCGATCTCTTCACCAGCGGAATCGAGCCCATGTATATGAGCAAGCGTGTTTCCTGTACCATGGCTGTAAGCCCGCCGAAGATAAACCGAATGGCGACGCCGATGCCCAGGATGGCTGCGATGGATATAACCCGGATCGTTATTCCGGAGTCCGTACCCCATCCGAAAACAAAAGGAAGCGTGGTTGCGCCAAGGCTCCCCCATACTACCAGTTCAACCCATCCGGGCCAGGCGGAAAATTCGCGGTAGGAAGTGGATTCCATGCCCTACTCCTCCAGACGCTCGATCGGCTCCTGCGAACCGGTCAGGATGACGCGGCTCCATGTGGAATCGTCGTCCCCGTCTCCGTACACCATGAAATGCCCACCGTATGCCCCGCCGTCGGGATCGCAATGCACAATCATGAGGCTGTACTCGTCCCCGTTGGCAGGCGGCGACATCCAGCGCGGGTCGCTGACCGGAAAGAACGCATCCATACGCACGCGGGCCTCGAGTTTGAAATCCCCGGCGCCGGTTCCCCAGGGATCGAATTGCAACGCATAATCCACCATATCGTCCGGCATCGGCGATTCCTGATAGGTATCCTCCGGAGTTCCGTAGCGCCACCAGGCCCCGTAATCCGGCATGGACACATCCGCTACGAAGCAAAACGCATTGTCGCCGCGTCCGAATCGTTCCGGCGCCTCGTCCCTGGGCGCCTCCATGAACCAGCAGATGGAGTCCTTGAACATCCAGCGGCGGGGCGCGGGATCCGGATCGTCGACATCGTTCACGTTGTCATGTACCTCGGCGCCGAAATACAGGTATGCCTCATCCCACGCCATGTAGTACCGGGCGCGCAGATCGTCCTCCGGAGCCGGTTCGTCGGGAACCTGATCCGTCAAGCGGTTGCGGGCGCCGCCGTCGTACCAGGACGCATGACGCAGGCGGTAGATATCCCACACACCGTCGTGGTGGGCCGCCTGCTTCCATTCGTCAAGGTTGCCGTCGATCACGGGAGCATCCGCAAGATACGGTACGTGAAGAGGCGGGGGTTCTACCAGCGTCTGGCCCTGAGCATACGGAGCGAAAAACGGCAGGAGGACAACGAAGGTGAGGATCGGGGCAAAAGGAAAGCGGAACATGGTCGTAATCTCTGGGAGGAGCATCTACGGCAAGTACGTTACCAGATCAGTGTAAACGGAATGTCATGACGAAGCGGGCTACAAAAAAAACAATAAAACAAAATTCGTCAACAGGAACACCGGGTTTCATATCGTTATCCAGCGCGCCTCCCGGTGACTCCGGAGAATGGCGTCGCACAACACGATTTCCTTGTGGCCCTCCTCGAACGAAGGATACAGCCGCTCGCCCGAGCCGCCGCTTTCCACTGCCTCGTAAAACGCGCGGAAACAGTGCTTGAACGTATCCGCAAAGCCTTCGTTGTGCCCGCCCGGATAACTGGTAAATCGTCCGGGAAGATCGTGCAGCAGCGCCGGATCCCGGACCAGCGCTTCGCTGGGAACATTGCGGCGCCCCACCCGGAGTTCGTTGGGGAACTGGCTGCTCCAGGAAACCGACTGCTCCGCGCCGGAGATTTCGTACCGCAGGCAATTCTTGTATCCCGCCGTAACCTGGGAAACCCACAGACAGCCCCGGGCGCCCCCCTTGAAATGGAAAAGCACGCTGCCGCAATCTTCCGTGTCGATTGCGATAGCTTCCGTATCTCCTTCGTAGGTCCCGCTGAATGTCTGAACCTCGCCTGTGGGCCGCTTGCGTACGGGATGCACGATCTTCAGATCCGCCAGTACCGCCTCGACCTCCAGCCCCGTCATGGACGTGACGAGATCGATCCAGTGCGTGCCGATGTCGGATACGGCGCGGAGCGGACCGCCCTTGTCGGACAGTACGCGCCAGTTGTAGTCCGTGTCGTACAAAAGCCAATCCTGCACATAGCTGCCCACCACCGAGTGCAGTGCGCCCAGTTCCCCGCCGGCGATCATGCTCTGGACCTGCAGGTTCATGGGATAGAACCGCTGATTGTAACATACGCCCGCTTCCAGTCCCGATGCGCTTGCGGCCTCTACCAGCGCTGCCGATTCCTCCGCATTCATGGCAAGCGGTTTCTCGCACATCACGTGCTTGCCGGCTTCGAGCGTACGCATGGAATATTCGTAATGCAAAACATTCGGCAAGGCGAGATGCACCGCCTGCACATCCGGATCGGCGAGCATTTCGTCGAGGCTTGCATAGGCCCGCGGCAAGCCCAGAGCGAGGCGGGCCTGTTCGGAGCGTTCCGGGCTGCTCCCGAGAATGCCCGTCACACGGATATTTTTCAGCCGCCGGAGGGCCTCGACATGTACGGGGCCGATGAATCCGGAGCCGGCTACGGCTACTCCGGTCATATTTTTTTTACTTTTATCGCAACCATGCTTTCTTGACGTCGGGATTCCCGGCCGTGTTCAGCACATCCATTTGATCGTCGGACAACTGTACGTCCACGGCGCCCAGATTTTCCTCCAGCTGCCCGACCCGGCTACCGCCGAAGAGCGGGAGAATTTCGTTTTGGAGCATCCAGGCAATAAGCACCTGGTTCGGGGTGGCGTTCGCTTCCGCTGCGACGCTCCGGAGCGCTGCAAGGCGCTCGTCCGATTCCGGCCCGGCAAACTGGGCGGGCACAGGCCGGTCATCCCGTGTGTAGGCCCCCTGCAAAAGCACGGAATACCCGATGAGGGTAATCCCGTGATGGCGGCAATACCGCTTCATGTCTTCGGTGACGAAGATTTGCGGGCCGAAATCGGCGCCGTGACGAGGACGCAGGTAGGTAAAGCGCTGCTCGACGGCCTGATACGGCGTCCAGCCCCGTTCCTCGGCCAGCTTGCCCGCCTCGGCAATGCGCCAGAGCCACACGTTGCTTGCGCCGATCGTGCGCACCTTGCCCTTCCGGATCAGCCGGTGAAATGCTTCCATGGTTTCTTCCATAGGCGTATCGAAGTCGTCCCGGTGGGCGTAGTAGACATCGATATAATCGGTCTGGAGACGAGCAAGGCTTTTCTCGCATTCCCGCTCGATCTCGTCGGCGGAGAGGCCCCCGTCGCTTCCGGGATAATCGAATCCCAGTTTGGAGGAAATCTGAATCTTGTCGCGGATGCCGCGCTCCTTCATCCATTGGCCGATCGTCGTTTCGCTCTCGCCTCCGGAACAGCCTTCAACCCAGCTCGAATAGAAATTGGCTGTGTCGAGAAACGTGCCGCCCCGGTCGTAGAACAGATCGAACAAGGTAAAGGACTTTTCGCGGTCGATGCGGCTGCCGATCAGGTCCGTGCCATAAGACAGCGCAGACACTTCCACGTCGCTATGGCCGAGTTTCCAGGTTTTCATGAGGATGGTACAGGGATGGCTATTTGTAAAAAACGGGGATCGTGCGGCGTGCAGCGTGATCGGCAAAAAACCGGATCAAACGGCACATGATGCATCAGGTGATCGTCAAACCATACGCCATGCCCGTCAATGCAATATGGATATCTCGACTCCCGGACGGGTGGTGACGCCCGGCCCTTCGAACTCGATCCGATCGAACCGGGCCACCGTGCCCCGCTCGGGCCCCTCGAACACGACATACAGATCGTGCGCTCCTTCCGGGGCTTCGATCGGAAGCGAGTATGACACCCAGTGAATGATGGGCGGTCCGTCCTCGCGCTCCTCAACAGGGGATTCTTCGGGAGGCGCAATAGCCGTTTCCGTCAAAATCGGCCCGTCGGCGGCGTCCAATCTTACCTGTACGGTTCCCTCCGCTTCGGGTACGAGGTACAATGTGAGCGCATCGACGCCGTGCAGATTCATGGTGGAAAACGACACATACTCCGCATTCCCCAGTTCGACATATACCTCGGTCTCGTCCGGAAATTGGGGACGCTGGCGATTGCCAGTAATAACCAGGTTGTCACCCTCGGAGGCTGAACGGTTTTCCGCCTGCACCACGTTCGGGTACAGCATCACCTCGTCCGACGACGTAAGCGCGGGCGTACCCGAGTCCGTGTAACTTGCCATCAGACGTACGTACCGGTCGATGATATACGGCCTGTGGGTAGGATCGGGCACTACGTTGAACGCTCCGAGATTGCCCCGGTGCATGTGCAGGGGATGTTCATGGGTGTCATGGCCAAGGAACGGTTGCAGGGTAACGCGCGAACCCGGGCTGACCAGCGCACCGTCTTCCGCATCGAATACATCGACTACATAGGGCGCCGGTTCGTTCAGCGGCACAATCCCGCCGAACGGCGGCCATGCGATGGATACCTCGGGCGCCGTGTTGCCAGCGGTGACCGTTACGTTCGCTTCGGAGGTCATCCCTTCGTCATCCGTCACTGTGAGACGCACCGTCCAGGCGCCGGACTCGGCAAAGGTATGCTCAACAGTAGCCGTTTCGGCATCCGGAGCGCCGTCCCCGTCGAAATCCCAGGAAAAATGCAGATCGCCCCCGTTACGGGATGCAGAAGCCGAACCGTCGAATGCAACGGCGAGCGGCGCCGGACCGGACATGGGCACCGCACCGGCCACCGCTTCCGGCGGACGTTTTTCGTTCCCATGGTAATCGATGCGCACGAGCTGCCCGTCGCGGTTCTGCCCCCAGAATTCCTGACCCCACTCCAGCACATATAGCGTCTGGTCCGGCCCAAGCGCAATATCGACCGGGCGGATGTACGGAATCTCGGGAGTGAACGCCGTGATCTCCATGGCGTCCCCGTTCTCGTCGTTGAGTACTTCCTGAATCCAGTTGCGCGCCCATTCGAACAGGATCACCTTGCCGTCATAGTATTCGGGAAGCGCATGAGGCCCGGCTATCTCCGGATCGTAACGATAGACGAATCCGGGGGCCGCCGACATGCCGCCTGCGCCCATTTCGGGGAATGCTTCCGACGGACCGTAACTGTAATATATCCAGGCCGGTTGTGCAGGAGGAAGTTCGCGCAGCCCCGTGTTGTTCGGAGAATCGTTAACAGGATTCTCCGGATCGAACCAGTCGCCGTATGCCTCCGTCTCGAAATTCAAATCGCGGTACGGCGCATTCGGTCCGACGAAATAGGGCCAGCCGAAAAATCCGGGCGTCTTCGCCTGTCCGAATTCCTCCATCCCCTGCGGCAATTTGTCTTCGACATACTGATTTCCCGGCCCCACATCGCCCCGGTAGAGCCAACCTGTTTCCGGATCTACCGTATAGCGCCACGGATTCCGGTGTCCCATCGTGTAGATTTCCGGACGGGTGAGCGGATCGTCGTCCTCGAACAGGTTGCCTCCGGGAATTGTGTACGAACCGTCCGGCTGCGGGCGAATACGCAGGATTTTCCCGCGCAGGTCGTTCGTGTTGGCCGTGGTCCGTTGCGCATCGTAGTACGCACGGCCCGGACGTTCATCGGTACGCGGAGCGCCCCCTCCTGTGTTGTCGCCCGTGGACAGCCACAGGTTGCCGTCCTTGTCGAAATGGAGTTCTCCGGCGCTATGGCAACAGATCTCGCGCTGCATGAATACCTCCAGCACAATGACCTCGCTCGCCATGTCCAGTTCGTTCCCTCGCATGGTGAACCGCGACAACCGGTTGGGATCCTGACTCAAGGGCATGTAATACAGGTAGACCCAGTTGTTTTCCTCGAAATTCGGATCGAGCGCAATTCCCAGCAGACCGTCCTCGATTTTCATGGAGGTCGGAATCCAGCCTGCGAGAACCGTCGACTCGGTGGACGGGTCCCATATCTTGACTGTTCCGTCGCGTTCGATCCAGAACACGCGCCCGTCGGGGGCTACCTCCAGTTGCATCGGATAGGTCGTATCGTCGTCGAGTACGACCTCTTCGTACGATCCTTTCAGCGTAGGGCCGACGTCCCCGTCCACGCGGCCCGCCGTCCATAGAATGGCCTGGAGCAAGTGCTCGCGGAACATCGGCTCCTCGTAGCTTTCCGAGGTATGTCCGCCGCCGGTATAAAAAGCGCGTCCGCCGTCGTATTCATGCGCCCATACGATCGGGTGATCGTCGCTCATGGTACCCCCTTCGTAACTTTTCTCGACGAGGGTGGCCAGCACGTGCACATTGCCGCGCGGGTTCGCCTTGTAATTGTACCATTCGTCCGTGCGCGCCCAGCGCTCCGGTAGATGAGCCGTGGCGGGAAACGTCCTATCGAGCACCGCGATATCGGCCCCTTGAATGTGCGGGTGGCTATCGAAATAGCCCCCCGCAAGTTGGCCGTACCAGGCCCAGTCGTATTCGGTATCCGCTGCGGCATGCACGCCGACATACCCGCCGCCTTCCCGGATGTACCGCTCGAAGGACGCCTGCTGCTCCTCGTTCAGCACATCGCCTGTCGTGTTCAGAAACACCACCGCGCCGTAAGTGGCGAGATCCGGCCACACGAACGCCGCACTGTCTTCCGTGTGCGTGACTGAGAAACCGTGCTCCTCGCCGATTTCCCGAAGGGCCTGTACGCCGTCTTCAATGGAGCTGTGACGGAACCCCGCCGTTTTGCTGAAAACGAGGACAGACAGATCGGCATCGTCCTGCGCGTCGCTTCGGTCCTGCGCAACAGCCGGTTTTTCGACAAAGACTTGCCCTGTAAGAAGAAGACCTGCAAGGAGAAAGAGTATGGGCAGGCGGAGGGCCTGCCCTGACCGTATTGGTTCTTCGTTCAGCATATTATGGTCTATAACCGGATCGGGAAATACACACGGATCGGTAGACGGGTTCAGTCCAGACTGACATCTCCGTCCACGCGGCCTGCCGCCCACAGAATGGCCTGGAGCAAATGCTCGCGGAACAGCGGCTCCTCGTAGCTTTCCGAGGTATGCCCGCCGCCGGTATAAAAAGCGCGCCCGCCGTCGTATTCATGGGCCCATGCGATAGGATGATCGTCGCCCATCTTGCCTCCCTCGTAACTTTCTTCAACGAGAACAGCCAGCACATGGACATTGCCGCGCGGGTTCGCCCTGTAATCGTACCATTCGTCCGTGCGCGTCCAGGTCTCCGGTAGATGCGCCGTGGCGGGAAACTCCCGGTCGACTACTTCGATATCGGCTTCCTGAATGTGCGGATGGCTGGCGAAATACGCGCCCACAAGCTCGCCGTACCATGCCCAATCGTATTCGGTATCCGCCGCCGCATGGATGCCGACATACCCGCCGCCACCCTGTATATACTGCTCGAAAGCCGCCTGCTGCTCGTCATTCAGCACATCGCCCGTCGTGTTCAGAAACACCACCGCGCCGTAGCCGGCCAGATCCGGCCAGACGAACGCCGTACTGTCTTCCGTGTGCGTGACCGAGAAACCATTCTCTTCGCCGATCTCCCGAAGCGCCTGGGCGCCATCCTCGATAGAGCGGTGACGGAACCCCGCCGTTTTGCTGAAAACAAGGACGGACAGATCGAGCGTTTCCGGCGCTGGCGCTACGGCATGGTCCTGTTCGTCGCTCCGGTCCTGTGCAACAGCCGGTTGCCCAACAAGGGCCGATCCTGCCGCAAGCAAGCCTGCGAGGAGAAAGATTGCGGATAGGCGGGAGGTATGTCTTCGTCGCACTGTTTCTTCGTTCTTCATAGTGTCCATTAGGATATTGGAAATTGCCGACTTACCGGTACGCCGGGTTCAGCGCGCGTTTGAGCGACGAAGCATCGTCGAGGCGCATGATGCGCACATGGCGGTACCAGACCGGACGACCGTGATCCTGCAAGCCGATACGGCCTTCCTTCGCAAAATCCCGGATGGCGCGTCCGAACTTGTTCCTTGCGCCGTTCGGATTCATATGCGCCGTGATCCACTGGTCCAGATCCGCCTCGGCGACACGCACCCCGTTCACTTCGGTGACGATCTGGTTGTCAATGGCGAAAACGCGCAGCCAGTTCCATTCCCCCGGCGGGTGCACGGGATTGTTGTGCGGCTTGACCAGATCGTAGAGCGTACCGGTCGTGCTCCCCTGGCTCGTCGGCCTGCCGTAGGAATTGTTCACCTGCACCTCGAATCCCGTGTATACCGGATCGTCGATGTTTTCCGTACGGATGAAAATACCGCTGTTCGAATTCTCGACCGTCTTGAACTCGACCTCCAGCACAAAATCTCCATAGGCGTCCTTCGCCCAGAGGTAGTGTTCGTTCGGCATGGAGTTGTCGAACTCGCGGTCGAGCAGGATCATGCCGTCCCGGACTACCCAGGAATGGCCTTCGCCGGCAACCCAGTTCTCCATGTCCTCCTCGCGGCCGTCGAAAAGGATCTCCCAGCCTTCCGGGTAATCCATACGGGCAATGTCTTCTCGCTGCTTGTCGTCGATCGGGTCGATCCAGATGTTGCGGAATTCGATTATGCTGGATGTCGGATCCATGACGCCCGTGTCCTCGATCATGCCTCCGTGGTGCTGGAGGCCGATGGGGCCGCATTCGGGAATGCCGGGAACAAGCGCATTACGGATGACCTCCTCCCCGTTCAGACGCACCGTAACCCGATCGCCGATCATCCGGATATCGAACTCGTTCCACTCTCCGATCGGGTGATCCATCCGCCTGGACGGAACCGCCGCCGCGCGCACTTCCGGCGCGTTGTCCTCGTTCGTGCGCACCCCCCAGAGCTCGCCGGAGCCTACGCCCCAGTTCCAGATATTCGCCTGGTCATACGATCCGCGCAGGAGGATACCCGAATCCGAGTTTGGCGTGGGATTCGTGACCGTGTTCCCGTCGGCGTCCGTTTCGTACGTGCCGTCCGGCAGGATACTCGGCATATCGAAGATACCCGAAGCCTCCGGGAAGCGCCATTCCACATGCAGGTTGTAATCGCAGTACTCCTCCTCCGTGAAAAGATGCTTCATTTCCGCTTCAGAAAGGGCGTCGTACTTGATCGTGAAGTCCTCGACTTTCCAGTGCCCGCCGTCGCCTTCCGGGACGACCCAGCCGCTGAAATCCCTGCCGTTGAACAACGTACGATACTCGCCCCAGGCACGCCAGGAGTCGTATTCGTCGTACGTGGGCAGGCGGTACGCATCGCCCGGCGTAGGCGGAGCGCCTTCGTTGTAGAAGATGTACAGGCCAGCCTTGCTCGGATTGACGACATCGTTTCGCCCATCGCCGTTCATGTCCGCCACATGCACATTCATGCCCATGCCGAACACATAATTCGGCGGCGGATTCAGGCTCGCCTCGTATCCGAACCGGGGCAGGTGGTTGTAAAACAGAATGTGCCGCTTCGGATTGCCGCCGTTGAAATCGTACCAGAAACCGAAAAGCGGCTCGAAAGCGCCGATGTCCCTGCCGTAGTGCGCCAGCAGCCGCCGTCCCGCCACCAGGTCGTCCTTGCCGTCGCCGTTCAGATCGCCCAGCGCCAGCGTGTGGAACTGGCTGAATTCGGTTTCGAGCCAGTGTTCTTCGAACGACCGCTCGTGGCCCTCCATCTTCTGCGCATACCAGGCCAGCCCGTACGCATGCGCAGACCCGATAATGACATCGTTCAGGCCGTCCCCGTTCACGTCGTGCACCAGAATCGGATGGGAAGCCGCACTGGCGATCCGTTCCTTGAGCGACTCGAACTTCCAGTCGTCGTGATAGGCCCACATACCTCTTGCCGCTTCGCCGCCCGGGTTTTCATACCACCCCAGCGATGTCACGATGTCCGGATCGCCGTCCATGTCGATGTCGCCCAGTCCGTTCCCGTGCATATCCACGTCGTACCCCACCACATGCTCGATGAAATACGGGTGCTCGTCGATGTGCTCCAGCCAGGTCATCCCCTGGTCCTCGTAGAGCCCCCAGTGGTTCACCAGAATATCGTCGTCGCCGTCGCCGTCGATGTCATGGTGCCCCTCGACACCCTCCATATTGAATGCCTGGTGCACCTTGTGCGAGGTCCATGTGTCGACCTTGTTGCAGGGATTCTTGTACCAGTAGGCGCCTTTCATGAACATCCAGCCGGAACTTACGATGTCCGTACAGCCATCCCTGTCCACATCCATGGCGAACTCGGCGTTGTTCTCCGTTTCCGGGCCGTTCACATCCCCGCCGCTGCGGAAATTTTCGTGCTTGATCCAGAGAGGAGCCTCGTACCAGTTGCGGCCCGCTACGAGGTCCAGATCGCCGTCGTTGTCGATGTCCACGACGCTCGCGGTCTCCGAGAACGGACCGAACCAGTACGATCCGTTCGCCGGGTCGTGCGGGGGACCGTCCACCTTGACCGGCTGGAACAGAATAGTGGATTCGGGAGCCTGCGCCTGGAGCGCAACAGGCATAAGAAGGCACCCCGCCGCGAAAAGCGGCAGCAAGGTCGTGATTCGCATGTTGGAGGTCATGGGAAGTACGATATGGCGTAGAAATGGTATAAAAATGATGTAAAATGGTGTAAAAAAGGAGTAAAAAAGGATCCCTACGGGTGCGTAGCTATCCGGCCATCGTGGCGATAGCCGCCCCGGCGACCATCAGCACGGCGCCGCCCATTTGCACAAGGGAAATCGGTTCATGGGCCGACAACCACCCGAAATGGGACATGATCAGGCCGCCGATCACCTGGCCGGCAAGCAGAATGATGAAGAAGTTTCCGGCGCCCACTTGCGGAATGGACCATGCGATGGCGAACACCAGGCAAGCGCCCATCGCACCCGCGGTCAGGAGCAGGGGATGTACATTCTTCAGGCCTCCCAGAGCGCCTGCCTCCCAGCCGGTCAGGCCGACAATGATGGCCATAACGGCGCCAATGGTCCAGAAGACCGCGTTCGCCACACGAGGGTTGGCCATGATTTCGCCTACCTTTGCATTCATCGCAAGGTGGACTGCAACGATGATGCCGAGCACCACCACGAAAATAAAAAACGGGAGTTTCATGATGTCGATACCTTTTGGTGGGTGGAGACAGGTATGCTGGAAAGCGCTTCGAGGAACTAACCGCTCTTCAGAAAAGCAGCCAAAACCGCAATAAACTACGCCTATGAGGGTACTGCGCAGAATCGTTTTAGTCAAGGATACTCTGATTAAATCCGCGAAGTTCAGAGGCTGCGAGGGGTGCGCTGGCAAGGAATGACGAAGCAGTGTGGCAGGCCCCACACAATGAGGAATGACGCGGTCAGCGTGCTTCTCGCAACCTCCCGAAGGGCGCGCCACATCCGCGGCGCCCCGAATTCGCAGTGCTTCCCCTGATTCCGACGATGGAATCATGATGTTCTGTACTTGCGAACGTGACGTGCTGAGCGAAGCGGTTTTGGTCAGAGTATCCTTAAAGTCTTTACATGAAGGCAATCGCCATGTGTACGGTGTCCCGCAACGGGTACCG
>LXNJ01000267.1_pt1 | contig 37446 bp, 32 predicted proteins | sample 809081 | NCBI WGS metagenome assembly LXNJ01 (sample SAMN04870510, study PRJNA318959) | sponge metagenome | biome: sponge; feature: marine sponge reef; material: water | host: Petrosia ficiformis | place: Greece: Milos, Mediterranean Sea | collected 2013-05-29 | depth 5-7 m | reverse complement strand
CGCCGCTGCTTCGCGCTCTTCGGGGTCCCTCTCACTTCGGGATTTTTATGGTGTCGACAATATAGATGTCGACATTAGACAGGATTCGAAGGGCTTTTGCACCCCGTTCAGACCATTTGCGCCGCGCGTCGTCGTGGCGCTTTTCCCGGACGCCAAGCGAAGCGGACCCTCCGAAAACGCTAATTTGTAAATTTCACCGGGAAATGGTATCGTGTATCATACCTATCACCCACAGAAGTGGGGGTTTCTTACCTGCCCCTTCATACCCACCCCTCTGAGGAGGAAGATCATGTCGAGTTTCAAACGCATTCTCGTACTCGCAGCCGTTCTCATTTTATGGAGCGCTCCGGCGCTGGCCATGAAGTTCCCGTCCAAACCGATGGAGTTGATCTGCACGACCTCGCCTGGTTCGAGCGTGGCGGTCTGGTGCCAGCTTCTCGCCCAGGAGTTTCCAAAGGTGCTCGGCGTGCCCATGCGGGTGACCTTCAAGAGCGGCGGCTCGCAGCACGAGCCGGTTCTCTACGTCTCGGGCAAGCCCGCCGACGGGCACATCATCATGCACATCAGCGCCAGCTTCTACGGGTATTTCCACCTGCCGCACTACAGGAGGACGTACAACGACTTCCAGACGCTGGCCCAGGTCGAGAAGCACGTCTACGGCGTCGCGGTGAAGTGCAACAACAAGTACGGCATCAAGACGTTCGAGGACCTCGTCGCCTACGCCAAGAAGAACCCCGGCAAACTGTCGATGGGCTCCAACAAGCGGGGCTCCACGCACCACCGTCATCAGCTCGCTTTCCTGAAGGCCGCGGGCATCGGTGACAAAGTCAAGACGATCTTCTACCGTGGCGACGGCAACGTGGTGAAGGACGTACTCGGCGGCCATCTCCCCAGCGGGCAGGCTTCGCCGCGCACGTGGAGGCCGCATATCGAGGCGGGAACCATCTGCCCGCTCGTATCGCAGACCCATAAGCGCCTCTCGCACGACCCGATCTGGAAGAACGTCCGGAGCGCGGTGGAAGTCGGCCTCAAATATGACCTCCCGCTCCACTGGCAGGGCCTCATGGTCAAGCGGGGCACGCCTCCGGCAGTCATGAAAATACTGGAGGACGCCGTGTACAAGGTGACCAGCTCGCCCGACTACAAGGACTATCTCGCCAAGGGGACGCACATCGTCCTGGACGTCAAGACGGGCTCGGAGTGGCTCAACAAGGACATGGCGAAGAACCAGGCGGTCGTGAAACAGTTCATGATCGACCACAATATTATCAAGAAGTAGCTGGATTTGAGCCGACGGCGGAAGACTCCGCCGTCGGTAAGGCGCGAACATGACGGAAGAAAAAGAAAACGGCGCGTCCCCTTCCTTCGAGTTGAAGGTTCCGATGAGGGCGGCGGTGTTGACCACCACCGCCCTCATCCTGGGGGGACTCGCATATCTCTACTACGAAACCTATGCGATGCAGCCTCCCTACGAGCCGGGGTATCCGGGCGACGCCTTTTTCCCCCGCCTGGCCCTAGGTTTCTCGATGATCTGGGCGCTGATCGTCCTGGGACGCGGGTTTTTCCTGCCCCCGGAGGCGCAGGCCGAAGGCGGAGAGGAGCCATTCCTGCAGACGCATTGGGCGGAGTTCGTCTCCATAGTTGTATTCGTTTACCTCTACGCGGTTCTGCTCGAGCCGATAGGGTTCGAGATCATGACCATCGCGCTCATGATGTGCCTGCTGGTCCCGCGCATGCGGGCGGAATCGGCGCCGCGCGGCGCGCTGTTGCTGGGTTTTTTGCTGTCTCTGGCGACGATGATCATCCTGTACCTAGGACTGGTGCCGATGCTCAATATCCCCTTACCGCTCAAATTTTTGCCGATCTATATCCTCTAGGGCCGTAATCGATGGAAGGGCAGTGATAGATGGAAGGAACTCTCGGGCACATATTCGCAGCGACCAGCCAACTCGCCTCGCCCGCCATCCTCGCGATCATGCTGGGGGGAGTCGCCATCGGCGTCCTCATGGGCGCCATGCCGGGGTTCGGCAGCTCACAGGCGCTGGCCCTTCTTTTTCCCCTGACCTTCACGATGCCCGTGGAGCACGCGACCATGTTCTTCCTCGCCGTCTATTCGGGGGTCGAATACGGGAGTTCCATTCCGGCCATCCTGATCCGCACGCCGGGGACGGGCGCGTCCGCCGTCACCGTGCTCGACGGCTACGCCATGACCCGGAACGGACTCGCGCGCAAGGCGCTGCGCATCTCCCTCTACTCGGGGGTGATCGGCGGCGTCACGAGCACGCTGATCTTCATTATCGCAGGCACCTCGCTCGGCAACGTCGCCCTGATGTTCGGGCCGGGCGAGTTGTTCGCGGTCGGCGTGTTCGGTCTCTCTATCGTGGCGAGCTTCTTCGGAAAGGACGCTGCGCGCGGCTTCCTCGCCACGGGCATCGGATTGTTGCTGGCCACGGTCGGGAGTTCGGGCTTCGGCGGACTGCGGTTCACCTTCGACCAGGGTTACCTGATGGACGGCATTCCGCTGGTCGTGGTCATCATCGCCTTCCTGGCCGGGCCCGAGGCGTTCCATCTCCTGGTGGAGCACCGGCGCACCATCGAGAACAAGGAAACAGCCGCCCAGGGAGCCGCCGATGAGCGCAACCGTATTCAGCGGTGGGAAGTGCGCAGTCTCATTCCCACATGGATTCGCGCGAGCTTGATCGGAACAGGAGTCGGCGCGGTGCCGGGAGCGGGCGGCTCGATCGCCGGCATGCTGGCCTACAGCGAGGAGAGACGGTGGTCGAAGCGCTCTGAAGAGTTCGGCACCGGCATCATCGAGGGTGTCGCCGCGCCCGAGTGTTCGAACAACGCCCTGGTCGCAGGCACGCTCGTGCCCTCGCTATCGCTCGGCATCCCGGGTTCGGGAGGAGCGGCGATTCTTCTCGGCGTGCTGATCAGCAAGGGCCTGGTTCCCGGCCCGCTGCTCTTCCGCGACAATGGCACGTTCGTGATGACGGTGTTCATCGGCCTTTTCGTGATCAACCTCATGCTCCTGTGCACGGGCCTCGTCGGCACCCGCGCCTTCAGCCTCGTCGCCAAAGTGCCCCGCCGCATCCTGGGGCCGTTCGTCCTGATCCTCATCGTCGTCGGCAGCTTCGTGTATGCGAACTACACGTCCCACGTCGTCATGGTGCTCATTCTGGGCGCGCTCGCTTACTTCTTCGAGAAGATCAACATTCCCGTCGTGCCCATCGTGCTCGCGTTCATCATGGGGCCGATCATCGAGATCAACCTGAGCCGCGCGCTCACGATCTCGGGCGGGGACATGTGGGCGCTCCTGTCCAGCCCCATCACGGCGACAATCCTCGTGCTCTCGCTCATCACGGCGGTCTACAGCATGGCCGCCATGTTCCGGGCGGCGAAGCTCGGGCTGACCGGCGGAACTCCCGCCGAATAGTCGGGATAGATGGGGGCGCACGTCCGGTTGTGGAAGTCTCATCGACGATATGCCCGAGGCGTCAGAACCGTTGCAGCCGGGTGATTTTCCACTCGCGGGCATGGATCAGTCCTTCTTGAGGGTCGGTCTTTTCTCCTCCTCCAATTCATTGCCGACACGCCCTCGGTCGCCGCGCAATTTTCCGATAATCGAAAGATTCTAATTTTTTAGCACAGGAGAAAATCGTGAGTGAAAAGCTTGGAATGATCGGACTGGGAAAGATGGGACTCCCGCTCTCGCGGCAGATGATGGCGGACGGCCACGAGATTGTCGGCTACGATATCGACCCCGCGCGGATGGAGATGCTGGAGGAGGAAGGCGGACGTCCCGCCGCTTCGGCGAAGGAAGTGGCCGAGCAAAGCGACATCACTTTCAGCATACTCCTGAAACCAGAGCACATCGAGGAAAACACGTTCGGCCCGAAAGGCATCGTCGCAGCCGGCAAGAAGGGCCACATTCACGTCGAAATGAGTACCATGGAGCCCTCCTTTCAGGCCGATCTGGCCGAGCGGTTCGCCGCCGAGGGCATCGAGATGCTGGATGCGCCGATATCGGGTTCTCACAACAGGGTCGATACACGAACCATTTCCTTCATGGTGGGCGGCAAAAAAAAAGTCTTCGAGCGGGTAAAGCCGATTCTCGATCCACTGGCGGCGGATGCTGCCCACACGGGCCCGAGCGGAACCGGGGCCACCATGAAAGTCGTGACCAACCTTTTCGTCAACTCGTGCACGGCGCTGTTCGCCGAGTTGATCGTGGTGGGCGAGCGCGCGGGCCTCTCACACGAGATCATGCAGCACTGCCTCTCGAAGGGTTCCGTGCAAGGCTCCATGCTTTCACAGACTGCCCCCAGAATGTTCGAGCGGGATTTCGCCCCGCGCGGGGCGGTGGAAATATTCGTGAAGGATATGGGCCTCGCGATCAAGCTTGCCGAGGAGCACGGGATCGAACTCGCCATTGTTCCCGCGGCGCGCAAGATGTTCGAGCGGGCCGAGGCCGCCGGCTGGGGCAAGGACGACGCGAGCCGCGTCATCGAGGTGTATGAAGGCAAGGATACGTAATCGTCCTTCGGGGGGGGAGGCCGGCGCCTGTGGGCGGTCTCGCTGATTATTCACGTTCTTGGGAAATCGGCTATTCCCATATCAAGTTACCTGCTTTCTCCATTTGTTATTCTGGATGAATTCATAATAGTCTTGAGCGGCGTAATCAGACGATGAACATGGATTTTCATATCGTGGAAGGGAAAATATGAGCGTTGCCGATATCCGGGTGGAAGGACATTGCCATAGCGATTTTTCAGTGGTGGAAGAAGAATTTCGTGAAAATTTCGCGAGCCGCGGCGAGATCGGCGCCGCCGTATGCGTGTACAAGGACGGCGAGAAAGTCGTGGACCTCTGGGGAGGCCACCGGGACGAGGCCCGCACGCAGACCTGGACGAAAGACACCATCGTGCTCATGAGTTCCATCGCCAAGAGCATCACCGCGCTCTCCGTCCACATGCTCGTGGACCGGGGCCTGGTTTCGCTGGAGGAACCGGTGGCGCGGTATTGGCCGGAATTCGCCCAGAGCGGCAAGGAAAACATTCTGCTCCGGCACACCATCTCCCATCAATGCGGCGTCATCTTCTGCGACGCCGCGAAGCCCGGCGACTTTTTCGATTACACGGCCCAGGTGGCCGCGATCGCAGCTCAGGAGCCCGCCTGGCCCGCGGGAACGAGGGGCGCATACAACTCTATCAACTTCGGGTTCATCCACGGCGAAATCGTCCGCCGGGTGAGCGGCAAGCGAATCCGCGACTTCATCCGGGAGGAGATTACGGGTCCGCTGGGTGCTGATTACAACGTCGGGTTGAACGAAGAGGAACTCGCGCGGGTCGCGCCCATGCACCGCAATCCCGAGAACAAATTCTGGGAGCTGGGCGAAAAGTCCGGCACGATGCTGAACAGGGCGTGGCAAAGCCGCCCGCTGGGCGTCGATCTGGTGAATTGCCGTGAGAACCGCGTGGGCGAGAACCCATCCTCGGGGGGGCACGGTAACGCGCGCGGCATCGCCCGCGTGTACGCGATGCTGGCGGGTGGCGGCGAGATCGGCGGCGTTCGCCTGCTCCAGCCCGAAACGGTGGAACAACTCTCAAAAATTCAGTGGGAGGGCATCTGCCCGATGACCGGTTCGGCCCGGCGAATGGGCCTCGGCTTCATGCACAACTGCCCCCCGAACACACTGATGGGAAGTAACATGAAGGCCTTCGGCCACGGCGGCTCCGGCGGGGCATTCACGTTCTGCGACAGGGCGCGGAACATGGCGTTCGGCTTCTGCACCAACTTCCAGCCCGAGGGCATGCCCCCCGGAATCCGCCCACGCTCGCTGGTCGCCGCCGCCTGTGGAACGGCGCCGGACTGGACACCCGAGGCGGTACAACCATCCTAGGCGGGTGATTCTTCACTCGTGAGCGAGAACCACTCTCCCCAGGGACTGTTGAAAAAGTCCCCAAAGAGGTTGTTACCCCCTCAATCGAAAGTGTTCACCGTCATTCCGGCGAAAGCCGGAATGACGAAGCCTTTGCTCAGTCGATTTACAGGAGTGTAGGGACAGGACGCGACCTCGGACAGGCACGGGGGCCTGTCCCTACGGGTAGAATCTTCATCGTGGCGTGGAAAATATCGCAGGGGTTTCGTTCTCGTGCCTCAGATAACACCGTCTTGTTTGAGTCTTTCGATCTCTTCTTTCGCGAGGCCGAGGAGGTCGCCGAGAATCTCCTCGTTGTGCTCGCCGTTCAGCGGAGCGGGGGCGTCGTAGCCGCCGGGGGTTTTGTTGAATTTAAGCGGAAAGGCCGCCGTTTTGACTTCACTCAGAGGACCTAGGGTGGGGTGGGGGAGGTCTTCGATCATGTCCCGCGCTTTCAGGTGCGGCCAGGCGAGGATGTCCCTGATGGTGTGAACCGGTCCGCAGATGACGTCGAAACGGCGCAGTTCGGCGAGCGCCTCATCCACGGTGTGCTTTTTCGTCCACTGCGTGATGACGGCGTCCACCTCGTCATTGTTCGTGATGCGTGCGCTCAGGTCCGCATAGCGCGCGTCGCCCACCAGTTCCTCGCGTCCCACGGCGCGCAGGATATTGTTCCAGTGGGCGTCGGTGCCCGAACCGATGACCAGCCAGCCGTCCTTCGCCTGATACGCGTTGAAGGGGGAGAGGCGCATGATGCGGTTCCCCAGCCTATCGGGCAGCCCCAGCGAGTCGTAGCAGTCCATCGGCTCATCGAATACCAGGGACAAGAGGCAGTCCACCATCGAGACGTCTATCCACTGGCCCTGGCCTGTGCGCTCGCGGTGCAGCAACGCTGTGGTGATGGCGCCGTAGGCGAACGTGCCCCCGATGCTGTCCGCGATGGCGGAGCCCGCCTTGGTGGGGGGGCCGTCGGGGAAGCCGGTGAGATTCATGAGGCCCGAGACCGCCTGGGTGACGGCGTCGTAGCCTTTGAGCCGCGCGTCGGGGCCGCTTTGCCCGTAGCCGGTGATGGAGCAATAGACGAGCCCGGGGTTGCGCTTGCTGAGCGTCTCGTAGTCGATTTTGAGCCGCCCGGTGACGCCCACCGAGAAATTCTCGACGAGCACGTCGGCCTCATCCACCAGGCGGTAGAACAGGTCCAGCCCGCGCGGTTCCTTGAGGTTCAAGGTCAGGGATTTTTTGTTGCGGGTTCGCTTCAGGTAAGCGACGCCCAGATCGTCCTCGGATTGTTTGTGGAAGGACACGCCCTCAGGACCCGCGAAAGGAGGCCCCATGGCCACGACGTCGCCCGTGGCCGGGTGGTTCACCTTGATGACCTCCGCCCCCAGACCGGCGAGCAGGAGCGTCGTCCAGGGACCCGAGTAGAACTGGGTCAGGTCCAGCACCCGGAATCCTTCCAGTGGTTTCGGCATGACATGCTCCTGAGAAAAGAAAACGAGACGCATTTTTCTGCATCTCGATGATTCGTATGCGGTTTTCCGTTTCGTTATCGAGCGGTCAGTCCCCGCCGCCGTTCGTCTTCTCCTTGACGCGGCGAGCCTCGTCCATGGGGCACAGGGTGATGCAGGTCGCGCAGATGTGCGGCGCGTTCTCGGTGAAGGCCATCATGCGCCCGGCGAGCTGGAGTTCGGGGTAGCCGTAGCGTTTCTTGAAGACGTCGACGGCCTTTTCCGGCGAGACTTTTTGGGGATACATCACCATGCACTTGTAGTGATCCACCGCGCCGTCTCCGGGCAGCGCATGAGCCGGGCAGGGCTTGATGCACTTGTACCCGCACTCCACGCAGAAATCGGGCACCACGCCGTATTGCCTGGGCGGGTCGGGTTCGAGCGCCGCCGTCGTGATGACGGCACCCAGACGCAGGCGCGAGCCGTATTCGGCGGTGATGAGGTTGTTGTTCACGCCGATTTCGCCCATTCCTGCGTTCACCGCCGCGAGCCTCAAGTCGAAGGAGCCTTGCATAAAGACCTCGGGCTCCGGGCCTTCGCGCAGGATGCGGAGCGAGGGTATGTCCCGCCCGGCGGGCGTGGGCAGCGCCATGTGTCCTTCATCCTCCAGCCAGAGCGCTAAGCGGTATGAGAGCTTATTGATCCAGGCCTCGTGCCCGTAATAGCCGAATTCCAGATAGCCCACCGTAGGGCGGGAGGTGGCGTTGCCGAATGGCATCCGGCGCGCGAAGACGACGACGCTTCTGGCTTCCTTTACGAGGTCTTCGGGCTTGCAGCCGGGGAGCGCTTTCTCGTAACCCTCGCAAGAGGAAATGTTTACGAGGTCCGCGCCGAATTCACGGGCCTGCGCCTTGACTTCGGCGGAGGAAATCCCGGTGCCTGAGCCGTTATCCATCTAGGGATTCTCCAATAATGCCGGGTCGATGACCTTGCGCGCGTCTTCATCGGACCAGGATTCCCGGTGAAACGGTGTATCTGCGAAATCGCGGCCCTGATCCATCGGGCAGAGCGCAATGCAGGTGCTGCATGGGTGCGGCGGGCTGTCGGTGTAGGAGAGACCCTTGGCCGCCATGATGAGGGGCTTGCCCCGGAAGAGTTTCCTGAAGTGGGTGAGGGCTTTTTCCGGCGCGACCAGGTCCGGCCGGATAACCATGCAACGGTAGTGATCCACGGTGCCGTCGCCCGGGAGCGCGTTCGCGGGGCAGGCCTCCACGCAGCGAAAGCCGCACTCGTGGCAGAACTCAGGCACAACGCCGTACTGGTTGGGCGGGTCAGGCTCAAGGCGCGCCTCGGTGAGCACCGCGCCCAGGCGGACGCGGGAGCCGTATTTGGGCGTGATGAGGCAGTTGTTGGCACCGATATGCCCGAGGCCGGCCTTGACCGCCGCGAGCCGCAAATCGAAGGAACCCTGGAGGAAGACTTTGGGCTCGGGCTCTTCTTGTTCCACGCGGAAGCTCGTGATGTCGCGCCCGCATGGCGTGGCGCCCGAGAGCCAGCCCGCGTCTTCGAGATGAAGCGAGAGGCGATAGCAGGCCTCGTTCAGGAAATTCTCGGGGATGTATTCGCCGAATTCCATCGCGCCGATGCTCGGATAGGGCGTGGCCGCGGCGAAGGGGATGCGCTTGGCGATCACGACGACGCTGTTCGCCATACTGAACAAGTCCCTGGGGCGGCAGCCGGGAGCGGCTTCCGCGAAATCCTCCGCCGATGCGACGCCTGCGAGGTCGGCCCCCAGCTCACGGGCGAGGCGCTTAACCTCTTGATTATCAATGGGTTTTCGGGCCCCAGTTCGGCTCATGAGAAACCTCGGGTTTTCGCCGTCGGCATCTGTTCGGTGACGTGGAGTTCTCGTCCTCTCGCGGAATCCATTTTGCCCTGAAGGGTTCATTCGAGAGGATGTGATGAATCTATCACAGCGCCGCGATGAGGCAAAATCGTCTCAAACGGGTCGTTCGGCGGCCGTCAGGTGCGTGATGCGCATTTCCCCGCATTAGCGGTCATCGCGCGGGACGCGGGCCATGGCAGAATTCCCCTGCGCTCGAATGCACCGGGTGTCATTTCCCCCCAAATAAATATTCAGAAATTTATCGAAAAACATCGTGAATTTATCGAATTTTACGGAAATGATAATTTGCATTTTACACCTTCTGCGTCTCGCCCAGGCGGCCCCCCGGTTCCTGCGGGCAGCGCCCCTTCCGCCGCCTGAAAAAACGAAGGCCGACGGACGGCCTCTCCAGCATACCCCGTCGACGCGAAAGTCCCACGGCGGCAAATGCAGGGAATTGCGGAGTCAAACACGATTGATGAATGAGTGTTTGACGCGACTGGGGAAGGAGCGTTTGCGGCCCGAGGGAAGAGGGTCTGTGATTCAGGATGCCTCTCTTTTCCGTAGGGGCAAACCCGCGCCTCCACCTGATATTCGGGGAAAGGGCGTCGTCAACCCCGACCGATGAGGGAGGGGTTGCCCGCCCGCGCCGTCTTGCCGCCCGTCATGCCGGAGCCCTTTCGTCCGGCATCTGGCGCATTTGCGAATGAGAAGAGACGCGACCCGGCGATTGGGAACCGCGTGGCGGACGGGGAATGGCGTACGGATGTCTTTCCCGCCCCTGGCGAACCCTCCCTCATCGGTCGGGTTCTGCCTCCCTCATCGGTCGGGTTCTGCCTCCCTCATCGGTCGGGTTCTGCCTCCCTCATCGGGGCTGTTGAAAAACCCCTCATCCCGAGTAGGCGCGCTTGCGCGCCGTATCGAGGGACGGACGCAATCCCTCATTATTCAATCGGGATTGACCCTTCGATACAAACACTCCTTTCGCAGTCGCGTTTGACCTTCGGCGGCTACTCAGGGTGAGGGCGATACGGCGGCCTGGCGGGGCGAGGGGAGCACGCCCGGTACTGAAACGAAGTTTTTCAACAACCCCTCCCCGGCCGGGTTCGACCCCCGCCATTGACACCGCACCCCCTGCGTGAAAGCATCACGAAAAACATTCATCAACCAAGCGGGCGTTGTTGCCGCCTCCCGCCTCGCTCAAAGGAGAGCAAGAATGATTCGGCGTATCGGTCGGTGTGCGGCGGTGATCTGTCTGGCGGTTTTTCTGGCGTGCGCGTTCGCTCTGAACCCGGCGCAAGCCGCGAATCAAGACGTTGTCTTTATAAAAGCCTTTTATCCCCTCGATGAGCCGAGGTTTCACTGCATCGACATCCCCGGTCACCGAGACCGCGTGAGAACCACCGCCGCCCTCGTCGTGCACACCTGCAAGGAGGGCATCTGGAACCTGGACGGGCAGTTCGACCCCGCTTCTGTCAGGAAGGGCATGCTCCGGATGCCCGAATACGGCCTGTGCGTCGCCGCCGCCGCAGCCAAAGACGGCGCGAAGCTGATGCTCAAAAAATGCGACGGCTCGACCCTTCAGAACTGGCGCTTTGATAACTACCGCTTAAGCCTCAAGGCGCATCCCGGCAAATGCATCACCATCGGCCCCGAACCCTCCCGCCTCACGCGGGGCGGGCGCAGGCTGCCGAGCCGCCACATGGCGCGCTCCCTCGCCCTCGGGACGTGTTCGGAAGAATCTTTGGAAAGACAGCTCTGGCGGATGGAAAAGCCCATGAAGCGCACCGGCTCCATCATGCCGTTCAAGTAAGGGCGAGGCGCTTCCACTTCATCTCGGGCCGGCGTAGGGGACAGGTCGCGACCTGTCCCTGCCATATGATGCGAAGCTCTTCATTCAGTTGATTTCCCGATGTCACGAAGTGGAGGACTCAAGCCATGTTTTTCCGCAAAAACACGTCCATGAACAAACTATCCGCTTTGGCCTTAACGGCGCTCCTGGCGCTCGGGCCGGCCGGCTGCGGCGGCGGCGGGGGCGGCGCCCCGCCCGCCGTGATGCCGCAACCTACGCACTTCGAGCGGAATGCGGTCGATCTCCAATCCCACCCCAACGGCGCCGGGGACGTCGCGTCGCTCGCCTGGGAGGACGTGTACCTCCCCACGCGGCCGGGCGTGCGCCAGCGTCTTCTGCTCGCCAAGGCGGGGAATGCGGGGACCAAGGCGGTGATTCTTTTTCCGGGCGGCAACGGAACGCCGATTACCTATGATGCAGGGGCAAGTCTCAGGTTCGTCGATAATTTTCTGGTGAGGAGTTCACCGCTCTTCGCAAATGAGGGCTTCATTACGGCGGTCGTCGAGTCACCCTCGGACAGGCCCGAAGGACCGCAGGGCGGCAGAGACGGCGGCATGACCGACGCTTTCAGGCAATCGTCGATGCACCTCACGGACATACGTGCTGCCGTGGATTTTCTGGTGAGCGAGGGTGCGCGCGAAATTTACTTGATCGGCACGAGCAGGGGGACGCTCTCCGTCGCGTTTCTGGCGACCGTGATGACGCACGCAAACGTCGCGGGCTACGTCCTCACCGCGAGCCTGGCCGAGAGCCCGCCGGCCGTCAGGTCTTATGTGACTCGGATTGAGTCTCCCCTCTTGATGGTGCATCACACGAGCGATACATGCCGCGTAACATCGTACGGCGACATATTGGATATATACGATACCGTCAAGGATAAACCCAACTTCGAATTCATCGCCGTAAGCGGAGGGAGCCCGCCGATAGACACGAACCCCTGCCGGGCATTGGCCGCGCACGGGTTCCTGGGCAAGGAGCGCGAGACGGTGGCGGGCATCGTCGAGTGGATGAACACGGGGATGGTCACGGAGACGAACCTGCTCACGGACGAGGATGCGCCCGCGCCGCACAAGGCCTGGCTCGCGCGCTTCGGGCGGGCGGCGGCGGAGCACGTAACCGAGGCGGTCGGCGCGCGGATGCGCGGCGCGCCGAACACGCGCGTAACCCTGGGCGGTCAGGATATCGATTTGGCAGGCTCCCCCCTCCCTTTGGCGGACGCTGATTCCGGCATTCGCCTCACGGAGGGTCTGCTCGATGAGCGCGGCGGGGAGAACGCGCTGTCGCGCGAGATGTCGATGAGCGAGTTGCTGCTGGCGAGTTCCTTTCACCTGGCTTCTGCGGAAGGGACGGATGCCGCCGGGGGCTGGTCGTTCTGGGGCGGCGCGGCGCGTTCGGGCTTCGACGCGAAAGAGGGCGCGCTCGCGCTCGACGGCGACGTCACCACCGCGACGCTGGGCTTCGACTTCGAACGGGAGCGGTGGCTGGCCGGCGTTGCGCTGTCGCGCAGCGCGGGAGATGGGGAGTTCCAGTACGGCGGCGCCTGCAGTTCTGGTTGCAGCGGCGATCTGGAGAGCACGCTCACCGGCGTCTATCCCTATGCGCGCTATCGCCTGGGCGAGCGCCTGTCGGCCTGGGGAATACTCGGCCACGGGCGCGGCGAGTTGACGCTCGGGGCGGCGGGAAGAAGTTCCGTCGAGACCGACATCGAGATGAACATGGCGGCTGTCGGGGGGCGCGGCGTGCTGCTGCCCGCCTCGAAGGAAGGCGGTATCGAACTCGCCGTTCGCTCGGACGCGCTGATGACGTGGACGAGTTCCGATGAGACCCGGGACCTCGCCGAGGCCGAGGTGGAGACGAGCCGCCTCAGGCTCGCGCTCGAAGCCTCGCGTGAAATCGGTCTCGCCTCGGGCGCGAGACTCACGCCCTCGCTCGAGGTGGGTCTGCGCTACGACGGCGGCGACGCCGAGACGGGAGGCGGCGTCGAGGTCGGCGGGGGACTGCGCTACGCGGTTTCGGGCTTCGCAGTACAGGTGAACGCCCGGGGCCTGCTGGCGCATGCAGACGGCGATTATGAGGAATGGGGCGTGAGCGGCTCGGTGCTTCTCGCTCCGGGCGAAGGGGGACGCGGGTTGTCCATGCGTATGGGTTCGTCCTGGGGCGCCCCGGCGGGCGGGGCGGATGGGCTCTGGGCCGGGCGCAGCGCGGCGGGCCTCATCGGAAACGGGGAATTCGACCCGGGCGCGCATCTCGACGCGGAGGTGGGCTACGGTCTGGACGGGATGGGCGGCCTCCTCACCCCCTACGGCGGGGTGTCGCTCTCGGAGACGGCGCAGACCTACCGCGCGGGCGGGCGCTTCCGGCTTGGGCGACGCTTGAGCATGAGCCTGGAGGGCGAGCGCCGCGAGGGTGTGGATGACGTCGACCACGGCCTGGCGCTTCGCGGATCGCTGCGCTGGTAGATCGAACCCGATGAGGAAGGATTTGCACAAAGACGAAAGGGCGCAAACATGACTCGATGGTTACTGGCGGCGATGCTCGCCTGCGCCCTTTCGGTCGGCGGCGGGCTTCATGCCGCGCAGATTGAACGGGAAAAAGTTGAAGTCCTGCCCTACAGTGATTTTGCGGAGGGCGCATCGCTCGCGTGGGAGGACGTGTCGATTCCCACGCGGCCGGGCGTGCGCCAGCGCCTTCTGATCGCCAGGGCGGCGAACGCGGGACGCAAGGCCGTCATCCTCTTCAAGGGCGGCTCGGGTATACCGATTACTTATGACGAGGGGGAGAAACTCAAATTCGTAGACAATTTTCTGGTGAGGAGCTCGCCTCTTTTCGCTCGGGCGGGATTCGTCACGGCTATCGCCGATGCGCCCTCGGACAGAAGCGGCGGCATGGACGATCATTTCCGATCCTCGGATGCGCATCACGCGGACATCCGGGCCGCCGTAGATTTTCTGGTGAGCGAGGGCGCGCGTGATGTGTATCTCGTCGGCACGAGCAGGGGCACGCAGTCCGTCGGGTATCTGGCGACCGTGATGACGCATCCGAACGTCAAGGGCTACGTGCTCACGGCGAGCCTGGAGGACGTCGTCTTCTACGCGGATAAAATCGAACGTCCCGTATTGATGGTGCATCACGCAGACGATGAATGCCGCGTCACGACCTACACGTCCGCGGTGGCCTCATACCGCGCCATCACGAAAAGCCCCCGCAAGGGTTTCATTACCGTAACCGGAGGGGATATGTCGCTCTCACACCCCTGCCGGGCGATGAGCGCGCACGGTTTCATCGGGGCCGAGCGCGAGACGGTGGCCGCCGTCGCCGCGTGGATGTACGGCAAGACGCCGCCCGCGAACGTGAGTCCGTAGGGGGGTTGTTATTCCCCGACAAAACTATGTGATGTGGAATCACTCCCCCCTTGAGGGGGAGTCGAAGAGCTGAGGGCGTAAGCCCGAAAGCGATTCGGTGGGGGGTATAACTCGGAATGGCGATAAAAGCATTTTACCCCCCACCACATCGGCCTTCGCACAAACCGCTCGGCCTCTGTGACTCCCCCTCAAGGGGGGAGTGAAATTCGCCTTTGATAGTCAACCTTTGGTCTTCGCGAGGGGAAAAACTCGACTGAAGTGAAGTTGAAGACTATGTATTGCAGGGACAGGTCGCGACCTGTCCCTACTCTTGCAGAATCGCCGGAATGTCGCTCTGGAACTCACACGCTTGCAGAGCGTACGACAGCCCTACCTCTTCTCCGCCGAGATGAGCCTCGCCTGCATGGGGACCTGGATGGTTCCCTCGCTCTCGTATTCGCGCAGCATCCCGACCAGCGCCTCCCGAATCTTCTCTCTGGCTTCCGCCGTCTGGGAGGCGAGGCGCGACGCCGTGCGCACGGTGGATTTCTCGAACACGTCGATGAGATGTGCGGGTTCATCCGCTCTCATGTAGAGGGTGAATCCCGTAATGTCGGGCGTGCTGAATCCCGCCGCCTCCATCACGCGCGCGCATTTCTCATCATCTTCCAGGAACGGCTCGGGCGGGCCGGCCACGAGGGGGACGTCCGGGTCGCCGTGCTCCTTGATGGCCCGCGCCATGAGCGCCCGGTGGCCCGCGTCGTGCGTCCAGGCGGTGAAGGCGAGTTTTCCGCCGGACCTGAGCACGCGCGTCGTCTCGGCCAGCGCGACTTCCGGATGCGGGAAGTGGAGAAAGCCGAAGTTGCTCGCCACGGCGTCGAACCGCGCGTCCTCGAAGGGCATGTCCTCCGCGTCACAGAGCCGGAACTCGGCCCCCGGCCAGCGGCGCGAGGCTTGGGCCAGCATGTCGGGGGCGAAATCGGCCCCCACCACCGTGCAGCCGCGCATGAGCGCTCCCGCGGATACGACCCCCGTCCCGCAGGCCAGGTCGAGAAGGCGCGTTCCGAATTGCGCATCCACCGCGTCGAGCAGCGAAGGGACCGCCTGTGCGGTGATGACGCCGAACAAGTCATTGTATTCCCCCGCCGCGCCGTTCCAGCCCGTGCGCTCGAACTCGCGGAAGGCTTCGGGGTCGTACCCGGATGTTTCATTCATGTCTCATCTCCCGGGCGCTGCGCTTTCGTCCGACGCGACGCCGCGCGCCACCAGGTCCACGCCGTCCGTGCCGATGATCTCGCACGTGATGATCTCCCCCGGCTCGGCTTCCGTCTCGTGCAGGAACACCTCGCCGTCCACTTCCGGGGCCTGGAGCCGCGTGCGCCCGCGCAGGAGCCCCTCTCCCGTCAGCACCTCGACGAGCACCTGCGTCTCCTGGCCGATGAGCGCCTCGTTGTCCTCGGCCATGATGTGCTCCTGAAGTGCTAACAGCCGCGCCATGCGCTCGCGCGCGAGCTCCACGGGCACCTGATCGGGTAGGCGCGCCGCGATGGAGCGGTCCTCGGGCGAGAAGACGAAGCCGCCCAGCCGGGCGAATCGCGTCTCCTCTACGAAGTCGAGCAGGCGTTCGAAATCCGCATCCGTCTCCCCCGGAAAGCCGACGAGCATGGTGGTCCTGAGCGCGCAGCCGGGCACTTTTTCCTTGATGCGCGCTACGAGTTCCCGCGTCCCCGCTTCGTCTATGCCGCGCCGCATGGCGGCGAGCACGGGCGTGGCGACGTGCTGGAGCGGCATGTCGATGTACTCGCACACCCTGGGCAATTCGCGGTAGGCGTCGAGCAGCTCGTCCGTCACCCCGCGCGGGTAGTTGTAGAGCACGCGGATCCAGTCGAGGCCGTCCACATTGTTCAATTCCTCCAGCAATCGCGCGAGGGAGAAGCCCAACCCCAAATCCACCCCGTAGCTCGTGATCTCCTGGGCGAGCAGGTTGACCTCGCGCACGCCCGCCTCGGCCAAGGCGCCCGCTTCTTCCACCACCAGATCGATCGGACGCGAGCGGAACCTGCCGCGGAACCTCGGGATGACGCAGAAGGTGCATGGCCGCGAGCAGCCCTCGGCGACTTTCAGGTACGCGCTCGGGCCCGGCTCGGCGAGGATGCGCGGCAGCCTCCTGCCATAATCCATCAGGGTGTCCGAGAACGCCTCGCGCGCGCCGCCGCGCTCTCCCATCAATAGCGCGGGGAGCTGGTCGTACTCGCGCGTTCCGATGAACAGGTCCACCTCGGGCAGGCCCTGTGCGAGTTCTCCCCGGTAGCGCTCGGCCAGACAGCCCGCCACCACCAGGGTTTCGAGACCGCCCGCTTCCTTTAACTGGGCGACTTCCAGAATCGTGTCGATGGATTCGCGCTTCGCATCCTCGATGAAGCCGCACGTGTTGACGATGGCGACCTGCGCGTCTTCCGCGTCGCTCACGAGCCGGTATCCCGCGCCCGCGAGGGCTGCGAGCATGATCTCCGAATCCACCGTGTTCTTGGCGCAGCCGAGCGATATGAGCGCAGCGCCTGGCGCTTCGGGTCCCATCGGGACGGGCGCGTCGCGGCGCACGAGCGGCATCTCGGAGATGGGCTTGATTTGCAGGAGGTTCTCACTCATCGCACGGCCCCCGCCTTCGAACCCTCGGGGTCGATGTGCCACTCCTCCCGGGGCCGGTTGAAATAGCGGATGGCCACGTCGGGCAGTTCTTCGCGGAATATATCCAGGGCCCGCACCATCCCCATCGCCTCGCCCATGTCCCCGATATCGGGCAGGGTGTCGAGGTAGAGCGCGGGATCGATGCAGAGGTTTTTCATCTGGATCACGTGCAGGCCCGTTCGCACCGCGAAATCGAGGGTCGCCTCGACCTCGGCTTCCAGATCGGTCACGCCGGGGAAGACAAGATAGTTGATCTGCGTGTAAAGCCCAGCATCCACCGCGGCCTTCACGCAATCCTCCACGTGAGAGAAATCATACGTCTCGGGACGGTAATATGCGCCGTGCCACTCGGGCGTGGCGCTGTTCGTGCTGATCCGGATGCTCTCTAATCCCGCCGCAGCGAGACGCGCCATCCACTCGGGCCGGCTGCCGTTCGTGTTCAGGTGCAGGGTGCCTTGCAGAGTCCGCTCGCGGATGAGGCGGCAGGCGCGCTCGATGACGCCCGCCTGTAACAGCGGCTCCCCCTCGCAACCCTGGCCGAAGCTCGCGACGGCCATCTCGGCGCCTTCCAAGTGGGGGACGGCGATTTCCGCGAGTTCCTCAGGCGTCGGGACGATCTCGATGCGCTGGTGGCTCGCCGGGAAGAGGTCGTCCGTCTGGAGCGATATGCACCCCCGGCAGTCCGCGTTGCAGAGCGGGGCGATGGGCAGGCCCATCTCCCAGCGGCGGGCGAAGAAGTTTTTCGCCGCGAAACAGTGGAACTCACGCGCGCACCGCGCGAGGTGGGGAACCATCCGGTTCTTGGGGTGGGCGTTGAGCATCCGCTCGATTCGCCCGGACAGCCCGGTGTCGTCGTATTCCTCGGGCTCCCAGCGCGGGCAGTCGTCCACGCGCACGGCGGCGCAGACGAATTCCCCGCTCGCCTCATCGAAGCCGAGCGCGGTGTAGGCCCAAAGCGGCAGCACCGCCGCGCCGGGGGTTCTTTCTGAGAAGGGAAGGAGGGTGCGCATCCAGCCGGGGGAGGGAAACGTGCAGGCGGCTTGCAGGGCGGTCGGTCCGTCGCCCCAGTCCGCTTCTGCCACGCTCACGAGCGCGTCTTCCTCCGCGTCGCCGCCCACGGGGATGCTGTCCGGAATGGTGAAGAACTTGCTCCCATCCGGCAGGGGCGAGAGTTCCTCGGGCTCGGGCGCCACGGGTTCGGTCCCCTGCGCGCCCACCATCTCGAACTCCGGGTGTTCGAACAGGTTGCCCTCGGCGTCTGCGACCACCATCAGTGGCGACATGGATTTTCGTCTCCTGAAATGAGGAGCGTTATCGTGGGATTCCGCCCCGCCGCGCGTCTCCTCGCACCGAGGCCATAACCTAGCAGAACTGCCCCTCCCCCCGCCAGCTTGCGGGCCTTGCCAGCGGCCACTGGTTTCGCAATACTAATCCTTCTCTCCATTCACTTCTTTTGATTGTAGGTGGGGATTTCATTTCGAAGACGAATCGCGAAACCGCGAGACGGAGGTGCGCCCACGTGAGTCCCGAAGAACAACTTTCCCGAGTCGCCCTGGTGAAATCGGAAACCGAACGCCTCTCGGCCTGCTGGCGCGGCTTTTCGGACGCGCGCTGGGAGGTGGACACGTTCTGTCCCGGCTGGCAGGCGCAGCACGCCGTCTCCCATCTGGCGACGGGGGGCGATTTTTACACGAACTCGATCCGCCGGGCGCTCGATGGCCTGCCGCCGGAACCCCCCTACGGGAAAGACGTGAAGGAGTTTTTCGCCATTCGCGCCGCCAGGGGCGAGGAACTCATGGCCCTGCCCCGTGACGGGATGATGGATGCGTTCGACGCCACAGCCTCTGGGGTGAACGACGCGCTGGCGGACATCACCGCGGACGACCTGGGAAAACTCGGCTTCCATCCCCGGGGCCTGACGCGGCTCGACGCCTGGATCGGACTCAGGCTCGTCGAACTCGTGGCGCACGACTGGGATATCCGCTACGGCGAGGATGCCGAAGCCTGCGTTTCCGCGGACGGTGTGGAGGGGGCCATGACCTTCCTGCCCGAGAGCCAGAGCCGCCTTTTCGGCGTCCGCGAGAACCCGCCGTTCGATGGCCGCTTTCTGTTCCGTTCGAAGACGCCCGATCGCGCGTGGACGATCACCGTCACCGGCGAGAAGGCGGAGAATACCGCCGATACGTCCGGCGCGCACGACGCCATCATCACCGCGGACGGCGAGGCGCACCTGCTCTTGTTGTACGGGCGCGCGAAGCGCAGCGCCATGGAGGCCGCGGGCCGCCTCAATGTCGAGGGAGACGCGGAACTGGCGAATGAACTCCTGTGCGTTCTTTATACGAATTATTGATTCGAAAGGAGCAAGACCCCATGTCACCGATCACGGAAGTCGATGGATACGTCTATTACCCCGGCAGCAAGAAGCGCATCGACGCCATGCGGCCCGCCGATCCGGCCAGGACGCCGTGGACGCCCCTGGGAAAACCGCTTTCAGAGTGCAAGGTCACCTTGGTCTCCACGGCGGGCATATTCATGAAGGGAGACGTCTCATTCGACTACGAGCGCGAGTGGCGCGAGCCGCACTGGGGGGACCCCACGCACCGGGAGATCCCCAAAACGGCCGCCCAGGACGACTGTGAATACTCGCACCTGCACATCAACACCGAGTATCTGCAAAAAGACAGGAACACCGCGTTTCCGGTGGATATCTTCCTGGACTACGAGCGCGAGGGAAAAATCGGCGCGCTGGCCGATACCCTCTACTCCACGATGGGCTATACGCCCAACTTCCATCCCCTGATGAAGAAGACGGCCCCCCTCATGGCGGAAAAGATGCACTCCGAGGGTGTGGACGCGGCCTTTCTCATCCCCGTCTGACCGCTCTGCATGCGGTCCGTGAGCCTGCTGCAGAGAAGATTGGAAGAGTTGGGAATCGCCACCGTCTCGATATGCAACCAGCCGGAAGTGTCGGAGAAGGTCTGCGTGCCGAGGGCGGTCTTCATCCAGTATCCCTTCGGCCGCATGCTGGGAGACGTGGGCGACAGGGCGGGCCAGCGCGCGGTGTGCGACGACATGTGCGCGCATTTAGAAGCCGCGGATGGCCCGAACGCCTACCGCCACCTCTCGCACGAGTGGCCAGAACCCCCCGAGGAAACGCAGTGGCATCCCCTCACGCCCGCGCCCATGCACGTGCTTCGCAACAACGGCACCGCCCCCAAGGGACTCGGGCACTACCAGGACGAGGAGCGGCCCGATTTGAGCTAGAACAGCCGTCCGCAGTTCTTTTTATTTTCACGAGGTGAATTGAACTGCTAATAAAGGAGCGTATCCGCGTTTCGACAGAGGGCTTTCGAGCCCTCTGCAGAGGACCCTACGATGAAAATTTGGAGCATCTGCGCCAGCGCCGCGCTGACGTGCGTGTTGATGGTTTGCGCGCCGCCGGTTCAATCCGCATCGCTGACCGCCGTCACCTGGAATGCCGCGACACTTGAGGGAACGGACCTCACAGGGTTCGGTGATTATCTGCGAAAAGTAAATCCCGACGTGGTCGTTCTTCAGGAAATTCTCGACGAAAAACAGATACGAAGATTGATGCGGGCGGCGGGCATTCCGAATTGGAACGTGCGGATTTCGGATTTTTCTAAGGACTCCTACAAGAGACCATACCGCAAACTCGAAGTCGCCATTCTTACGCCGCACGAGATCGGCGCGGTACACGAGGCTGATCCCTACCCAGGGGACGACACGAAAGAGATGCGCGCCAGGGACGTGGACTTGCGCGTGCCCTTGTTCGTGCCCGAGGATCAGCGCCGTAACAAAGGTTCACGCGGTTGGTTGTGGGCGGAGATTCCCGCTCGCAAAATCTCCGTCGCCGTCGTCCACCTTAAATCTGCGCGTGGTCAGAGTGGCAAGCGTGATGAGCGGAATTCCTTCAAGCGTGAGGCCGTGGCCGCCGCCCTTGCCGATAAGATTGTGAATGACAGTCGTAAGCGAAGCGGTTGGTCCTACCTGGTGGCCGGTGATTTCAACGTAGCTCCGGGAGACATCCAAAAGGTCGGCGTGGATTTGAGTCACCGTTGCCCGGAGCAAGGCCGATGCTTTCAGTACGATCAAACCCATGCCATCTTGAGCAGCGGCCTCTTGCGAGGTCTCGCCATGCGGAATCTGACCGTAGGCCTGGGTAGGAGTTATGCGAATCCTAAGTTTATCGCCAGTCCAATCGACAACATTTACACGACGGGACCGTTTTTCGACAGGACGTGCAAGTTAATCGCCGAGAGAAGCGACACGTTCGGCTCGGATCATTATGCGATTCGCGTCACGGTCGTAACGGAAAACACGGCAGGCTCCGATGCGAGAACGCTCTGCCGGGCAGGAAAGTAACCCGGGTGAGTTCGTACGGATTCGATCTAAAACAACCGCCCGCCTAGAACCGCACCCTTGTCATCCGGCGCGATGAGCACCACCTCGCCCTCTGCGTCCGGCACGCCGAGCGTCAGGACTTCCGACATGAAGGGGCCAATCTGCCTCGGCGGGAAGTTCACCACGGCGAGCACGAGCTTTCCCACGAGTTCTTCTTTCGTATAAAGCGCGACGAGCTGGGCGGATGATTTCTTGATCCCCAGTTCCTCGCCGAAATCGATCCGGAGCCTGTAAGCCGGTTTTCTCGCCTCGGGAAAATCCGCCGCCTCGACCACGCGCCCGAGGCGGATATCCAGCTTCTCGAATTCCTCCATCGTCGCCATTTTCATGCTTCTCCTGTTTCATGGGCATGCGCGTTCGGCGCGCCGGGGTTTCGCGCCTGGGCGGAATGGGCGCGCGCTTCAGTCTATCGGCTCGCCCTGCGTTCTTTCCATCTCGATGATGTCGGCGCGCAACCTTTGCGTGATCGGGCCGGGTGCGGGAATGGGCCGTCCGTCCACCTCGGCCACCGCGTGCACCCGGCTGAAGGATGAGGTGAGAAAACACTCATCCGCCGTGTAGAGGTCATAGAGCGTGAGGTCGGCCTCTTCCGCCGGAATCCCCGACTCGGCGGCAATCTCGAACACCACCTTCCGGGTGATGCCGTCGAGCACGTTATGGGCCCTGGGCGTCTTGAGCGCGCCGTCTTTCACGACGAAGACGTTCTCCCCCGGCGCCTCCGCCACGAAGCCTCGGGTGTCCAGCAGGATCGCCTCATCGAACCCCGCTTCCACGGCCTCGATCCGCGCCATCACGTTGTTCAGGTAATTGAGCGATTTCACGCGCGCCTCGAAGGATTCCGAAGGAACCTTGCGCACGCCCGCCGTCTTGAGCCTGAGTCCTAAGCCCTTCGCCTTGTAGCTCGAACCCGTCTCGGGCGGCGGCGCGGGGTCGTGCAGGAGCACGGCGAGCGTCGCCTTATTCGTTACTCTCGGGTCGAGCAGGGGATAGCCCGCCCCGCGCGAGACGACGACGCGCAGGTACACGTCGTCCACTTGGGATCTTCGGACGCATTCCTTGACGATTTCGGCGATCCGCTCCCGCGTCTCGGGGAGTTCGAGCTTTAAGGCGCGCGCCGAGCGCTCCATGCGGTCGAGATGGTCCTCAAACCGGAATATGCGCCGGCTCACGACCGTCATCGACTCGAACAGGCCGTCCCCGTAGAGAAACCCGTGGTCGAAGGCGGATACCCTGGCCTCTTCCGCCGGCGTGTATTCGCCGTTCACATAGCAGATATAAGACACGAGCTACCCATCCCTCAAAATTTCCAGAATCGCGCCGGCGAAGGTTTCCGGCTTCTCGCGCTGGGCGAAGTGGCCCGCGCCTTCCACGAGAATCCTTTGGTAGCCGGCTGTAAAATGCCCTTCCTTGCCCTCGGAACTCTCGGGCCGCGACGCTCCGTCTTCCGCGCCCTGTATGAGTACGGTCGGCACGGATATGTCCGGCATGCCCGCCATGAAACCCTCCGCGTCCTCATAGCGTGGGTCAGGCGTCTCATACCCCCAGCGGTAGCGGTAGGAGTGCATCACGATATCCACGAAGTCCGGGTTCCCGAAAGACTTCGCCGTGGCCTCGAATTCAGGGTCCGGGAAATTCCACCCCGGCGACCACGTCCGCCAGAGTTCACGGCAGAAAGTGGCGGCGTCCTCACGGAGCGCATCGCGGCCGCGGCTCGTGCAGAAAAACCACTGGTACCAGTACGCGCGCACCTGATCGACCGACATCCGCTGGGCGGGGCGGCCCGTGCCGTAGCCGGCAGGGCTGACGATTAAAGCGTTCAGCCGCCTGGGCCGCATGGCCGCTACGCAATATGCGGCGCGCGCGCCCCAGTCGTGCCCCACGAGGGTGAAGCGCTCGAGTTCCAGCGCGTCGGCGAAAGCCGTGATGTCGGAAGCCAAAGCCGTGTACTGCGCGCTTCTGGGGGTCTCAGGGTTCAGAAAGCGCGTCGGGCCGTAGCCGCGCACGTAGGGGCAGAGCGTCCGGAAGCCCGCGTCGTTCAGGATGGGAGTGACGCGGTCCCAGGTTCTCGCGTCATCCGGGAAGCCGTGCACGAGGATGACGGGCGGGGCCGTCTCGTCGCCTGCCTCCAGATAGCCGATTTCGAGCGCGGGCGTCGTGACGGGTTTGAGCGCGCCTGTCATATCGGGTCGTCAGTCCCGCTTTAGATCGCGCACCAGCCGTCGTCCACGATGAGGTCCAGGCCGTGCACCGCGCTCGCGTCGTCAGACGCCAGGAACACCGCCGCGCCCGCCATCTCCGCCGTGGTGATGTAGGCCCGGCCCGTGGGCGTGTAGCTCGCCATGAGCTTCACGAACTCGGGGTCGTCCTGTAGGTGCTGGTTGAGCGGCGTGGCCGTGTTGCCCGGCGAGATGCAGTTCACGTTGATGCCGCACTTCGATATCTCCGCCGCCAGCGCGCGCGTGATCATGTAGACGCCCCCCTTGCTCGCGCAGTAGGGCACCGCGTTGGGGAAGGCGTGCGTGGCGGCGATGGAGGCCATGAAGACGATCTTCCCGTACTTCTTCTCCTTCATGATGGGCACGACGGCCTGGGAGAGGAGGAAGTTGCCCTTCAGGTTGATGTCGATGGTGTCGTCCCACTCCTGCTCGCTGTAGGCTTCGAGTTCCTTGTTGATCATGATGCCGTGGTTGCCGACGAGGATGTCCACCGTGCCGAACTCGGCCACCACGTCCGCCACCATGGCGTCCACCGCCGACTTTATCGACACGTCGCACGGAAACGCCCGGGCCGCGTCGCCTATCTCCGCCGCAAGCGCTTCTCCTCGCTCGGCCGTTCTGTTCACGACCGCGACCTTCGCGCCCTCCTCCGCGAAGCGGCGGCAGATGGCCTCGCCGATCCCCTGCGAGCCGCCCGTGACGATGGCGACCTTGTCCTTGAGCTTCATGGGTATTTCCTCCCTGCGGCGCTCCCGGGCAGCCCCGGAAGCGAGAAGTCCCTGATAAAGATTGCGTCTCGATTTTTGCGGGCATGATACCGCCCTTTGGTGTGATGGGGAAGGGGTAGAGTCATTCGCGACCAATGCGGGAGCGATTGCAGAGCGAGGAATTGCGCTTTGTAGGGGTCGCATATATGCGACCCATGATTTGGACGGCCAAAGGCGAAGGGACGCATGTATGCGTCCCCTACATCTTTGGTCGTGAACGACCTACGGCTGCATTGCAGGATTTCGTAGCCGGACAGGCGCAGGAGCCTGTCCGGGGACCCGCGTGTCCGCCCGAGTGATGCGGGAGTTCCCCGTCGGGTAGGGACAGGTCGCGACCTGTCCCTACAGACTCAAGACCTCGATATCACCGTCATTCCGGTCTCGGCTCCGATCAAGGCGACACAATCACCGTCATTCCGGTGTCAGACCCGACCAAAGCGGGAGGGTCTGACGGAATCCAGAGCGGACGGGAATGGTTGAAGGCGTGGGCTTGGCGATGCGGTGTGGTGTCGGAATTGTCCCCAAAGTGTCGGGAGGAAGAGCATCTTCCGGGGGCGTCGGCTGAATGGCATCGAATAAAACTCATTATGGGGACATAATACGTCATATCCTCTGATTAAGACTTCATGTTTTGATATAAATAACTATAATTTGGGTATTGAAACTCCGATATTCGGGGACTATATTATTTCTCGGAAGTCAGGAGATTACGATTTCTCAATATGGAGATTGCAATGCTAATCAATTCTGAAACTTTCAAGAAATTGCGGAAAAGCAAAGGATTCAGCCAGCAGACCTTGGCGGATGAATCGGGCGTCGCGAAAAAAACGATTGCCCGCATCGAAAGCGCAAAAGAAAAAGGAGAACCGCGTGGGGAGACGGTGAAGTTGCTCGCCAAAGCCATGCGCGTCGAGCCCGAGATTCTGGCCCAAGAACCTGAATCCGAAACCGTGCGAGAACAAGAACTCCAAAAGATCGGTTTGCGACCTGTAAAACTGGTTCTCGATGGTGAAACAATCCTCGCCTACGGTTTAGTCGCGGATCAATACGGTGTTGAAACGACGCAGATTCTCAAGGCGGCGCCGATGTTTTTCACCCTGCTCGCCGAGATGAGTCTCAATGAACGTCGCCGCCGCCTTGAAGAAATGGAAAAGAATTCCGAGAATTTTCCGGGGCATTTTCATTATATCCCTGATTATGAATCCGCTTTTTGGGCCGAGAAAAGTTCTGTCAATTCTCGTGATCTGTTTGCCCGCCATATAGCAACCAACAACAATGAATTTTCCTATTGGGGTGGAATCGAAAGTTATTTTTTTGAGGAAGCCCGGAATCCCTTTAACGATTTTCTGATCGAGCAAGCCAAAAATCTTGGCCCCGACAACGAAGCCATCGATCCTGAAGAAATTGAAAATTTCGGCAATTTCGACGATTTACCCATATTCAATCTATTCGAGAAATACCGAAAAAGCCTCACGGGCGGCTCCGCTCGCGCTGACTACGCTCTTTCGCATGGTGGTATTCGCATAAGCAAAATCCCCAAAGAACTTCGGGGCGAAGATGAATATGTAACTTCCAGGCGCGTGAAATGGCTGGAAGAGAAGGTTTCTGACGAGGATTGGGATAACCGGCTAAAGATCAATTTTGATATCGACAAATCGCCAGAAGAAGGAGATACGGAAAATGTTTGAATACGAGATCACCCCTCACGCTATGAAACGCATGAGTCAGCGAGCCATTCGGAATGGGTATGTTGATTTGGTTCAGACATGCGGGACGCAAATTGGCCCTGTCGAGTGGTTTATGAGGGACTCCGATGTGAAACGTGAGGTGGAAAACCTGAAGCGAATATACCGACAGCTTGAGCGTACAATGAAAGGTGAGCGGCAGCGATTCGAACGCGCCCTGAAGCGCAGAGTGCAGCAGCTTGAACGATTAAGAGGACTCAAAGTCGTCGTTGATGGCGACACGGTGATTACCAGCTATTGGCCTAGCGACGCGTATCAAAAGCGGGCGCGCCGCAGAGGCAGAGCAGCGTGATGAATTTCCCCGTCATTCTGGTGTCAGCCCCGACGAGGGAAGGTTTGCGAACGGAGGTTTTCGATATTCGAAGGCAAGCAAACCCTCATTCATCAATCGGGTTTGACTTCATCAGTAGCGATTTATTATCTGGTTCGTTCGATGAGTTCGCGCAAGGCCATGCGGCTTTCCGTCTGCCCTTCAATGAGTTCGCGCAAGGACGTCATTGCCTCTTGATGATTCGCCATGGCTTCATCGTGTTTGCGCTCCGAATCCGTCGACCGGATCTCCGCCCCCCGCGCCATGACGCGGATGCCGTAATACATCATGGCGAGGATGCTGATCGTGCTCCCCGCCGTTACCAGCAAATTCAAGGCTTCATAGGTGGTCATCGTCTTTTCCCGTTTCGTCCGGCGGCTTCGTCTTTTCCATTATAGCCGATTCGTCCCCCTCCGCAATGACGCGAACGCGGGGGCGTGTGATGATTCTCTTTGTCATTCGGGCGAAGAAGAAATCACTCCCCCCTTGAGGGGGAGTCAACGAGACAAGGGCGAAGCCCGCAGGCGAGTTGGTGGGGGGAGCTTTTATCCGTGGCATGTCCCCCCACCGAATCGGCCTTCGCATAGACCGCTCGGCCTCTTCGACTCCCCCTCAAGGGGGGAGTGAAATTCAGCGCGCTCCCTCTGTGGGACTTTTTCAACAGCCCAATGAGGGAGCGATTGCCGAGCGAGGAGGAAGTGTTTGTTCGTAGGGGCGGACCTGCGTGTCCGCCCGAATTATGCAGGAATTCCTTATGGAGTGGCTGTAGCGGACAGGTCTCTAAACCTGTCCGAGGTCGCGACCTGTCCCTACAGGTATCCCTACCCCCCGCTCAACCGCTTCCTTCTCCGCCTGGTCCGGGCCATATCCACTTCGCCCGTCTCGTCGATAGCGACGCCGTAGACCTTCCAGGCGCGCTCCCTGGTGATCCACTTCTCCTCCACGTCCTCGCGCACCTTCTCGACGGGCCGCTCGTGCGGGGGGCCGTAGCCGCCCCCGCCCGTGCAGTAGGACGCCACGTTCTCGCCGGGTTTGAGAATAATGTCCGCACAGCCGGGCAGGTCCTCCAGCGTGCCGTCCTCACGCATGAGGAAGTTCCGGCAGACCGCCCCGTTCAGCCCGCCGAGCGTTCCCTTCGAGGCGTTTACCGCGCCGTCGGACACGTATACGACCTCCAGGTCCCCCCCGCCCACGGGGCCGTATTCGCAATAGCCCGAAGGCGCGCCTATCGTCCGGCCCGCACCCTCGGTGTCGGGCATGAGCCTGCGCGTCTTGATGTAGATGGGGAAATGAAGCTCGTCCAGTTCGATGCTGTCCACGAAGCACATGCCTGCGTTGCCCGCGTGTAAGATGGTGAGCCAGGCGTCGGTTTTCCCTGCGCCGGCGCCGCCCGTGACCATCAGGAAGAGGTGGTTCACGAAGGGCTCGTTGTCGTTTCTGGGGTCGAAGCCCGAGATGACGCCCATCGACGCCGGGAAAATCGGCCCGCACTCGGCCAGTCCGATGCCGTCCTGAATCTTCGAGAACGCGCGCTGCACCGGGTTCGTCACCCGGTCGGCGAGGTTGGTGGTGGCGACGGACATCGAAGTGGGGTGCTTGCCCCCGCCCGCGACGGAGCCGTCTCGAATCAGCACGTTCACGCGGCGGAAGCTGCCCGCGTTCGTGGGCACGATGTCGTCGATGCTGTTGAACACGCCTATCATCGCGCCCGTGCGCGCGCAGGCCTCGCTCAGGTTCAGGCCGCACGGCATGGCGTCGGGGTTGTCCGTTAAATCCACCTCGATGGTGGCCTTCTTGTTGTCGATCCGCACGTGCGCGGTGATGGGGATGCCCTCATCCGGCGTGCCGGGCACGGGGTCGTGCGTGCTGTGGGTCGTGGCCTCGCCCGTGGGGAGTTTCTTGATGGCGGAGATCATGAGTTTCTCGCTGTAGTCGAACCATTCTTTCGAGAAGTCGTGCAGCGTCTCCCAGCCGTATTCATCGCCCATGGCGAGCACCTCGCGCTCGCCGATTCGGGCCGCGCCTATCATGGCGAGGTAATCGCCGTACCACTGCTCGGGCACGCGGATGCGCATCCGGCAGAAGTTGATAAAGTCCTCGTTGTCCTCGTAGTTCGTCTGCACCTTGGTGGGCGGGAAGATGAGCGCGCCCTCCTCATATACGTCGCGCGCGTGGCCCATGTAGGTGGTGGGCTGGCTGCACCCGCAATCCGCCTGGTGGGCCTTCACCCACACGGTGAACTGGTGCTCGCCCCGCTTGTCGATGACGGGCACCAGGATGGTGTGGTCCGCCGGGTGCGAGCAGCCGTGGTAGGGCGAGTTGTGCAGATATGCGTCGCCGCGCTTCAAGTTCGGGTGTAGGTCCATCATGGAGCGGGCCATCAGGTCCGCCCCGCTCAGGTGGTGGATGGGGAGCGATTCCGCGCCCGTCAGCAGTTCGCACTCGCGCGTCACGACGGAGGTCGAGAAATCGCGCGCTAGGTTCAGCACGCCCGAGCGGCCCGTGCGCAGGAGCGTGTTCGCCATCTTGGTGGTCACGGCGTCGAAGCGCTTGTGCAGCACCGCCAGGGTGATGGGGTCCAGTTTCGTCTTTTGCTTCGCGCGTCTCGTTGTTGCTCTCGCCATATCCTGCTCCTAGAGCGTGATGAACAGACTGCCGCTTCTCGTGCGCTCGGCCTTGGCGCCGGGGTCGATGACCACCGTCGTGAACGGCGATTCGATGATGGCCGGCCCGCGCATCGCCGCACCCGCCTTCATGGCATCGAACGCCGCCACGCGCGCGTTCACGAGTCCCTTGCCCGCGAAGTAGGCCTCCCGCCTCTTGGGCAGCGTCGTCTCGTGGATCGCCTCGCGCACGAGCCTGCCGAGGCGGCCCTTTCTCAGTTTGCACCGCGCCACGGCGCGCCAGCCGACGAACTCGACTTCAGACGAAGGATCGCGGAAGGCGAACACCTCCTCGTGCACTTTGTCGAACGCCGCTCGTGTGCGCTCGACGTCTTTTTTCGAGCGGAAGCGGTTGATGGGCAGCCCCAGATCGATCTCCCATATCTGGTGCTTGTAGCGCGCCTCGACGTAGAACTCCGTCGCGCTCTCCACCGCCCCCTTGCCGGGACCTTTGATGAAGGCGCGGCACCTGTCGCCGAGCGTTCTCAATACCGCGTTGGCGCCCTTGAAGTCGAACCTGTCCGTGATGGTGAAGAACATTGAACGGTAATCGGCGTGCAAGTCGCTCATCATCGCGCCCGCAGCGGAGAGCGCGGCGCCCACCTCGGGGATGACGAGTCCTTGACAGCCCAGCCGCTTGGCGATGGCGACCGAGTTCAGGCCCGCCGCCCCGCCGCCGCCGATAAGAACCGCGCCCCTCGGGTCGATGCCCTGGTGGATGGTGATCTCCTCGATCGCGCCCACCATGTTTTCTGTCGCCAGCCGCAGGATGGCCGAGGCCGCCTCCTGGAGGGATAGCCCCAGCGGTTCGGCCACGTCTCTCGATATGGCTTTTTCGGCTTCTGCAGGATTGAGCGTCATTGCGCCGCCCAGGAAATAATCCGGGTCGATGTGGCCGAGCACCAAAGATGCGTCCGTGAGCGTGGGCCGCGTGCCGCCCCGGCCGTAGCAGGCGGGTCCCGGTTCCGCGCCCGCGCTCTGCGGTCCCACGTGTAAGAGTCCGCCCTCATCCACCCAGGCGATGCTCCCGCCCCCTGCGCCGATGCTCTTCACGTCCACGGAGGGGAAGCCCAGTATGTGGCCCCGGTAGCGCTGGCCGAGCCATGTTTCGGGGGACATGGGTATCTCGCCCCGTCGCACCAGGCTCACGTCGTAGGTGGTGCCGCCGGTGTCGGCCACAATCGCCGTCGCGGCCTTGGCGTCTGCGCGGGAGAAGTGCCTGCCCGCGATGGGCGCCATCGAGGGTCCCGAACCCACCGAGTGGATGGGCGCTTCGGCGAGTTCATCCGCGTCCATCACGCCGCCCTTCGACGTCAGCATCAGGAGCCGCCCGCCGAAGCCAGCCGCCTTGAGCCGCTCTTGCAGCCCGCCGATGTAGCGCGACATCAGGGGCTTCAAGGATGCGTCGATGCAGGTGGAAGACGCCCGGCGGTATTCGCGCAGAATCGGGTTAAGAACATGCGATAGAGTAAAAGGAACTCCCTTCAAGTGTTTTTTCAGCAGCTTGCCCACGCCGATTTCGTGCGCGGGATTCACGGTGGACCACAAGAGAGAGACGGCCACCGCCTCCACCTCTTTTTCTTTCAACTCCTCGATGATCGCGATGACGCCCGCCTCATCGAGCGGCTCGTACACGCCCCCGTCGGCGCCCATGCGCTCGGGCACCTCGAAGGTGAGCGCACGCGGGACGTATGGCTTGGGGAACGGCACTAAGAAGTTGAACGGCTCCATGCGCCCGCCCTCGCGCAGCACGAGAATGTCGGGGTGTCCCTTCGTGGTGAGGAAGGCGGTCCTGGCGGTGTTTCCCGTCACGATGGCGTTGGTGGCGTGGGTGGTGCCGTGGATGAATAGCTCGCCCTGGGCGAGGAGTTCGCCGATGCTCGTCGAGAGCGCTTCGGCCGCCGCCTCGATGGCCGCGAGAATGCCCTCCACCGGGTCCTGGGGCGTCGTGGGGGCCTTGAACATGTGGAGCCGGCCCCGGTTGTCCTCGAGCACCAGGTCGGTGAAGGTCCCGCCCGTATCGACCGCGAATCGCATTCCTCGCCTCCCGCCTTCACCCGCGCTGGATCCATGACCCGCGCGAATGAGGTTTTGAATCGTTATCTGCGAATGGGTGATGAATTCAGGCGCAATATACCATCCCCTGGGCAGTGGGATGCAAGGTTATCAGTGAAGGTTATCAGTGAAAATGCGCGCATCACGCGTCGCGCACGTGCGCGTAGTAGCGGGCGAGGCGCTCGGCGGAGACGCCCAGCGCGAAGAGGATGCTCAAGCCCCACCAGATGACGAGGCACTTGGGCTTGCCCCATACGTCGATGCGCCGTCCGCTCGTGACGACGGGCGTCTCGATGACGGCGGTGCGCCCGAACGCGCGCATCCTGCGGCTCATATCCCAGTCCTCGAACAGCGGCATGTCGGCGTAGCCGCCCATGCGCTCGAAGGCCTCGCGCCTGATGAAGATGCACTGATCGCCGAAGAAGAGTTTCGCCACCTTCGCGCGCGTGTTCGCGCTGAAGCTGATGAAGCGGCTGAAGCTGTCGTCTCTGTCGAAGCTGTGGAGAAAGCCCCCGCCCGCCGCGTCGCCCCCGCGCATGACGTCCTCGATATCCCGTAACGCCCCCGGCGGCAGCTTGGTGTCGCAGTGAAGAAAGAGGATCGTCTCGCTTGTCGCATGGGCTGCGCCCGCGTTCATCTGGCGCGCGCGGCCCGGTTCGGACTCGACGATAAGGGCGCGCCCCTCCGCCACGCCGCGCGTCTCGTCCGTGCTTCCCCCGTCGGCGAGGATGATCTGCTTCTCTCCCGGCTGGGCGTCGAGCATCTCGAACATGGCGGGCAGCCTGGGCGCTTCGTTCAACACGGGCACGACGATGGAGATCATCGCTCGATCCTTCTTCGGAACCGGTTTTTCTCTAAAAAGCGCCGGGGCGATTCATTCCCCGGGCTGTGGTATGATGACCCATGCGAAGCCATCCGGTGAACCCTAACCATTGGAACGGCCCATGTCGATAAGGCGCATTCGCTTTTTCCGTCTTCTTCTCTCCTGCGCAGGCGGCGCCCGGCGCGTGAAGCATCTTACGATATGCCTCGTTCTCTTGGTGGCGGTGCTCTCCGCGAGCCTCGTCTTTTCGCTCTCCAGTGATCAGGAAGAAGCCATCGCCCTGCTGTATGAAGTCATGCAGAAAGTGGACGATAGTTATGCGCGTATCCCCGATTTCAGGGAAATGTACGTCGCGGGCCTGGAAGGCCTCAAGAAAAGCGCGGGCGAGGGGCGCTTCGATTTCGAGGAGAAGGCGGGAGACGAGGTTCTCCTCAAGGCGGGGGAGAAGGAGTTGCTCGTTCGCCTCCGGGGAGACACCGATGGCGGGCTGGGCGGGTTCGAGCGCGCCTACCGGTTCGCGATGGCGAACGCCGGGGATTCGGAGAAGAAAAAAAAGGGCGGCTTGAAAGTCATGTACGCCGCGCTCACTTCCATGCTGCGCTCACTGGACCCATTCAGCACGTTCGTCTCGCCCGAGTCCTACAGGCAGATGCGGGTGGAGCATACGGGCCGCTACGGCGGGGTGGGCGTCATCATCACGGTGCGGGAGAAGAAACTCACCGTCATATCGCCCATCGATGACACGCCCGCACATCGGGCGGGCCTCAAGTCAGAGGACGTGATTCTGGAAATCGACGGCGCGTCCACGAAGGACATGCCGCTGTCCGAGGTCGTACGACGTATGCGCGGACCCGCGGGAAAGACGGTGGATTTGCTGATCTCACGCGCCAGCTGGCCCGATCCCCGGAACGTGTTGCTGCGCCGCGCCATCATCAGCATTAAGAGCGTGAAGTCGGAAGTGAAAGAGGGCGGGATCGGCTATCTGCGGGTCACGGCATTTCATGGCCGCACGACGCGGGAGCTGGACGTGGCTCTCAACGAGTTGATTCGCAAGAAGGTCAGGGGAATCGTGCTGGACCTGCGCGACAACCCGGGTGGTTTTCTCCGCCAGTCCGTCCAGGTCTCCGAACGATTCCTGCCCGATGGAAGCATGATCGTCTTCACCCGGGGGCGAAGGCGCAGCGAGACGGTGTATTTCCGCTCTCGCGGCAACGGCGTATGGGTGGGCAAGCCCCTGGTCGTGCTGATCAACAAGGGCAGCGCGAGCGCGTCCGAAATCGTGGCCGGCGCCTTGCAGGATCTGGACCGCGCCCTGATCATCGGCCGGACCAGCTTCGGCAAAGGCTCGGTACAGGCCATCATCCCCACGAGGGGAGAGGCGGCGGTCCGGCTGACGACGGCGAAATACTACACCCCGCTCGGCCGCCTGATTCACGAGAAAGGCATTCAGCCCGATGTCGAGGCGGGGCCTCAGCCGCTCACCCAAAAAGAGATCAGGGAGCGAAGAAAAGAGATGAAGAGTTCGCTCTACAACAAGGAAAAGACGGACGAGAAGAAACAAGACCCCGTCCTCGAACTGGCGCTGGCCGTCTTGAAGGACGCCGCGAGCGCGGACGTGGAGGCGCTTCGCCAGGCGGCCCTTGACGCGCAGCGCTTGTTGCGAAGCGCCGAGGCGGTATCGTCCGCAGCCTCTCCCTGAAGCCCCTTGTATCTCACACCGGGATAAACGAGTCGTCGGCTTTTCGCGTTACTGCGTGAAGGCGACGATGGTTCCCACCGCGGCGGCCAGTCCCAGAAGCTTTCGCATCGTCATCTTCTCCGACAGCCGCCAGGTGGCCAGGATTGTGGTCACGATGAAGCTCAACTGCACGATCGGCGAGACGATGGTGGCCTCACCATCCCTGAATGCGGCCAGCAGCGCGGTGTTCCCGAATATGAAGCAGGTGGCGGTCGCGAGTCCGTGCGCCCAGCCTTTTTTCGAAAACTGCGGTCCCCCCTGCACGGCGAACGAGTAGATGTATGCGATCGTGATGAAGAAAACCGCCTGGCTGTGCAAGAACATGATCGGCGCCACTCCGCCCGAGACGCCGAGCTTGTAGATGAAGTTTACGAGGCCGACGGCCACCATCGCCACGACGGCCCACAGGACGGAGGCGAGCTTGTCTGCCGAGAAACTCCCCCGTTGAAAATCCGAGAACAAAAAGATGGCGCAGCCGGTGAGAACCAGCCCCAGGATTTTGGGGAGTGTAATGGATTCCCCCAGAAACGAGACGGCGAGCATTGCGGTGACGACGAAACTCATCCGGTAGATGGGCGTGCTGGCGCTCGCCTCTCCGAGCGTCACGCTTCTCATGAAGCCCCAAAAGCCGATGAATGTAAAAAAAGCGGCGCCGAAGCCCAGGAAGGCGGGAGGTGTCCAGACGTAACTGCCTTCGTAATACGCCCAGAACCACGTGACGGGAACGACGATACTCGACTGCGAAGCCGTTATCGTGCCCGGCAGTATCTGGTTCCTGACCGCGCGTCCGTATACATAGTCCGCCACGCCGATGAGAAAAGATGCGAAAAGAGCGAGTACGATGAAACTTGGCAGCAAACCGAATCTCTCCTGGAAAAAAGCCTGAACCCGTTTCAGGCATCATACCCGTTTTCGGCAACCGCGTTTTGCCGAGGATGAAGAGTACGCCGAAACGGCGCTTGATTCATACCTTTTCCCGGCTCGTTTTGCCCGTTTGCGTATCCCGGGTCGGACTTGACGTGTGGATGGCGCGGCGCAACGAGCGGCCCCAAGCCGCGTATTTGCTTGTTGTGCAGGCAGGAGCCTTCCTGTATATTGCGAGTATATATCTCGCCATATTGCTTACGTGAACCGCACCGGAATCATTCCGGGGGAAGGGTTCATTCTTTCTTCTCTTGTTTGTGCGGAAACGGGCATGTCCCTGCGTCCGCACTCTGAATCCACGGAATCGGAAGCCAGGGAGGATCATGCAATGGCAACGAGATCGACGTATGCCCCAAAGCGATGGTTCAGCGTTTCTCGTCCGGCGGTGATGATCGCGGCGTTATCTTTCGCGCTCGTCGCCGCCTTCGGCTCCCCCGCCTTCGCCGCGAAGAAAGACCCCATTAAAATCGGGGTGTTGTCGTTTCTGAGCGGAAAGCTCAAGCCCATCGGTGACGAGATCACCACGGGCATCCAGACGGCCGTGAAGATTCAAGGAAACGTCATGGGCCGGCCCGTCGAACTGATCCTCGAGGACAGCCTGGTGAACGCGCAGGTGGCGGTCACCAAGGCGACCAAGCTCGTCCAGAAGAACCAGGTCACGGCGATTCTGGGAACGAGCACGCTGGAGGCCCTGGCGCTGCTTCCCGTGGCGAACCGCCTGCGTGTGCCGATCATCACATCGAACAGCGGCTCGGCCGTCATCACGGGCGAGAAGTGCAATTACTGGGTGTTCCAGACGAACCCGACGCCACAGATGGCCATTGTGGCGATGGACTCGCTCATCAAGGACAACCCGAAGTTCAAGACCGCGAAGTGGTTCACGATGGGCCACGACTATCCCTGGAGCAGGCGGGTGGCGCGCTCGGTCAAGATCGTCAAGGGCGTGAATTACGTCGGCGAGGCCTATGCGCCGCTCGATACCACGGATTGGGCGCCGTTCATCGCCAAGGTCCGCGCGTCGGGTGCGACGGCGGTGGTCATTCCCGTCACCCTGGGCACGCCGCTCGTGCAGTTCATCCAGCAGGCCAACGAGTTCGGCCTGACCAAGCAGGCGACTCTGGTGGCGCCCATCGGGCTGCCGGACTGGCTCATCGCCAAGCTGGGCGAACTGTCGACCCACATCGTCTCGGCGGGCGCGTGGAGCGCGTGGCGTCTGGAGGACACGATACCCACGACCAAAAAGTTCAACGAGCTCTATTACAAGATGCACGGCCGCGTAGCCGGGATGCAGGCCATCCAGGCGGGTACGGCGGCCCAGCTTCTGTTCAACGCCATCGAGAAGGCCGGCTCGACGGACGGGAAAGCCATCGTCGCGGCGCTCGAGAAGATCGACGTAGAGGCTCCCGCGGGAAGGATGCGCTTCCAGAAGGACGGACGCATGGCGGAGGTTCCGCTGATTCTCGGAAGGATCGAGAAGCTCAAGAAGCCCAAGTACGGCGCCATGTATGCGCAGTCGGTCAATGCGCTTCCGGCGTCCAGGACACTCGAGCCGGCGAAGAAGCTCGGCTGTAATTTGAAGAAATAGCCATTGGGATGGATTGGAATTTCTTGTTCGTCAATTCGCTGAACGGGATCATCTACGGATCGTTCCTGACGTTGACGAGTCTCGGCCTGAGCCTGGTGTTCGGCTTGGGCCGGGTTGTCAACTTCGCCCACGGCGTACTGTACGCCCTGGGGGGGTATTTCTTCATCATTTTCCTGCCCTCGCTGGGCTGGGCGGCGATGGTGTTCGCTCCGCTGGTGGTCGTGCCCCTGGCCATCGCGATGGAATGGCTGACGATCGCCCCCATCCGGAACCGGGATGAAATCTACACCCTGCTCGTGACGTTTGGCCTTTCGTTCATGATCACGGGCGCAATCGAGTACCTCTGGGGCACCGAGACCACCCTCATCAAGCCGCCCGTCATCTTCCAGGGCACGGTGGACATCCTCGGCAATCAGTTCCCCGTCTACAGGCTCTTTGCTTCGGCGCTCTCATTGGTGGTGACGGGGCTGGTCTTCGTCTTCATCCAGTTCACGTCTGTGGGCCTCAAGATTCGCGCCATCACCGATGACAACGAGATGGCCGAGGCGCTCGGCATCAACACGCGGTGGCTGCTCACGAGCATATTCGGGGGCGCGGCAGGGTTCGCGGCGTTCGCAGGGGCGCTGGGCGCTCCCATTTTCTCCGTCGAACCGGAAATGGGGATGGGCATCATCATCGACTCGTTCCTGGCGGTGATCCTGGGCGGACTCGGCCATCTGCCGGGGACGGCCGTGGGAGCGTTCATCGTGGCGCTGGCGAAATCCATCGGCGGGGGCTACATCTCGGAATGGGCCATCGCGGTATTGTTCCTGGTCGTGGCAGCGATCATGGTTCTACGGCCCAGAGGAGTCTTCGGTCGTGGCCGCATCGCCTGATGTGGAAATCCGGGTGGAAGACGCCTCGAGGATCCGCTCGCGGGAAATCGCGACGCGGGTGCTGCTCGCCGTCTCCGCGCTCTTGGTCCTGGCCGTTCCGTTCCTGAACGCCAGTCCGTTTTTCATCACCCTGCTCACCGAGGCGTTGATCTTCGGCATCTGGGCGATGAGCCTCGATTTGCTGGTGGG
>LXNJ01000266.1_pt1 | contig 37480 bp, 33 predicted proteins | sample 809081 | NCBI WGS metagenome assembly LXNJ01 (sample SAMN04870510, study PRJNA318959) | sponge metagenome | biome: sponge; feature: marine sponge reef; material: water | host: Petrosia ficiformis | place: Greece: Milos, Mediterranean Sea | collected 2013-05-29 | depth 5-7 m | reverse complement strand
CGGGCGGCGATCATGGTGTCGGCGGTAAGGAACACGAGCGAGTAGGAGCCTTTGACCTGACGGAGCGCGTCGATCACCCTGGCCGTCAGGGTGGTCTCCTTCGAGGTGGCGATGAGGTGGATGATGACCTCGGTGTCCGAGGTGGACTGGAAGATGGAGCCGGTCGCCTCCAGGTCCTGCCTGAGCTGGTTGGCGTTGATCAGGTTGCCGTTGTGGGAGACCGCGATGGGTCCGTTCGCATACTCCACCACGAACGGTTGGGCGTTCTTGATGTCGGTCTGTCCGCTGGTGGAGTAGCGGTTGTGCCCGATGGCCGAGCCGCCCTGGAGGTTCTTGATGATGTCCTCGTTGAAGACGTCGGCCACCAGACCCATCTGGCGGTGCGAGATGAGCGAACCGGCGGCGGAGGAGACGATGCCCGACGATTCCTGGCCGCGGTGCTGCAGGGCATAGAGCCCCAGGTACACCATGTTGGCGGCTTCGGGGTGATTCTGAACCCCCACCACGGCGCACTCTTCATGAAATTTGTCGAACATCACGTCTTTGCATCTATGTTACGGAACACCTCGTTCACTTAACACACCGCTCCAACGCCGTCGACCAGAGATTCCGCAGGCGCTCCACGGGCGCCTGCACCAGGTCGCCGATGATCAACCGGGACCCTCCTACGCGGCCCATTACCGCGCACGGGACCTTCTCCTTCAACGCCAGGTCCGCGAGCTGCCCGTAGTCCCTTTCCTTCAAGGATACCACGATTCGCGAGTGCGCCTCGCCGAATATCAGGGCATCCGGACGGCCATCCGGCTCCAGTTCGATGACCGCCCCAACGCCCGGATCGCCGAAGCACGCCTCGGCCAGGGCCACGGCGAGTCCGCCCTCGGAAACGTCGTGGGCCGACGACAGGAGACCGGTCTCCACGGCCGTTCGGCAGGTCCGCTGGACGCCCCGCTCCAGCGCGAGATCCACCGCCGGCGGCATCCCGGCCACCCGGTCGTGGACCACCTTGAGGTACTCGCTCCCGCCCAGCTCGCCGCCGGCCGCGCCCAGCAGCACCACCAGGTCGCCCTCTTCCTTGAACCACGGCGTGGCGATGCGCTCGACATCCTCCAGGAGGCCCACCATGGCCACCGTGGGCGTAGGATGAATGGACACCCCCTCGGTCTCGTTGTAGAAGCTGACGTTGCCGCTCACCACCGGGACTTCCAGCGCCAGGCAGGCCTCGCGCATGCCGAGGATGGCCTGGGAGAACTGCCACATCACCTCTTCCTTCTCCGGGTTGCCGAAGTTGAGACAGTCCGTCAGCCCAAGCGGCGTGGCGCCGACACAGGCCAGGTTCCGGGCCGCCTCGGCCACCGCCGCCATGCCGCCGGTGCGGGGGTTCAGGTAGCAGTACCGGCCGTTGCAGTCCACGGTCACGGCCAGCCCCTTGGAGGTGCCCTTGATGCGCACCACCGCGGCGTCGGCGCCGGGCGCCACCACGGTGTTGCTGCGGACGTAGTGGTCGTACTGCCGGTAGACCCACTCCCGCGACGCGATGTTGGGGGATTCCAGGAGCTGCTCCAGCACCCGGTTCATGCTTTCGGGTCGGGGCAGCTCGTCGGCATCCAGGCGCTGCAGGTCACCTTGACGGGCCGGCCTCGCCGCGGGCCGGTCGTAGGTCGGCGCGGCGTCGGTCAAGGCCGCCACCGGGATGGACGCCACCTCGCGGCCTTCCGACAGCACCCGGAACACCGGCTCGTCGATGACCCGGCCCACCACCACCGCGTCCAGATCCCAGCGCTGGAAGATGGCCTGCACCTGCTCCACCGACTCCGGGTGCGCCACCAGCAGCATGCGCTCCTGGGACTCCGACAGCAGGATCTCGTAGGGGGTCATGCCCTGCTCCCGGAGCGGGACGTTGGAGACCTCCAGCTCGACGCCCGAGCCCGCGCGCCCGGCCATCTCCACCGCCGAGCTCGTCAGGCCCGCGGCCCCCATGTCCTGTATGCCCACGATGGCGTCGGTCTTCATGAGCTCAAGACACGCTTCGAGCAGGAGCTTTTCGGTGAAGGGGTCGCCCACCTGCACCGTGGGCCGGCGCTGCTCGGAGTCCTCGGAAAAGGACTCCGACGCCATGGTGGCGCCGTGGACGCCGTCGCGTCCGGTTTTGGAGCCCACGTACATCACGGGGTTACCGCTGCCCCGGGCCTTGCCGGTGAAGATCCGGTCCCTCTCCACCAGGCCCAGGGTGAAGGCGTTGACGAGGATGTTGGCGTCGTAGCACTCGTCGAAGTAGACGTCTCCGCCCACGGTGGGCACGCCGATGCAGTTGCCGTAGCCGCCGATGCCGCCCACCACCCCGTTCACCAGGTAGGGAGTCTTGGGGTGGCGGATGTCGCCGAACCGGAGCGAGTTGAGGCTGGCGATGGGACGCGCGCCCATGGTGAAGACGTCCCGCAGGATGCCTCCCACGCCGGTGGCCGCGCCCTGGTAGGGCTCGATGAAGGAGGGGTGGTTGTGGCTCTCGATCTTGAACACCACCGCCAGGCCGTCGCCGATGTCCATGACGCCGGCGTTCTCGCCGGGGCCGTGGATCACCCGGGGGCCTTCGGTGGGGAACTGCCCGAGGTGTTTGCGGGAGCTCTTGTAGCTGCAGTGCTCCGACCACATGACCGAAAACACGCCCAACTCCGTCAGGTTGGGTTCCCGGCCCAGCAGCCGGCGGATCTCGTCGTATTCCTGGTCGGTCAGGCCGTGGGCGCGGACCACTTCGGGGGTCACGGGCCCTGCGTCGGGGCTGCTCACGCGCCGCTCCCGCGCCGGAACTCGGCCACCATGGACGCGAAGATCTTGAGGCCGCTCTCACCCCCGAGCATGGCCTCGGTGGCGTCCTCGGGATGGGGCATCAGGCCGAACACGTTGCGCTCGCGGTTGCAGATGCCGGCGATGCCGTCCACCGAGCCGTTGGGGTTGGCCTCCTCCGAGACCTCGCCCGCCGCATCGGCGTAGCGCAGCAGCACCTGTCCGTTGTCGTTGAGGTCCATCAGGGTCGCGCCGTCGGCATGGTAGCGGCCCTCGCCGTGCTTCACCGGCATCTCCAGCAGCTCGCCGGGGCGCGCCAGGCGGGTGAACGGGGAACGGTTGTCCTCCACCCGCAGGAACACCCGCCGGCATACGAAGCGCAGGGAGGCGTTGCGGGTCAAGGCGCCCGGCAGCAGGCCGGACTCGCAGAGGATCTGGAAGCCGTTGCAGATGCCGAGCACCAGGCCGCCGGCCCGGGCGAACTCGACGATGCCCTGCATCACCGGCGAGAAGCGGGCCATGGCGCCGGCCCGCAGGTAGTCGCCGTAGGAGAAGCCGCCGGGAAGGACCACGCCGTCGCAGCCGCCGTCGAAGGGGTCCTTGTGCCAGAGGGTGCGGACTTCCTGCCCCAGCACGTGGCGCAGGCAATGGACGACGTCGTCGTCGTCGCAGGAGCCGGGAAAGACGGCCACCCCCCAACGCATGCCGCTATTCCGCGGGTTCCGCGATCTCGAAGCGGTAGTCTTCGATGACCGGGTTGGCCAGGAGCTTCTCGCACATGCGCCGGGCCTGCTGCTCCGCCTCCTCGGCAGCGGGCACGTCCAGGTGCAGCTCCAGATACTTGCCCACGCGCACGTCCAGCACCGCGCCGAAGCCGAGGCTGTGGAGGGAGTTCTGGACCGCCTTGCCCTGGGGGTCCAGGACTCCCTCCTTGAGGGTTACGAAGACTTTGACGAGCATGGGACGGGCAGGTGACGGTCGATGACCGCGATTCGCCTAGCTGCCGGTCACCCGGCGGCAGACTTCCTGGTACGCCTCCTCCACGCCGCCCAGGTCGCGGCGGAAGCGGTCCTTGTCCATCTTCTCGAGGGAGCCCTTCTGCCAGAAACGGCAGGTGTCGGGACAGATCTCGTCGGCGAGGACGACCTGCCCTTCGCGCTTGCCGAACTCGAGCTTGAAGTCCACCAGGATCAGGTCCCGCTCGTCGAAGAACGCCGTCATCACCTCGTTGATGCGGAAGGTGAGGCGCTTGATCTCCGCCAGCTCCTCGGCGGTGGCGTAGCCCAGGGCGAGGATGTGGTAGTCGTTGATGATCGGGTCATCGAGCTCGTCGCACTTGTAGCAGAACTCGAGGATGGTGGTGGACAGCGACTGCCCCTCCTCCAGGCCCAGGCGCTTGGCCATGCTGCCGGCCACGATGTTCCGGATGATCACCTCGATGGGCAGCATGTCCAGCTTCCACACCAGCATCTCCCGTTCGTCGAGGCGCTCCAGGAAGTGCGTCGGCACGCCGTTGTCCTCCAGGTGCTTGAACAGCACCTCGGAGATGGCGTTGTTGACGATCCCCTTGGACATCACGGTGCCGAGCTTCTTCTTGTTGAAGGCGCTGGCGTCGTCCTTGAAGAACTGGATCATCTTGGCGGGATCGTCGGTGGCGTAGAGCTTCTTCGCCTTGCCCTCATACATGAACTCGCGCTTTTCCATCTTTCTCCTCGTGCGCGTGCGGCGACGTATTGAATCCGTTCCGGCGAAGCTGCCGCTTCAAGCTTCGCCGAACACCCTGTCAAAGATCGTTTCCACGTGCTTGAGACAGTCCTTGAGGTCCCAGATGTCGTCGATCTCGTTGACCGTCAGGTGCTCCATCACCGTCGGGTCTTCCAGGAGCTGCTGCTTGAGGTCCTTCCCCTCCTTGGCGGCCACCAGGCCGTGGCGCTGGACGATCTTGTAGGCGTCGTCCCGGGCCAGCCCCTTCTCCACCAGCCGCAGGAGCACGCCCTGGGAGAACACCGCACCGCCGCTCAACGCCAGGTTCCGTTCCATGTTCTCCGGGTAGACGCAGAGGTTCCGGATCACGTGGGTCATCCGGTGGAGCATGAAGTGCAGCAGGATGGTGGCGTCCGGGCCGATGACCCGTTCCACCGACGAGTGGCTGATGTCGCGCTCGTGCCAGAGGGCGACGTTCTCCAGCGCCGAGACCGAGTACGAGCGCACCAGCCGGGCGAGCCCGCAGACGTTCTCGGTGAGGATCGGGTTGCGCTTGTGGGGCATGGCCGACGAACCCATCTGCGTCGCCGCGAACGGCTCCTCGGCTTCCAGCACCTCGGTGCGCTGGAGGTGGCGGATCTCCACCGCGAACTTCTCGATGGAGCTGGCCAGCACCGCCAGCACGCTGAAAAAGTAGGCGTGGCGGTCGCGCTGCACGATCTGGTTCGACACCGGATCCGGGGTGATGCCGGCGGCCTTGCACACGTAGGCCTCCACCTCCGGCGGGACCTGCGCGTAGGTGCCCACGGCACCCGAGATGATGCCGCAGCCGATCTCGCCGGCGGCGCCCTCCAGCCGCGACAGGTTCCGGCGCATCTCCTCGTGCCACAGCGCCATCTTGAGGCCGAAGGTGATGGGCTCGGCATGGATCCCGTGGGTGCGGCCCATCATCGGCGTGTCCTTGTAGCGGAACGCCTGCTCCCGCAGCACCGAGAGAAACTCCCGCACCGAGTTCAACAGCAGCTCGCTGGCGTCCTTGAGCTGCAGCGAGAAGCCGGTGTCCATGACGTCCGAGGAGGTCATGCCCACGTGCACGTACCGGGCGTCGTCGCCGATGGACTCGGCCAGGCAGCGCAGGAACGCGATGACCTCGTGGTGGACCTCCCGCTCGATCTCGCGGATCCGGGCGACGTCGACGCGGGCGTTTTGCCGGATGCGCGCCGGCGCGTCCTCCGGCACCTTGCCCATGCCGGCCAAAGCCTCCGTGGCGAGGATCTCGATCTCCAGCCACTTGTCGAAGCGGTTCTCCTCGGACCAGATCCGCGCCATCTCGGGGCGTGTGTAGCGGTCGATCATCTCACGCGTTTTCCAATGTCATGACGCCGCCGGGTCATCGTCGGCGGCAGCGCCCTTCGCCTGTGCCGCGCCCGTGTGCCCGAAGCCTCCGGCTTCCCGCGCCGAGGCCGGAAGCTCGTCCACTTCTTCCCAGCGCACGCGGGGGACGCGCTGAATTACCATCTGGGCGATCCGGTCGCCGTGACGGATGGTCACCGCCTCCGAGCCCAGGTTGATCATAGCCAGTTGCACCTCGCCGCGGTAGTCCGAGTCGATGGTGCCGGGGCTGTTCACCAGGGTCACGCCCTGTTTGAGCGCCAGGCCGCTCCGGGGCCGGATCTGAGCTTCGTAACCCGCGGGCAACGCCAGCGCGAATCCGGCGGGTATCAGTCGCCGCTCCAGCGGCGCCAGCACCACCGGCGCCTCCACCGCGGCCGCCAGATCCATGCCCGCGGACCCCTCGGTCATGTACCGGGGCAGTGGAACGTGGCGCACCCGTTTGATCTGGACCTTGACTTCGGCCATGGGCTCGGACCGGCCGGATCTCGGAAGCTCTCCTGCCCGGCCTTCGGTCACCTCTCCCGACAGGAGAGGCGTTGTCTCAGTGGTTGACGCCGGCAGCCGCTTGCGGGGCGGCCGTGCCGAACGGCAGACCCTCGACGCTATGCCCCTCGAGGTCGCCCAGCAGCGTTGCGGTCATGGCTTCGGGCTGGAAGAATTCGCGGGCCAGGGCCGTGACGGCGTCGAGGGTGACGTCACGGACACCCTGGGCGATCTCTTCCACCGGGATCTGCCTGCCGTGGTGCATCTCGCTGCGGGTCATGTGGCTCATCCACGAATCGGCGGACTCCAGGCCCAGCAGGGTGTTGCCCACGAGCTGGTTCCGGGCCCGGTCGAGCTCTTCCCCGCTCACCTTCCCCCCGGCTATCTTGAGCATCTCCTCGACGGCGAGCTCGACGACCTCCCGGGTCCATTCCGCCTTGGTGCCGACGTAGACGCCGAGGTAGCCCACGTCGCGGTACGCCGACAGAAAGGAATAGACCGAGTAGGCCTTGCCCCGCCGCTCCCGTATCTCCTGGAAGAGCCGTGAGCTCATGCCCCCGCCCAGCAGCGTGTTGAGCACGTGCGCCACGTATTGCCGGGGATCGCCATGGGCCAGCGCCGGCACGCCCAGGCAGATGTGCACCTGTCCGAGCTCCCGGTGATGGACGGACACGCCGCGGCCGACCGCCGGCGGCGTGTCAGCGTTCCCCAACCGACCGGAAGGCAGAGCGCCGAACTCTTCCACCACGGCGTCCACCATCCCGGCATGGGTCAGATTGCCTGCGCCGGCGATGATGACCCGGCCCGGGAGATAGCGGTCGGCCATGAACCCCGTCAGGTCGTCCCGGGCGAACCCGGAGACCGTATCCGCCTCGCCGCAGACCGGCCGCCCGAGCGGATGATCGCCGAAATAGTCGCGGCTGAAGAGGTCGTGGACGAAGTCCTCGGGGTTTTCGTCCGCCGAGGCGATCTCCTGGAGGATCACGGTGCGTTCGCGCTCGATCTCGTCCGGGTCGAACACCGAGTTGAGGAAGATGTCCTTGAGGACGTCGACGGCCAACGGGAGGTGCTCGTCGAGCACCTTGGCGTAGTAGCAAGTGGATTCCTTGCCGGTGAAGGCGTTGATGAAGCCCCCGACGGAATCCATCTCCTCGGCGATCCGTTGCGGGCTACGTTTCTCCGTCCCTTTGAAGAGCAGGTGCTCGAGGAAGTGTGACAGCCCGCCCTGCCGGCGTTCCTCGTGACGGGAGCCGTTCTCCACCCAGATACCGAGGCTCACCGCCCGGGTACCGGAGCGCTGTTCCGTCAGGATTCGGACGCCGTTGTCCAGCAGAGTCTTTTCGAACATCGTGGGAAAGGCGAACCCGTCAGGATGCCTGCTCTTCCTTGAGGGCCTCTTTGCGGCTGAGCCTGATCTTTCCCTGCCTGTCGACGTCCAGGACCTTCACCATCAACTCGTCGCCCTCGTTGAGCACGTCCCTCACGTGGCGGACGTGGTCGTCGGCGATCTGCGAAATGTGGACCAACCCGTCCGTGCCCGGAAGGATCTCGACGAACGCGCCGAAATCCATCACGCGCCGGACCGTGCCCTTGTAGATCCTGCCGATCTCCACCTCGGCGACGATGCCCTCGATCATGTCCAGCGCCTGGCGGCTGCCGGCCTCGTCGACGGCCGCCACCGTGACGGTGCCGTCGTCCTGCACGTCGATCTTGGTGCCGGTGGCCTCGACGATGCCGCGGATGACCTTGCCTCCCGGTCCGATGATGTCGCGGATCTTCTCCGGCCGGACCTTGATGGTGGTGATCCGCGGCGCATGCTGGGAGACATCCTCGCGGTTCTTCGCCAGGGTGCCGTCCATGATCTCCAGGATATGCAGCCGGCCTTCCCGGGCCTGGTACAGGGCTTCCGTCATGATTTCGCGGGTAACGCCGCTGATCTTGATGTCCATCTGCAGCGCGGTGATCCCGTCGCGGGTCCCGGCCACCTTGAAGTCCATGTCGCCCAGGTGATCCTCGTCGCCGAGGATGTCGGTCAGCACCCGCACCTCGTCGCCGTCCATGATCAGGCCCATGGCGATGCCCGCCACCGGCGCCTTGATGGGCACGCCGGCATCCATCAGCGACAGGGAGCCGCCGCAGACGCTGGCCATGGACGATGATCCGTTGGATGCCAGGATCTCCGAAACCACGCGCAGAGTGTAAGGGAAATCATCCGCCGCGGGCAGCACCGCCGCCAGCGCCCGCTCGGCCAGGGCCCCGTGGCCGATCTCCCGCCGGCCAGGGCTCCGGAGGAACTTGACCTCGCCGGTGCTGAAGGGAGGGAAGTTGTAGTGCAGCATGAACTTCTTGAACTGCTCGCCGGTGAGTGCGTCGACGCGCTGGGCGTCCTGGGCCGTGCCGAGGGTGGCCACCACCAACGCCTGGGTCTCGCCCCGGGTGAAGATCGCCGACCCGTGGGTGCGCGGCAGCAGGCCCACCTCACAGGTGATGGGGCGCACGTCCTTGAGGTCGCGTCCGTCGATGCGCTTGCGCTGCTGCAGCACCAGGTCCCGGAGCTGGAACTTCTCCAGGTCGCGGAAAGCGCCCTTGAGCTCCTTCTCGCGTCCGGGGAACTCCTCCGAACCCGTGGTCATGACCTCGTTTCCCACCTCGTCGATGCCGGAGTTGCGCTGCTTCTTGTCGGCGATGCACACCGCCTGCTTGACCTTCTCCTCGGCGAGATTCTTCACCCAGGCGGTCAGCGCCTCGTCCTTCTGCTCCGGAGGCGGCACCCGCTTGGGCTTGCCGAGCTGCTCCTGGAGCTTCTGCTGCAGGTCGATGAGCGGCTGGACGGCCTGGTGCCCCTGGAACAGCGCGTCGAGCACGTCCTCTTCGGGGACCATCGATGCGCCGCCTTCCACCATGACGATGCCGTCCCGGGTGCCCGAGAGGAAGATGTTGACGTCGCACCGCGCAATCTCGCTCACGAGCGGGTTCATGACCCACTCGCCGTTGATCCTGCCCACGCGAATCCCCGCCAGCGGCCCCTGGAAAGGGATGTCGGATATCACCAGCGCTACCGAGGCGGCGAGCATGGACACCGCGTCGGTGTCGTTCTCGCCATCGGCGGAGAGCACGGTGATGATGACCTGCGTCTCGGCCTTGAGCCCGCCCGCGAACAGCGGACGGATGGAGCGGTCGATCAACCGGCAGTTGAGGATCTCCTTCTCCGAAGGGCGGCCTTCACGCTTGAAGAACCCGCCGGGGATACGGCCCGCGGCGAACGTCTTTTCCTGGTAGTCGACGGTCAGCGGAAAGAAGTCGATGTCTTCCCGGACGTCCTTGGAAGCCACGGCGGTGGCCAGGACCACGGTCTCGCCGAAGCCCACCAGCGCGGCGCCGTCGGCCTGCCCGGCGACCTTGCCCAGGTCGATGCATAGAGGCCGGCCGCAATAATCCAACTCGATCTTTGTGTGCATATGTATCCCCTCAAGGGTAGGTGGGGGCTGAAGAGAAGAACGCGGGAAGGGACACCAGCGGCCGGGTATCTATCGGCGGATACCCAGCCGCTGGATCAAGGTCTGGTACCTCTGGACGTCCGTCTTCTTGAGGTAGTCCAGAAGCCGCCGCCTCTTGCCGACGAGCCTGAGCAGGCCCATCCGCGTGTGATGGTCCTTCTTGTGAGTCCTCAGATGCTCTGTCAGGTAGGCGATGCGGTGGCTGTGAATGGCAACCTGCACCTCAGGCGACCCGGTGTCGGTATCGTGGAGTCTGAAGTTCCTGATCGTCTCGCTGGTCTGCTCCCGAGCTAATTCCATCTGTACCCTTTTCTTTCTCCCTTTTTCTTGTATTTCACATGGTTTCTAGCATACCGGCCTCGTCCATGTAAAGCTGCCGGCACGTCGCATCACGATCACCGGGAAGGGTTCAGGACCCGGAGGAGCTGCCACGCCCTCACGGGCTTCTCCCAGCCTATGAGGGCCACCAGTTCCCCGTCCCGGTCCACCGCCCGCCGGGTGGTCTCGCCGGCCACGGGCTCCGGGACGCCGGCCAGGGAACCCTGGATGCCCCGCCGCAGCCGCTCCACCGCCTCGGGGGCGAAGACCGCGCTTTGGAGATGTCCCAACGCCCGGTTCAACGACACCAGCGGCACGTCCGGGGCCGCCCGTAGGTCTTCGAGGGTCATGGCGTCGGCGATCCCGAAGGGGCCCGACGCCACTCTGCGGAGCCGGCTCAGGTGCGCACCGCAGCCCAGGAACGTGCCGATGTCCGCCGCCAGGGTCCTCACGTAAGTCCCCTTGGAACAAGTCATTTCAAACTCCAGCTCGTGGCGACTCACTTGCTCCAGGCGGACCAGATCCACCCGGATGGCGCGGGACTCCCGGCCTACCTCCATGCCCTTGCGGGCCAGCTCGTAGAGCCGGGTCCCTTCCTGCTTCAGCGCCGAGTACATGGGCGGCACCTGATTCAGGCAACCGCTGAACTCGCGCCGCAGGGCGTCGAGTTCCGCCGCGGCGAGGAGGGGCGCATCGCGCCGGGACAGCACGGTCCCGGTGCGGTCCTGCGTGTCCGTCTCCGTTCCCAGCGTGATCGCCCCGGTGTATCCCTTGTCGGCGTCCAGGAAGTGTTGCGCGACCTTGGTGCCCTCGTTCACCGCCAGCGGCAACAGACCGGAGGCGAACGGATCCAGGGTCCCGAGGTGTCCGACCTTCCGGGCTCCGATGATCCCCTTCACGGCGGCGACCACCCGCGCCGAGGACGGACCCTCCGGCTTGTCCACCAGCAGGATGCCGCTCCCAGAGAAGTGCATGGTCCGCGTCACGCCTTCGGCCGGACCGACCTGAGGAGGTCCTCGATGCGCCGGGCCTGGTCGGGAGCCTCGTCGTGGACGAACTCGATGGCGGGGACGTAGCGCAGCTTGAGCTCCGCGGCGACCCGGCCGCGAATGAAGCCCGTGGCTCCGCGCAGACCCGCCAGCGCGTCGTCCTTGCCCGACACGCCGTCCCGCACCGTGAAGTAGATGCTGGCGTGCTTGAGGTCGGGCCTGACGTCCACTCCCGTCAGCGTCACCGAACGAAGGCGCGGATCATCGAGCGAGCGCGCCAACAGACGGGAGACGAACTCGATCAACAGGTCGCCGACCCGCTGCGAGCGCGAGACGTCTGTTTTTTGACGATTCCTCATGTGCCGAACGCAAAAGCGGAGCCTATTCGTGCAGGATCCGGATGTCCGACTCGCCCAGCTCGGCCAAGCCAAGCCGGTCCACGAACTCGATGACCTGCCGGAGCGTGGCCTCGACGATTCTGGCGTTGCTGCCTGCGGCCGCGAACCCCAGCATCGACCGCTGCCACAGGTCCTGGTCGCCGCACTCCGTTACCGAGATGTTGAACTTATTGGAAACCCGGGATTGGATCCTGCGCAGGACCGACCGTTTCCCCTTGAGGGAGTGATTCTCCGGCAGGATCAACGCGATCTTGAGAACGCCGACCACCATGTGGGTACCGTCCTTCGACTTCGCCCCGCTCCACCAGCGAAGTCGAAGGGAGTCTGAAGCGCTACCGGTCCGCCGAGAGCTGCGCCCCGCCGCCGTCCATGCGCGCCTGTGCACGCGTGATGGGGACCTTCTCGAAACCCTCGATGACGTCGCCTACCTTGACGTCCTGATACCCGTCGATGGCGATGCCGCACTCGTAGCCCGTGCCCACCTCGCGCACGTCGTCCTTGAACCGCTTCAGGCTGGCGAGCTTGCCCTCGTGCACCACCACCTGGTCCCGCAAGAGGCGCACCATGCTCGAACGCAGTATCTTGCCGTCGGTGACCGAGCAGCCGGCGATGGTGCCCACGCCGCGGATGTTGAAGACCTCGCGGACCTGGATCCGGGCGTGGAACTCCTCGCGGAAAACGGGCTCGAGCATCCCCTCCATGGCGGAGCGGATGTCGTCGATCACCTCGTAGATGATGGTGTAGAGGCGCACGTCCACGCCCTGCTGCATCGCCAGGCCCGTGGCCTTGGGCTCGGGACGGACGTTGAAGCCGATGACGATGGCGTTGGACGCGCTGGCCAGCAGCACGTCGCTCTCGGTAATACCGCCCACCGAGCCGTGGATCACCCGGATCTTCACCTCGTCGGTGGAGATGCGGGTCACGGCCTCGTTCAGGGCCTCCACGGAGCCATGCACGTCCCCCTTGACGACCACGCGCAACTCCTTGACTTCGTTGGCCTTGATCTGGTCGTAGAACTCTTCCAGCGACACCTTGCTGGTCTTGGCCAGCTCCGCCTCCCGCTGCTGGGTCTCGCGGAACTCGGCGAACTGCCTTGCCGTGCCCTCGTCGGTCAGCGCCGAGAACGCTTCGCCGGCCTGCGGCGCCCCCTGTAGCCCGAGGATCTCCACGGGTATGGACGGCGTCGCCTGGTCGACCTTGCGGCCCTGATCGTCGATCATCGCCCTTACGCGGCCGTGATGAGGGCCGGCGAACAGGGGATCGCCCACCTTCAACGTACCCTCCTGCACCAGCACGGTGGAAACCGGACCGCGGCCCCGTTCGAGCTTGGCCTCCACCACCGCACCGCGGGCCAGCTTGTTGGGGTTCGCCTTGAGCTCCAGCAGGTCCGCCTGAAGCAACAGCATCTCCATCAGGTTGGGCAGACCCTCGCGGGTCACGGCCGACACCGGAACGAAGATCGTGTCGCCGCCCCACGCCTCGGGCACCAGGCCGTGGTCGGCCAGGCCGCGCTGGACCCGCTCCGGATCCGCGTCGGGACGGTCGATCTTGTTCACCGCCACGATGATGGGGACCTCCGCCGCCCGGGCGTGATCCACGGCCTCGATGGTCTGCGGCATCACGCCGTCGTCCGCGGCCACCACCAGGACCACGATGTCGGTGACCTTCGCGCCCCTGGCGCGCATGGCCGTGAAGGCTTCATGTCCCGGGGTGTCGAGGAAGGTCACACCCCGCCCGTCGAGCCCGACATGGTAGGCGCCGATATGCTGGGTGATGCCGCCCGCCTCCGCGTCGGTGACGTTGGTGCTGCGGATGGCGTCCAGCAGCGACGTCTTGCCGTGGTCCACGTGTCCCATGATGGTGACGACCGGGGGCCTCGGTTCCAGTGCCTCCTCCGGATCGACGACCTCGTGTTGATCCTGGAGCGCGGTTTCGACGTCGAAGGCCACGTCCTCCACTTGGTAGTCGAACTCGTTGCCCACCAGGGTCGCGGTGTCGAAATCCAACACCTGGTTGATGGTGGCCATCATGCCGAGGCCCATGAGCTTCTTGATGACCTCGCCCGCCTTGATGCCCATGGACTTGGCCATGTCGCCCACGGTGATGACCTCTGCCATCCGCACCACCCGCTTGCTGGCCTTGGGCACCGTGATCTCGGTCTTCTTCTGTTCCTTGCCGGGCAAGGCGCGCTTTTTCCGCAGCACCCGGCCGCGCGGAGAGCGGAACTCGCGTTCCTTGAGCTCGATGACCTCCTGCTTCCGGATGACCCGCTTCTTCCCCTTGGTCCCCTTCCCTGACTTGTCCTGCCCGTCGGCTTCGGCCGGCTGACCGCCTTCGCGCGCCACCCGTTCTCCGGCGGCCGGGGCCTTGGGGGCGCCGGCCTTTGCCGGCGCGGGTGCGGGTTTCCGGTTCAGATCGATGCGGCCGAGGATCCGCGGACCGGCGGGCCGCGCCGCCTGATCGGCGGCCGCGCCATTGGCGGCTTCCGCGGCAACTCCGTCCGGGGCCGGCCGGGCCGGCTCGGATCCCTCCGCCGGTACCGGGGCCGCGTCGTCCGCGCGGGTCTCCGCCGCCTCTTCCACCGGCTCGGGCGCCTCGGGCGGACTGACGGCTTCCGGCTCCGCCGGCACCGTTTCCACCGGGGCGGCCCCCTCCGCCGCCGGGGTGTCCGCCGGCTCGATCTCGGGGCTCTCGGGCGCGGATGCGACGGCTTCGGCTTCCTGCGCCGCGACCTCCTCGACCACGGTTTCCTGAGCCGGCGCCGCGATGGGCGCGCCTTCCTGGGGCGCGGTTTCGCCGGCGGCGGCCTCCTGGGCCTCCAGTTCCTCGGCCTCCGGTTCCTCCGGCACCACGGGGTGAATGGGCTTGCGGGTGACCAACTCGACCGTGCTCCTGCGGCGCCGGATGACGTTGGTGCGGACGCGCCGCTCCACCACCTTCTCGTGCGCCTGCACCTCGCCCATCTCCTCGTCTTCGGCGGTGATCGTGCGATCGACGACGACCTTTTCCTCGCCAACCGTCACCTTCGGCTTCTCCATGGCGGCGATCGCCGCCTTGACCGCCTCGATATCCGAGTCGTCGAGGGAGCTCTGCGGCTTCTTGCCACGGATCCGGAGCTTCTCGAGTTGCGCGATGAGATCCTTGGGCTCGATCTCGAGCTGCTTGGCCAGTTGATGCACTCTCACTTTGGTCATTTCCCACTCCGTTGAGCACGAAGCTTTAGCAACAGGTCCTCGCGATCCTTGCGGGGCAGATCGCGACGAAAGGCCCGGTACAGGCTCTTCCTCTTCAGGAAAGCTCGCCAGCAATCCTCGCTGTCATGAAGATAGCCTCCTCGTCCGTTGTGCTCTTCGAGCTGCAAGCCTTCCTCCGTGATCGCTACTCGCCGCAGAACGGCCTTCTGGTCACGCTGACCGCAACCCATGCAGGTCCGTAAAGGCGAACGGCCGCTCATCCCCCGGCTTCACGCCCCTTGCTGGGGAGTCGGCTCCGCTTCCCCCTCACCTTCCGCGGTGGCAGGCTCCTCCACGGCTTTGCCGGCCGCCGACTCCGGCTCGGCCGACGCTTCCTCACCCTCGGACGCCGCATCCGCTGCCTCGCTCACCGCTCCGCCGGCGTCGCCCGCGTCTCCCTCCGCGTCGGCTTCCGCCGCTTGGGCCGCTGCGTCCGCTTCCGCCTGCTCCGCCTCCGCCTGCTCCGCCTCAAGCGCCAACCGTTCGCGCTCTTCCTCCACGTGCCTGGTGCTCGCTTCCAGAATGACGACAGCCTTCTCGAGCTCGATCCCGGTGATCTCGTTGATGGTCGACGCCTCGGCCTCGGACAGATCTTCCGCCGACTTGAACCCCGACTGATAGAGCAACTCGGCCATCACCTCGCTGACGCCCGGGACCGCGGCCAGCGACTGCCTTGCCTGCCGGCTTTCCTCTTCGGCTTCGGACTCGCTGCGGGCGTCGATGCCCCAACCGGTGAGGCGCGAGGCCAGCCTGACGTTCTGCCCCTTTCGTCCGATGGCCAGCGAGAGCTGCTCATCCGGCACGATGACCTCCATGCTGTGCGCATCGTCGTCCAGCAGGATCTTCGTGACCTTGGCCGGCGCCAGCGCCCGGCAGACGTACTCGGCCTGCTCCGGTATCCAGTGGACGATGTCGATCTTCTCGCCGCGCAATTCCTGCACCACGGACTGGACCCGGGTCCCCTTCATGCCCACGCACGCGCCCACGGGATCCACGTCGGCGTCGTTGGAGGTCACGGCGATCTTGGCGCGGCCGCCGGGCTCGCGGGCGGCGCCCTTGACCTCGACGATCCCTTCGTAGATCTCGGGGACCTCCTGCTCGAACAGCTTGATCAGCATCCCCGGGTGGGTCCGGGACAACACGATCTGGGGTCCCCGGCTGGTCATCTCCACGCTCACGATATAGGCCCGGATCCGGTCGCCCTGCCGGTACCGTTCCCGCGGCACCTGTTCCTTCTCCGGCAGGATCGCGTTGGTCCGCCCCAGGTTGACGATGATGTTGTTCTTCTCGAAGCGTTGGACGATGCCGTGCACCAGCTCGCCCTGACGGTCCTTGAATTCGTTGAAGATGATCTCGCGCTCGACGTCCCGCACCCGCTGCACGATGTTCTGCTTGGCCGCCTGCGCTGCAATCCGGCCGAACACGGAGGAGTCCATCTTCATGAGCAGCTCGTCGCCCAGCTCCACGTCCGGGTCCAGGGTCTCCCGCGCGTCCTCCAGATCGATCTCGGTGTCGGGGTCCGCGACGTCGTCCACCACCACCTTGGCCTCGAACAGCTCGATCTCCCCGATTTCGGGATTGTACTGCGCCTCGAAGCTCCTCTCCGCGCCGAACGTCTTCTTGGCCGCCGATACCATGGCGGACTCGATGGCCTCGACCAGGATCTCCCTGTCGATACCCTTTTCCTTGGTCACCTGCTCGATGACCCGATTAAGATCCTGTTGCATCTTTTTCCCCCAACCCCGGCATCAGGGTGACGCCCACTCGTACTCGACGTTGGCCTTGACGATGACGCCGAACGGGATGAACACTTCACACCCGTCCTGCACCACCACCACGCCGTCCCCGGCGGCTCCGTTGAGAGGTCCGAGGAAGTTTTTCCGGCCGTTGATCATCTCGCCGGTACGAACCCGGACCCTTTGACCGACGAACCGGGCGAAGTGCTCCGGTTTCCTGAGCGGACGATTGACACCCGGAGAGGACACCTCCAGGGTATAGGCGCCCTCGACGACGTCGTGCACATCCAGAATGTCGCTCAACTCCCGGCTGACCCGGCTCAACTCGTCGAGGCCCGGGGCGTCGAGCTCTTCCTGTTTTTCGACTTTGTCCAGATATACGCGCAACACGCGGCCCGATCTTCCCTCGTGCCGGAGCTCGATGTCCACAACCTCCAACTCCACACCGGCGGCCAACGGATCAACGATCTCCCAGAGACGATCCAGTGTCTCGCTTGTCGCCATCGGCACCTCAAATAAAAAAGCGGGCAAGCTGCCCACTGATGTTTATCCTTTTACACACTGACGCCCCCGAATGCAAGTTCGCCGCCGGCGTCGGAACCCCCGGCGAAGGGCCCGGACAGCGGTTGCCCCCCAAGGGCGAACTCGTTATCATCCTGTCCCTGAAACCGTCCATGCTCAACTCCCAGCCCATGCCCACCACACCGCATTCCGGCGACGTCCCGGCGACGGTCTCCTGGCAGGACGTTCTTACGAGCCTGGAGGATGCAGTCATGGTGGTGGACAGCACACGCGCCGTCGCTTTCGTGAACCAGGCCGCCGAAACCCTGACCGGGCTGTCCGCGCGGACCATGCTGACACGGGATTCCGACGATCTGTTTCACGCCAACGGCTGGCTGGTGGCCCTGATAGACAAGAGTCTCGGGCCGGACGAGGGCACCAGCCACGCGGAGAACGACTTCGTCCGGCGGCGGGGGCAGCGCGTGCCCGTGAGCGCCCTGGTCTCGCCCCTCCGGGACCAGGACGGAGGGGTCGCCGGAAGCGTGCTGCTGCTGCGGGACCGGACCCTGCGGCAGGCCATGGAGGAAGACCTGCGGCGATCCGACCGGCTGGCGCTTCTGGGCAAGCTGGCGGCGGGGCTCGCCCACGAGATCAAGAATCCCCTGGGGGGCATCAAGGGAGCGGCCCAGCTCATTCGCGCCGAGGTGGCCCACGACCCCTCGCTGCTGGAAAACACCGACATCATGATCCGGGAAGTGGACCGCGTGAATCAACTCCTGGACCAACTTCTGGACCTGGCGCGTCCGGTGGGGCTCCACGTGGAGCCGCTGAACGTGCACGAGCTGCTGGAGCACGTGCTGGGCCTGGAGGTCCATACCGCCGCCGCCGCCAACGTGCGCATCCGGCGCTCCTTCGACCCCAGCCTGCCGTCCATCATGGGCGACCGGGGCCGGCTGATCCAGGTCTTCCTGAACCTGGTGGAGAACGCCCTGCAGGCCCGGCCCACATACATGACCGTGACCACCCACATCGAGACGGACTTCTCCTTGCGCACGGATCGCTCCAATTTCACCAAATTCGTCACGGTGGACATCCGTGACGACGGCACGGGGATCGACGAGGACGACCTGCCCGACATCTTCTCGCCCTTTTTCACCCGGAAGCGTCGCGGGACCGGCCTCGGCCTCGCCATCTGCGACCGCACCGTCAAGGAACACGGGGGCCGGCTGGGAGTGGAAAGCCGCCTGGGCGAGGGGTCGGTGTTCAAGGTCTCCCTGCCCACCCAACAGGGTTAGGCGACATGGAACAAGGCCGTATCCTGCTGGTGGAAGACGACGAGTCCCTGAGCCGCGTGCTGCGGAAGGCGCTGGAGGGCCAGGGGTACTGGGTGGCCGCCACCGCCACGGGAGCGGAGGCCCGACAGCTCATGGAGGAGGCCGCCACCACGACCACCGCCGGGCCGCGTCCGGGCTTCGACGCCGTGCTGCTGGACATCGGACTCCCCGACATCGAGGGGCTGGCCCTCCTGGACTTCGCCAAGGAGTCCGGCCTGCAAACGCCGTTCATCGTCATGACCGCGCAGAACACCATGCGCAACGCCATCGACGCCATGAAGGCCGGCGCCTTCGACTACCTCACCAAGCCCTTCGACCTCGACGTCCTGATGGTGGTGGTGGAACGGGCCCTGGACCGGCGCCAGCTCATCCGGGAGCTCAGCGACCTCAAGAAAGAGGTCAAGAAGAAGTACGAGCCCGGGGTCGACATGATCGGCACCAGTGCGGCCATGCAACAGGTCTTCAAGACCATCGGGCAGGTCGCGGGAACCGACACCACGATCCTGATCCAGGGAGAGAGCGGAACCGGCAAGGAGCTGGTGGCCAAGACGATTCACTACAACTCCGCACGCTGGGACAAACCCTTCCTGCCGGTCAACTGCGCCGCCATTCCCAGGGACCTGCTCGAGTCCGAGTTGTTCGGCCATGAGAAGGGCGCGTTCACCGGCGCCCTGGAACGGCACCTCGGCACCTTCGAGCTGGCCCAGGGGGGGACCTTGTTCCTCGACGAGATCGGCGAGCTCCCGCTGGAGCTGCAGACCAAGCTGCTGCGGGTGCTGCAGGACGGCTCCTACCGCCGGGTGGGCGGAAAGGACATGCTCCGGTCCGATGCCCGGCTGCTGGCGGCGACCAACCAGGATCTGGAAAAGGCGGTCCATGACAACCGTTTCCGGGACGATCTCTACTTCCGCATCAATGTCATACCGGTGCAGATCCCTCCGCTGAGGGGCCGCCGCTCCGACCTGCCGGCCTTGATCGACTTCTTCATCGCCAAGGTCAACGGCGATATGGGGACGCAGGTGTCCGGGGTCTCACCGGATGCATTGAAGAATCTCCAGCAATACGACTGGCCCGGCAACGTGCGGGAGCTGGAGAACGCCATCATCCGCGCGGCGGTGCTGTCCCCGGGGCCTGTCCTGTCGGCAAGGGACTTCGCCCTGTCGAGCCCCGAGCCGCCGCCGTCGAGCGACTTTGACAGCCTGTCGCTGGAGGATGTGGTGCGGGGGAAGCTCGAGGACTACTTCCGGCGCACCCGTGGAGTCCAGGTGGAAAATCTCCATTCGGTGATCATGGAACGGGTGGAACGGCCCCTCATCGAGCTGAGCCTGCGGGCCACCCGCGGCAACCAGATCCGCGCCGCTCAACTCCTCGGCATCAACCGCAACACGCTGCGCAAGAAGATCACCGACCTGCGCATCACCGTAAAGCGGGAGCCATGAGCTGTCTGCCGTCCCGGTTGTACGCCATCGTGGACACCGCGCAGACCGGCGGGCGTCCGTTGGACTCGGTGGTCGACGCCATGCTGGCCGGGGGCGTCGCGGTGCTCCAGTTGAGGGTGAAGGACCGGCCGGCGGACGAGTTCCTGCGCATGGCCCTGACGCTGCGGGAGCGGACCGCCCGCGCGGGCTGTCTCTTCATCGTCAACGACCGGGTGGACATCGCCCTGGCCGCCCGGGCCGACGGGGTGCACCTGGGGCAGGAGGATCTGCCGCTGGATGCCGCGCGGCCCCTGGTGGGGAACAAGCTCATCGGCATCTCCACCCACAGCCTCGATCAGGCCGAAGCGGCGGAGCGGGGCGGAGCGGACTACATCGGTTTCGGCCCCATGTTCCCCACCCGCACCAAGGAAACCGGCTACGCCTCCCGGGGACTCTCGATGCTCGAGTCCGTGCGCCGGCGGGTGGCGATCCCCATCGTCGCCATCGGCGGCATCACCGCGGAAAACGTCGCACAGACATGGGAGAGCGGCGCCGACGCCGCCGCCATGATCAGCTACCTGACCCGGAGCGACGACGTGGAGGCGCGGGTGCGAAGCGTTCTCGACCGATCGCCCTAGTGTCCTGTCCGGTTAATTCGCACCATAAGATGCGCCGGATTCTTCGTTGTCGGTAAGGCGCGATGACGAGCAGTGGCGGTTACCACGCGAGGAAGACCCCGGGTCAAGCTTGCCCCGGGCCTGACCCGGGGCCCGGGGTGACGTACGCGGCCGACGGCGAAAAAGACAAGCAGATTGTGGTGTGAATTAACCGGACAGGACACTAGGAGCCCTCGTACTCCTCCGCGCCCGGGTAGCCTTCGTCGTCCCGCCCGGAATAGTCTTCGAACCGGGTGTATTCCTTCAGGAAGGTCATCCTGATGGTATCCACGGGCCCGTTGCGCTGCTTGGCGATGTTGATCTCGGCGACGCCCGGGTTCTTGTTGGCGTCGTAGGCGTCGTCCCTGTACACGAACATGATCACGTCGGCGTCCTGCTCGATGGCGCCGGACTCGCGCAGGTCCGCCATCTGGGGATGTTTGTCGCCCCGTTCCTCCACTCGCCGGTTGAGCTGCGACAGGGCGACCACCGGGACCCTCAGCTCCTTGGCGAGGGCCTTGAGGGAGCGTGAGATCTCGGAGATTTCCTGCTCGCGGTTGGGCGAGTCCCGGTGTCCGCGCATGAGCTGCAGGTAGTCGATGATCACCAGTCCGATCTTCCGGGTCCGGTCGCGCAGCAGCCGCCGGGTCTTGGCGCGCACCTCCAGCACCGTAATGGCGGGGGTGTCGTCGATGTAGACCGGCGCGTCCCCCAACTGCCCGGCCGTCTTCACCAGCGCGGGGAACTCGTGCTCCCGGAGATAGCCGGTGCGGAGCCGGGAGTGGTCCACCCGGGCCTCCGAGCACAGCATCCGCAGGACGAGCTGCTCCATCGCCATCTCGAGGGAAAAGATGGCCACGCCGATGCCCTGCAAGGCCGCGTTGACGGCGATGTTGAGCGCGAACGCGGTCTTCCCCATCCCCGGCCGCCCGGCGACGATGAGCAGGTCCGAGGGTTGGAACCCCGCGGTGAGGCGATCGAGGTCGCGATAGCCCGTGGGCACGCCGGTGACCATCTCCTTGCGGTGGTAGAGCTCGTCGACCTTCTTGATGGTGTCGGTCATGACGTCGCCGACCCTCACGAAAGACGCGCGGACGCGGTCTTCCGAGATGTCGAAGATGGCGCGCTCCGCGTCGTCGAGGAAGTCGTCCACGTCGCCCCGTTCCTCCATCCCGCGGGTGGCGATGTCGGTGGACGTCCGGATCAGGTGGCGGAGAATGGCCTTCTCCCTGACGATGCGCGCGTAGTAGGCGATGTTGGCGGCGGTGGGGACCTGGCTCGCGAGCTCCGCCAGATAGGCCGAGCCGCCCACGTCCTCCAGCTCTCCCCTGGCCTTGAGCTGGTCGCTCAGGGTGATGAGGTCCACCGGCTCGTTGCGGTCCCAGAGGTCCACCATGGCCCGGTAGATCTTTCGGTGCGACTCCCGGTAGAGGTCGTCGGCCTTGACCAGCTCGATGACCGTGTTGATGGCCTCGTTGTCCAGCAGCACGCCGCCGAGGATCGATGCCTCCGCTTCCAGGTTCTGGGGCGGGAGCTTGTGAATGCTGTCCGTCACGTCCGCCATGGGTCACCCCTCGCCGCCGGCTCCGGTGTCCTGACCGTGCTCCGCGGTCACCACCGTGTGGATGCCGCCCCGGACGTTGAAATCGCCGGTGACCTTCATGTACTTGGGCGAACAGGCCGCCACCAGGTCGTCGAGGATCCGGTTGACCACATCCTCGTGAAAGGCGCCTTCGTCACGGAACGACCAGAGATAGAGCTTGAGGGACAGGAGCTCGATACACCGTGGACCGGGAATGTAGCGGATCCGGATGGCGGCGAAGTCGGGTTGTCCGGTCTTGGGGCACACGCAGGTGAACTCCGGGCATTCCATGGCCACTTCGTAGTCCCGGTCCTGCCGCGGGTTGGGAATGGTCTCGATCTCTTTGCTGGGTTGCGTCGGCACGGTGCCTGCCTCTCCCCGCGTCACCCGGCGCCGAGGGCGCCTTGACTTGACGGCCCCCGGACGCCAGACTGACGCCGCATGAAACTCGACATCCACGTTCCTTCCATCGACGGCGTCGTCAGGGCCGAGATCCGTTCGGTCGAAAACGGCGACTCGTGGTCGGCCTACCTCGTCCTGATCGGCGGCGTCGCGCTGGCGGATGCCTGTCTGGTGCTGGCGCGCTCCGGGGCGCCTCTCCGTTTCAGCGGCGAGACGGCCGAGGCCGCCGAATCCCAAGCCAAGGAGTACGTCCAGGCTCACTACCGGGTCGCGCGCATGATCTGGTGAGCCCGGGCGCCCGCCTGCCGGGGCGGCCCCGTCACGTCAGCCGCAAGCTGTACTCGAGGACTTCGCTGAGCCTTCGTATCTTGGTGGCCCGGTCCAGGCGCTCCTCGCGGGGCGCGAGGAAATAGCGATCCAGGCTGTTCCGGAGATTCCACTCCAGCACCTCGATGCATTGCTCGGTGACGTCCCGCTCGAGCCGCCGGCGTTGCTGCTGGCGGACCTTGCTGATCTCTACGACGCGCGCCATGACACAGGGAGACCACACTAGGAACACGCGAGCAGACTGTCAAGTCGCGGGCTGCTGCTGGGTGACGCAGTGGATGCCTCCGAGTCCGAGGATCAACGCCCGGGCGTCGATGCCGGCCACCCGGCGTCCCGGAAACAGCGGCGCCAGCGTGTCCAGAGCGACTTGGTCCCTGGGTCCGCCGTAGAGCGGCACCAGCACCACCCCGTTGGCCATGTAGAAATTCGCGTAGCTCGCGGGCAGCCGCGAGCCGTCCGCCGTCACCGGATCGGGTTGCGGCAGCGGCACCACCCGGAGCGGGCGCCCGCGCAGATCCTCGGCGGACGCCAAACAGCGGAAATTCTCTTGCAGCGCGCGGTGGTTCGCGTCCCGGGGGTCGTCTTCCACCACGCACACGACGGTATCCGTGCTCACGAAGCGCGCCAGGTTGTCGATGTGTCCGTCGGTGTCGTCTCCCACCATGCCGGCCGGGAGCCAGAGGACGCGCCGGACCCCGAGGGTGGAGCGCAGCACGGCCTCGATGTCCTCCCTTGTCCGGCCGGGGTTGCGGTTGGGGTTCAGAAGGCACGCCTCGGTGACGAGGCAGAGGCCGGCGCCGTCGACGTCGATGGAGCCTCCCTCCAGCACGATTCCCGGAACGAACGCCCGCAGGCCGAGGGCCTCGTTGATCCGGGGCGGCACGGCGTCGTCCGCCACGTAGTCCGGGTACTTCAACCCCCAGGCGTTGAAGCGCCAGTCCACCAAGGCCTCGGACCCGCCCGCCGCGGTAATGAAGGTCGGCCCGTAGTCCCGTATCCACACGTCGACGGTGGGGATGCGATGAAACAGGACCCGGCGCGTATCGACGCCGGCGCGCCCGAGACGTGCCGATGCCGAGGTTTCGGAAAGAGCGTCGTCGACCAGCAGACGGACCCGCTCGCCGCCGGTCAGCGCCCGGATCATCTCGACCCAGGTCTGCCGCACCCGGTCGAGGTCGTGCGGCCAGGTGTCCTGGTTGTGGGGCCACGCGAGCCACGTGGCGGCGTGGGGCTCCCACTCCGCCGGCATCCGGTAACCCGCCGCCCGGGGCTCCGCCGCGTCGCGTCGCACGAGTCAGTCCAGCAGTTGCCGGGTGAGGCCGCCGTAGGCGTCGATGCGCCGGTCCCGGAGAAACGGCCAGTTGTGGCGAGCTTCCGCCACGGCGCCCAAGTCGCATTCCACCAGCAGGGTTTCGGGCCGGTTCCTGCCGGCGCGCGCCAGCACCCGGCCGGACGGGTCGGCGGCAAAGGAGTTGCCCCAGAAGGCGATCCTGTCCTCCCGGCCAACACGGTTGACCGCGGCCACGTAGACGCCGTTGGTGACCGCGTGGGAGCGCTGCACCAGCTCCCACGCTTCGAGCTGGGCGTGGCGCGAGGCCTGGGTCTCGCCCGCGCCCCAGCCGATGGCGGTGGGGTAGAAGATGATCTCGGCCCCGCCCAGGGCCGCCAGCCGCGCCGCTTCCGGAAACCACTGGTCCCAGCAGATCAGCACGCCCACATGGGCGTAGCGGGTGCGGAAGGTCCGGAACCCCAGGTCGCCGGGAGTGAAATAGAACTTCTCGTAGAAACCGGGGTCATCCGGGATGTGCATCTTGCGGTACTTGCCCAGGATCGCTCCGTCCGCGTCGATGACCACCGCGGTGTTGTGGTAGATGCCCCGCGCCCGGGCCTCGAACACGGAAGCCACGATGACGACCTCCAGCTCCTGCGCCAGTGGACAGAAACGCTCGGTGGTGGGACCGGGGACGGGTTCCGCCAGGGAAAAGGCCTCCGTCTCCTCGGACTGCGGGAAATACCGGGAGCGGAACAGCTCCTGGACGCAGACGATGCCGGCGCCGGCGCGGGCGGCGAGCCGGATGCGCCGCGCGGTGGCGGCGAGGTTGCGCTCTGGGTCCGGAGCCGCCCTGGACTGGATCAACCCCACGGTCACGTGGTCATTAGCCATGGCGGAATCCGCATCTTCAAGAGTTCAGGGGTACCGGACGGGACGTGTGTACCTCTAACAAAATGACCGCGGAGGGTCCAGTGCCAATGAGCCTGTGGTTGGAACTTGCGCGTCATCTCCCATATCCTGTTACCCGGGTAGCACAACGATGGCGCAATTGACTTTAGAACGATTATCAAAGGACTTCGACACGATCAGGGCCGTCGATGGCGTTACGCTGACGGTCAAGGACGGCGAATTCCTGGCCTTGCTGGGCCCTTCCGGCTGCGGCAAGACGACGATCTTGCGTCTCATTGCCGGCTTTGAGCGCCACACGTCGGGCCGCATCCTGTTCGACCAGACGGTGATGTCGGGCCCTGGCGTTCACGTGCCGCCGGAACAGCGGCGCGTCGGGATCGTCTTCCAGTCCTATGCGCTTTGGCCGCACATGAGCGTGGCCGACAACGTCGGCTACCCGTTGCGGGTCGCCGGCGTCAGCGCCAGGGACCGTCACGGGCCGGTCCTCGACGCCCTCGCGACCGTCGGGCTGGAGAGCTTCGCGGCGCGCCGTCCGGCGGATCTTTCCGGTGGCCAGCGCCAGCGCGTAGCGCTGGCCCGATGTCTGGTCATGAAACCTAGGATCCTCCTGTTCGACGAACCCCTGGCGAATCTTGACGTCCATCTGCGGGCCGCGATGCAGGACGAGTTCGTCGACCTGCACCGCAAAACCCGCACGACCATCGTCTACATCACCCACGATCAGGCCGAGGCAATGGCGATGGCCGACCGCATCGCGGTCATGTCGGACGGCCGCATCGAACAGACGGCGGCGCCCGAAACACTCTACGACGAACCCGAAACGCCGATGGTAGGGAACTTCATCGGCGAAGGGGTCATCGTCGAGGCGACCCTGACGGAGACACCGGTAGAGGGCCATGGCCGGGCCAGGGTGTTCGGCCATGAGTGCACCGTAAGGGCCGGCAGCCGCGCCACGCAGGGGCCGGTGCGGCTCTGTCTTCGCCCCGAGGCCCTGCGCCCCGATGAGGGTCACGGCTTTGCCGCCACCGTACGGCGCACAAGCTATCGCGGCGGCATCTATGCCGTCGAGGCGACCGCCGACCATGCCAGGGTACCGGTACGACTGTGGCTGCGACGGCCGCCGGCCATCGGCGAGACGCTGCGTATCGCCGTCGATGACGCATGGGTCATCCCGTCGGTCTAGTGTCGTGTCCCACGTAAATGTTGACAAAGATGCGCCGGATTTTTCGTTGTCGGCAAGGCGCGATGACGGGCAGTGGCGGTTACCACGCGAGGAAGACCCCGGGTCAAGCCCGGAGTGACGTACGCAGCCGACGACGAAAAAGACCAGCAGATTTGTCAATATTTACGTGGGACACGACACTAGTGTCGTGTCCCGGGCAATCGTTGACCAATCGGGTGGACTAGCCCTCCCATGGCAGGACGCCGCGGGGCAGCCGCCGTGCAATCACCTGCGTCGCCAACATCAACAGCAACACGACCAGCACCGTGACCACCGCGACCGAGGCCGCCAGCGTCGTATAGCCGCCGTCGTCGAGGTTGAAGACGATGACGCCAAGCGTCTCCGCGCCCGACGACCACAGCAGAGCCGATACGGTCAGTTCGTTGAACGCGGTCAGAAACACGACGATCCCGCCCGCCACGGCAATCGGCGCGAGCAGCGGCATCATCACCGTGCCCAGCCGGTACATCAGGGTGGCCCCCGCCATCTGCGCCGCTTCCTCGAGGGTGGGGTCGAGTTGGTGGTAGCCGCTGATCACCGGCCTTAGACTCAACGTCAGGAAACGCGCCAGGTACGCCGCGAAAATGATCCACACCGTGTTGTAGATGCTGAAGCCGAGCAGCGGCAGAGGCTTCAGGAAGATCAGAATGGCGGCGATGGCGAGGACGACCCCCGGGAGCGCGTAGGGAAGCTCCGCCGCCAGGTTCAGGGCGCCGAGGATGCGGCTGCGTCGTCGGGTCACGAAGTAGGCCAACACCAGCGAGACGCCGACCAGCGTCACGGAGGCCCCGCCCGCCAGGAAAAAGCTGTTGCGAAAGGCACGAATCGTCGCGTCCTGCCGCGCAAGCACCTCGACATAGTTGTCCAGGGTCGCCGTGCCGGGACCCAACGTCACGCCATAGGCGGGCACCAGCGAGGTTGAGATCAACGCCGTCAGGGGCGCCACCAGAATGAAGAAGATCACGAGCCAGCTTGCCGCCTCGACGAACGGCCGCAACCTCCCGAGCCTGAAGTCGAGGGGCTGAGACGCCGGTCCGATGGTCCGGTAGTCGCGCCGCCGCAACATCCAGCCCTGGAGCAGAACGCCCGAAAACGCGATCAGACCCACGATGATCGACAACACCGCGACCTCGGAGATGATGGTGGGTCCGAAGCTCGACAACCGCTGATAGATGAGTGTCGGGAGCACGGTGTAGCGGGCCGGAATACCGAGCAGTGCGGGAATGCCGAAGTTGCCCACCGCCGACACGAACGCAAGCGCCGCACCCGCCACCAGCGCCGGCGTCATCACGGGAATCACCACATCGCGCAGCACCCTGGCAATGCCGGCGCCGGAGGCGCGGGCGGCCTCGACGATCTCCCGCGGCAGGCCACGCAAACCGGCCCGCATGGCCAGGAACACCAGCGCGGAGTGCTGGATGCCGAGCAGCAGGGCGATGCCCTCGCGCGAATACATGGGGTGCGGCGTGCCCGGCGGCGGCGCGAGGCCGAGCGCGTTGAGAAGCGGGCTCGAAGGACCGAAAAGCTGTATCCAACTGAGCGCGGTGATCTGGGGCGGGATCATCAAGGGCAACATGAAGCAAAAGACGAGAGCCCCTTTCGCGCGCACGTCGGTGAGCGCCACCGCCAGCGCAAACGCCGTGCCCAGAGTGGTGGCGACGATGGTGCCCAGGCCGGCCGTGAACAGGGTGCGCCCCGTGGTCCGCCACGTCGAACGCGCCGACAGTACTTCTTCAAGGACCGCGGTATCGAACGCGCCGCCCGGGGCGATGCCTTCCAGCAGAAGCCGCCCCATGGGCAACACGCTCAGCACGCCGACGAACAGAACAAGGGCGGCGAACAGCACGTGTTCGCCGCCCCGTTGAAACCGTCCCCGGAATCGGGTCAAGCGACAATCCCTGGCCGGTGAACTAGTGTCCTGCGTCACGAATAGCTTGATGAATCCGCGAGGGCATTTTTGTCGTCGGCAAGGCGCGATGACGAGCAGTGGCGGGCACCACGCGAGGAAGAGCAACGCAGCCGACGGCGAAAAGGACCCGCGGATTCGTCAAGTTATTTGTGACGCAGGACACTTAGTTCCCGAAGACCTCGCTGAAACGCTTCTTGTTGGTGTCGGCCCCGGTGAGCGCCTTGCCGGCATCGAAGTCCATCAGCTTGATCCGGCTGCGCGGGGGAAAGCCTTGCGGCGGCGACACTTCCGGGTGGGCGGGGAGATACCCCTGACTCGCCGCAAGCTCCTGGCCCTTGCGCGACAGCAGGAAGTCGATGAAGGCCTTGGCCGCCTCGGGGTTCTTCGCGGTGCTCAGGATCGCGACGGGCTCGGTGACCGCGCTCACTCCTTCCTCCGGAAAGACGAAGTTGACCGGCGAACCCTTGGCCTTCTCCCGGATTGGCAGGAAGTCGACAACCATGCCGTACAGTTTCTCGCCGCCGGCCACCGCGCGGAAGGTGCCGCCGTTGCCACCCTTGGGATTGACACCGTTGGCCGCGAGCTTGTCGTAGTAGGACCAGCCCAGTTCGGGATGAGCCGTCAGCGTGGCGAGGTGTATCAGCGCCGCGCCCGAGGTCAGCGGGCTCGGCATGGCAACGAGGCCCTTGGCCTTGGCGTCGACGAGATCCTTCCATGACGAAGGCTTCATCGGGGCGTTGGTGTTGTAGACGATGCCGGTGGTGATGAGCTTTGTGGAGAAGTAGTGTTTCTCCTTGTCATATAGGGCGGGATCATAGACGTTGACCGGGGCTTCGGCATGGGCCATCAGACGTCCCTCGCGCCGCAAGCCCTCCATGGTGACCGTATCGGCGATGAGCAAGACGTCCGGCTGTGGGCTGCCGGCCGCGAACTCGGCTCGAAGCTTGGCCATGACCTTGGTGGTTCCGTCACGAATCCACTCGACCTCGACGCCGGCGTGTTGGGCCTTGAAGGCGTCGACCGTCTGCTGCGCGTCCCGGTTCGGCTGGCTCGTGTAGAGCACCAACTTGCCCGATACGGCCCAGGAAGGGCCTCCAAGGGCGAGCATTGCCGCCAGAACGCCGGCTGTCGTGAGCAATTTTCTCATGTCAAATGTCCTTTCCGGGGCTCCCTTGCACCTTTCTGATAACGGGGCGCAGATGCGCTCGTGGTTGGCACCTTCGGGAGGTGCAGCCTTTATGAAATCAGCCCCGTGTGAACGGATTGTGACGTCGGGGTGAAGTCTCGGTGTCGGTTTTGTCGAACCCGTTCGCGGCGGAACGCCTACGCCGCCTGACGGCGGCCCATGGGCACGTAGTCGCGGACACCCGAGCCAAGATAGAGCTGGCGCGGGCGGGCAAGCTTCTGCTCCGGATCCTCCAGCATCTCGATCCACTGGGCGAGCCAGCCGGAGGTCCTGGCGATGGCGAATAGCACCGGGAACATGCTCACGGGCAGTCCCATGGACTGGTAGATGAGCCCGGAGTAGAAGTCGACGTTGGGGTAGAGCTTCCGCTGGATGAAGTAGTCGTCCTCCAGGGCGATGCGCTCGAGTTCAAGGGCGATGTCCAGCAACGGGTTGCGGCCGGTGATCTCGAACACCTGGTCGGCGATCCTCTTGATGACCTTGGCCCGGGGATCGTAGTTCTTGTAGACCCGGTGCCCGAAGCCCATGAGCCGCCCTTCGCCCGCCTTCACTCCCTTGATGAACTCCGGGACCTTGTCCTTGGAACCGATCTCCGCCAGCATACGCAGCACCATCTCGTTGGCGCCGCCGTGAAGCGGGCCGTACAGCGCGGCGGCGGCGCCCGCCAGGGCGGAGTACGGATCGGCCTGGGAGCTGCTGATGCTCCGCATGGCGTTGGTGCTGCAGTTCTGCTCGTGGTCCGCGTGCAGGATGAAGAGCACGTCCAGTGCCTTTTCCAGCACCGGGTCCGGCGAATACTTGAGCTCCGTCATCTTGTACAGCATGTTCAGGAAGTTGCCGGTGTAGCTCAAGTCGTTGTCCGGATAGGCGTAGGGAAGCCCCATGCTGTGGCGATAGACGAACGCCGCCAGGGTGGGAATCTTGCCCATCAGGCGGAAGATCTGCCTGCGCCGGGACTCCGGATCGAACATCTGCTTGGCGTCCGGATAGAAGGTCGACAGCGCCGCGATGGAGCTTATCAGCATTCCCATGGGGTGGGCGTCGTACTTGAAGCCGTCGATGAACTTCTTGATGTTCTCGTGGAGCAGCGTGTGGTGGTTGATGTTCCAGCTCCAGTCTTCCAGCTCCGCGCCCGTGGGCAGCTCGCCATGGAAGATCAGGTAGGTGGTCTCCAGGTAGGTGCTCTCCTCCGCCAACTGCTCGATGGGGTAGCCGCGGTAGCGCAGAATGCCCACGTCGCCGTCGATGAACGTGATGCGGCTGTGGCATGAAGCCGTGTTCAGGAACCCCGGGTCGTAGCTCATCAGCCCGAAATCGCCCTCCGAGGCCTTGATCTGGCGAAGCTGGGAAGCATTGATGGCGCCGTTCTCGATGGGGATCTCGTAGGAGGTCCCGGTCCGGTTATCCGTCACGGTCAAAGTGTCTGCCGTCATACGTCGTTCCTCTTCCTGTGCGTTTTCAAAGTAGCTGTCTTAGAACATCCCCGGTGAGGGGTCAACCCAATTGTCAGGGGCTTTCGCTTGACATTCGGGGCCGTTTTCGTTCTCGGAATCCGGCCTCTGAACGGGTCTTCTTGACCCGGAATCACGCGCCGGTGAGGCGCATGCCGCCGTCCACCGGCAGGATGGCGGCGGTGACGTGGGAGGCCGCATCCGACGCCAGGTACAGGGCCGCCCGGGCCACGTCCTCGGGCTCTCCGATGCGGCCCAGGGGCACCCGGTCGGCGTAGCGGGCGAGCTTCTCCGGCGTCGACGTGTCCACCATGGGAGTGCGGTTGGGGCCGGGGCAGATGCAGTTGACCCGGATGTTCTGGCCGGCGTGGTCCTCGGCCATGGCCTCGGTCAACCGGACCATGCCGCCCTTGGACGCGCAGTAGGCGGCCCGCCCCGCCTGCCCCATCATTCCCGAGCGGGCGGCGATGTTGATGATGACGCCGCCGCCGCGCCTGGCCATCTCGGGGATGGCGTGGCGGCACACGTTGAATACCCCCTTCAGGTTGGTGTCCAGGGTCCGGTCCCAGTCCTCCTCGGTGATCTCCGTCACCGCGCCGTTGGTGCGGACGCCGGCGCTGTGGACGACGATGTCCAGGCCGCCGTAACGCTCCACCGCCGCCGCCACCACTTCTCTCATAAGGTCGTGCCGCCTTACGTCGGCCGGCGTGAACATGGCGGTGCCGCCCTCGGCGTCGATGAGCCGGAGAGTCTCTTCGCCCTTGCTCGCGGTGGTGGAGGTCCCCGCCACCGCACAGCCCTCCCGGGCGAAGGCCGCCGCGATGGCGCGCCCCAAGCCGGAGCCGAATCCCGTCACCAGGGCTACTTTGCCTTCAAGTTGTGGCATGGATCCCTTCCTTTCCGGATGCCGGCCGACACTGCCGTATATCCATTTCCACCCCGCCCGGTTTCCCGCTTTCGCGGGAATGACGATACGTGGGTCGGCGCCATTGCCGGCCTTCAGCTCCGGGCGTACTCCTGCACCGCGTCGTCGTCCAGGACCATCCCGTGTCCGGGGGTCTCCGGCAGCGTCACCCAGCCGTCCACCGGCTCGGGCGGGTCATTGTAGAGGGATCTGGCCATGTGCCAGTCGTTCACGTGGAACTCGGTGCGCCAGCCGTTGGGCACGGCGGCGTGCAGGTTCATGTCGTAGTAGGCGCCGTTGCCGATGGGCAGGTCGAAGGCCTGGGCCACCGCCGCCGCCTTCGTGCCCATGGTGAAGCCGCCCACGGAGCCGACCTGGATGTTCAGGAAATCCACGGCCTCCGCCCGCGCGAGGCCCGCCAGCCCGTAGAAGTCCTCCCATTGGCCGGCGGCGATGGGAATGGAGGTATGGCGCCGCAACGCCGCCAGCCTGGCCGGGTCGTTCCGCAGGAGGGGCTCCTCGAACCACATCAGGTTGTAGGGCTCCAGCCGCTTGCACCACCGGAGCGCCGCGTCGTAGCGCAGCAGGCAGGCGGCGTCCACCATGAGCTCTACTTCGTCCCCCACCGCTTCCCGCACGGCCCGCACCCGGCGCTCGTCCTCCGAGGGATCGTCCTCGCGGTGGGCGCCGCTGGCGCCGCGCATGTCGATCTCGCCGTGGATGTTGACCCGGCCGACCATCAGCTTGAGGCGCTTGTGGCCGCGCTCCACCCAGTGCCGCGCCGCTTCCACCAGGGCGTCCCGGCCGTAGCTCCGGACCCCGAACGTGAAATAGCAGGGCACGGACTGCTGCGCCCCTCCCAGGAGGCGCCACACCGGCAACTCGTAGAGCTTGCCCCGGATGTCCCACAGCGCGATGTCGATGGCGCTCACCGCGGCGTTCCACACGCCGGGCTCGGCCCGCGGGTTGAAGCGCCAGCGCATCTCGTGCATCAGGCGTTCGTTCTCCAGGGGGTCCCGGCCCAGCAGGAAGGGCGTGAGGTCCGACTCGATGAAACGCAGGATGGCGGATCCGGGACCGTGGCCGATCTCGGCGGTGCCGGTGAGGCCCTGGTCGGTCTCCACCCACACCAGGTCCACGGAGGCGGTCCGGCGGTCGTGGAAGGGCAGGTCCAGGGGAATGTTCGAGAGCCGCCGGGTCTTGATGGCTGTGATCTTCATGGTGTCGAGTCTCCGTCGGTCTGTTGGGGGCCTGTGGCGAAAGCCTGGTGGCTCACGAACACCTCCGCGTCCCGGGGCAGGAAGAACACCAGCCGGACTTCCCGGATGGAGAGGTTGGAACGGAGGGCGTCCTGGATGGCCCGGGACGACACCGCAGCGGCCTCATCCATGGGATATCCGAAGATGCCGGTGGAGATGGCCGGGAAGGCCACCGTGGCCAGACCCGCCTCGGCGGCGAGGGCGAGGGAGTTGCGGTAACAGTCGGCCAGCTTCTCCGCCTTGTCCGCACCGCCGCTGCCGTACACGGGACCCACGGTGTGGATGACGTGACGCGCGGGCATCCGGCCGGCCGTGGTCAGCACGGCCCCGCCGGTGGGAAGACCGTCGGGGTAGCGCGTGCTCCGGATGTCCTTGCACTCCTCCAGGATGGCCGGCCCGCCCGCCCGGTGGATTGCCCCGTCCACGCCGCCGCCGCCCAGCAGCGACCCGTTGGCGGCGTTCACCACCGCGTCCACCGCCTCCTGGGTGATGTCCCCCACCTTGACGACCACACGGCCGTCCTGAAAGCTGGGGAGTTTCACGCCTGTCCCCACACCTGCCGCGCCGTCTCCACCACCCGTTCGAGCTTCCGCTTCTGGTCGTCCGGCGTGATGAGATTGCCGACCGCATCCGAAGAGAAGCCGCACTGGGGACTGATGGCCAGTTGCTCCAGCGGCAGGAACCGGGCGGCGTCATCGATACGCCGTTTCAGATCGTCCACGCTCTCCAGCTCCGGCACCTTGGTGCTGACCAGTCCCAGCACCACCACCGTGCCCTTGCGGACGAACCGCAGCGGCTCGAACCCCCCGGCCCGTTCGGTGTCGTACTCCAACAGCAGCCGGCGATGCTTCAGTCCGGCGAACAACCGCTCCGCCACCGCGTCGTAGGAGCCCTCACGGTGCCACATGCTGCGCTGGTTGCCCCGGCAGAGATGGATGCCCGACACGGCCTCGCCGAAGGCATCGAGAATCCGGTTGTCGGCGGCGATGGACCGCTCCAGGTTGACGTCCGGGTCTTCCCCCCGCTGCCGCATGGCCTGCAGCGACGGCTCGTCGACGTAGGCCGTGTAGCCCGGTGCGTCGATCTGGATATAACGGCAGCCGGCCTCCACCAGGCCCGTCACCATGGCCTTCTCGATGGCCACGACGTCATCGAGGAAGTCCTCGACCGTGGGATAGATGTCGCGCGAGTTCTCGTAATCGAACCGCTGGCTGATGCGATCGGGGCCCACGAGCGCCACCTTTGCGGGGGTGTGGGTCACGGTGCCGAGGTAACGGTATTCCTCCAGCGGCAGGTTCCGCGCCAGACGCAGGCGCTCCACCGCCGGCAGCCGGTGCCAGACCGGCACCTGGGGGTTCACGTCGCGCTGAACGTCCCAGCGCCGCAGCGCCGTGCCGCCATGGGACTGGCGTTCCAGGATCTCCATGCGGGCCGCCCCCGAGCGAAACCCTTCCACGCAGGCGCCGAAGCTGTCCTGGAAGTTCAGCCTGCGGAACTCGCCGTCGGTCACCACCCCCAGGCCAAGGCTCTCCTGCAATGCCACGGCCGCGCGGATTTCCTCGTCCTCCACCTGCCGTAGTCCGGCGGCATCCACGTCGCCGGCCTCGAAACGGCGCCGCGCCTGCTTGAGCCGCTCAGGCCGTAGCAGGCTTCCCACCACATCGGTCCTCATGGTCGCCAGTTCGCTCATCTCCAACCTCCTTCCAGCCCGCTGCAACCACTCCGTCTGCTCCATGAGGATGGCGTCTGTCAAGCCCTTGAAGGTCTTGCCCGGCTGCCTCGCCGGGTCGCCATACTTCTGGCGCCAGCCCAATGCCCGTGATAGAGTCCGCCCACATGGCTCATGCACGACGGGCCGGGAGAGTCACAGGTGTGAAGGAAACCCAAGACGGATCTGAAACCTCTGGCAATCCGACCTTCATCGGGCTCTTGATCGTCGGCTTGTCGTTATTCCTCGCCCTTTTCCACCTCTACACGGGTGTGTTCGGCACTCTGAATGCGATGCTGCAACGCAGCATTCATTTGGGGGTCGCCCTGGTGCTGGTTTTCCTTATTTATCCCGCAAAAAAGGGGGCCAAGGGCACGCCGGGCGTCTCCAATTACGTTTTCCTGGTGCTCGCGATCATGTCGATGGGCTATCTCTATTGGAATAGCGAGTATCTGACCCAGGAACGCATCTCCATGTTGACACCGGCCACCTTGATCGAGACGGCTCTCGGCATTTGCCTGATATCGGTTGTTCTCGAAGGCGTGCGAAGAACGCTCGGGATGCCTCTGGCCATCGTCGTTGCCGTGTTCATCGTCTACTACATCGTCGGCCCGTATTTCCCGTCCGACGGCATCGGCTATGCGGCGCTCGGCTACGAAGTCTTTATCGACAATCAATACCTTTCGCTGGCCGGGATGTTCGGCCTGGCGCTGGGCATCTCGGCCACGTTCCTGCCGCTGTTCATCATCTTCGGACGCATCATGAACGCCACGGGTTTCGGCGGATTCCTGACGGACTTCGCCATGGGCGTCGCCGGGCGCACACGGGGCGGACCGGCGAAGGTTGCGATCATTTCCAGCGCGCTCTTCGGCACCATCAATGGCAGCGCCACGGCGAATGCGCTCACCACGGGCAATTTCACCATCCCGCTGATGAAGCGGTCCGGCTACTCGGATCACTTTTCCGCCGGGGTCGAGGCCTCGGCCTCGACGGGCGGCCAGATCATGCCGCCGATCATGGGAGCGGCTGCCTTCCTGATGGCCGAGTTTGCCAGGATTCCCTACGTCACCATCATGCAGTACGCGATATTTCCGGCGATCCTCTTCTTCCTGGGCATCTTCGTCACCGTCGACCTGGAGGCCAAGAAGCTGCGGCTCAAGGGCCTCGCGAGCGACGAACTGCCGGACTGGAAATCGCAGGTTCCGAAATATCTTCATTTGCTGGTGCCCATCGGAATACTGATATGGCTGATCGTCGAGAACCGCTCGCTGATGTATTCGATCACGGTCTCCATCATCGCCTTGTTCGTTCTCGCCTATTTGCACAGCGCCACCCGCATGAACTGGCGGGCGCTGGTGGATGCCCTGGTGGCATCGAGCCGCGACATTCTCGGGGTGGCCATGGCAACGGCGGCGGTGGGAATCATCGTCGGAATCGTGGGATTGACGGGGCTCGGGATCAAGCTCTCTTCCCTGATGGTGGACCTCAGCGTCGGCAATCTGTTGGCGTCCCTGCTGCTTGCGTTCCTGGGCGCCATGGTCCTCGGAATGACCATGAACACGTCGGCGGTTTATCTGCTGCTGGTGGCGCTGATCATACCGGGGTTGCTCAAAGTCGGTCTCGCCGTGCCGCAGGCGCACTTCTTCGGCTTCTACTTCGGCGTGCTGGCCCAGGTCACCCCTCCCGTGGCGGTGACCGCATACGCGGCCGCGGGGCTCGCCCGGGCCGACCTGAACAAGACGGGCTATGCCGCGGTCAAGCTGTGCGCATCGGGCTTCGTGGTCCCGTTCATGTTTGCATACTCGCCGGAATTGCTGTTGATCGGCTCCTGGCAGGACATCGCCATCGCCATACCGTCCGCCGTGATCGGGGTCTACGTGGTGTCGGTCGCGGCGTCGGCGTACTGGCTGACGCACATGCGCTGGTATGAACGCCTGGTGGCGTTGGGTGGCGCCCTTCTGACTATATTCCCCGGAATTTGGTCCGATATCATCGGCCTTGCGCTGATCGGAGTCGTGTTGGCGAGCCAGTACAAGCGGGTCCGGGACGAAGACGTGCATGCGGCGCGCCGGGACCGCGAGTATGACGTTGATCCAGGTGTCATGAAATGAGAAAGGAGGACAATATCCAGGCCCTTTGGAATGCGTTCAAACACACGGTCCGTATCCACTAACCGTCAATACCAAGGAGGAAATGTCATGAACAAAGGGAACTCGGCGGCGCTCTTCGCCGCGACCGTGCTGATCTCGATTTGTGTCGTGTTCTCCGGCATCCCGTCCGCGACCGCGCAGAGCGCCAAGAAGGTTGATTTCTTCCTGGCCACCTCCGGCCCGGGCAGTTCGTTCTATCCGCTTTCGGTGGCGCTCGCGGAGGTGTGGAAGAAAAACATTCCCGGACTCAATGTCAGCCTGGCGCCGGGTGGTGGCGTCGGATCGGTGGTGGCCACCGGCACGGCCAAGGCTCATGTCGGCATGACGCTCTCCAGCGCCGCCGTGGACGGCATAAAGGGCAGGCCGCCCTTTCCGGGACCGCATCCGGATGTCCGTGCCCTGGCATCGCTCGACCCGCAAGCCTTCCAGTTCCTGGCCTACAAGCGGTCAGGGCTCACCAAGCTTGAAGAGCTCGCCGGCAAGCGCGTCTATGTCAAGCCGAAGAGATTTGCCGCCCATGCCATCAATCTGCTGGTGCTGAAGGTTCACGGAATGACGCTCAAGAGCCTCTCCAAGGCTGAAACGGTGTCCAAACCCGACGCGGTCAACCTGTTCAAGGACGGCCACGTCGATGCGATGCTGTGGATGGGGCCGGTTCCGGACTCGCTCATCCTGAACGCCTCGCTCAACCGTCCCATCAATCTCCTGCGGATATCCGATGCGAAGAAGCAGGAGCTTCGGAAGATCAACCCGGG
>LXNJ01000265.1_pt1 | contig 37484 bp, 35 predicted proteins | sample 809081 | NCBI WGS metagenome assembly LXNJ01 (sample SAMN04870510, study PRJNA318959) | sponge metagenome | biome: sponge; feature: marine sponge reef; material: water | host: Petrosia ficiformis | place: Greece: Milos, Mediterranean Sea | collected 2013-05-29 | depth 5-7 m | reverse complement strand
TGGAATCCTTAAGCAGGACTTCTGTCCAGACATGAAGTTTGAAAATCTTGAACAAGCTAAAAAAGCAGTGAAACAAGCAATTAATGCATACAATAACAACAGACCGCACTGGGGACTAAATCTAAATGTCCCAAATAAGGTCTATTGTGTAAATTAGTAATCAATTGTGTCAACCTATTTCAGGACAAGACACAAGACACTAACCCCTAATCCCTAACCACCAATTGCCCCTCACTATTAAGGAAATATCACAAAATTTATTTGCTGGCTTTGCGGTTTCCTTAATTGCATTGCCTCTAGGACTTGGTTTGGCTGTGGCTTCTGGGGCACCTCCTATTGCCGGACTTATTACCGGAATTGTTGGTGGAATAATAGGAGCCATTTTTGGAGGAAGTTATGTAACGATCGCCGGTGCTGGAAAGGGATTGGCAGTGGCTACACTTTTAGCCATAGCAAGCTTGGGCGGGGGTAACGATATTCAAGGATACTATTATGTTTTAGCTGCTATTGTAGCCTCAGGTGCACTGATGTTCTTATTGGGGGTTCTTCGATTTGGGGCCCTCAGTGATTTCTTTCCTACCACCGCTTTGAATGGATTGCTGGCTGGGATAGGATTAATTATCATTTCAAAGAGTTTACATATCACTTTAGGAGAGCTGCACCCAGAGGCTCATGACACCATTGGTCTCTTTCTTTCCATTCCTGAAACCATTCACAAATTATGGACATTGGAGACCTCCGTATACGCTGCACTTATTGGAGTTGTGAGTTTATCGATTATGGTATTGTACAATCGGATACGAAACGATCTCTTTCATTATTTCCCCGCTCAATTGTGGGTAGTAATCTTCTCCATCGGATTCGCCTATTATTTCATTTGGACAGGATCGGCCTATCCGCTTCCAAAAGAATACTTGATTTCCATTCCTGAAAACCTGTATGCCGAAATGGCTCATCCGGATTTCGGACTCATTGGCACTAGATCGTTTTGGTCCGCCGTACTTGTGCTTACCATTATTGCCAGCATTGAATCCCTTTCTGGGATTAAGGCCATCGATTTATTGGATCCTCAGAAGAGACGCTCAAATACAAACAAGGATCTTCGTGCGCTAGGATTGGCGAGTATGGCATCGGCCTCACTAGGAGGACTCAATGTGGTTACGGCCATCGCCAGTTCATCGGTGAATATAAGTAATGGGGCCACTCGCCGCATGTCCAATGCCTTTCACGCCAGTTTCTTATTGGTTTTCATCCTTTTTCTCGATCATCTATTAAACTGGATCCCATTACCAGCTCTTACGGCCATCTTAGTGCATGTAGGTTATAAACTTGCACACCCAAAAGTATTTCAGAAAACCCTATGCACCGGTAAGGAGCAAATGGTCATATTCCTTATTACGATTGCCTCTACTTTGTTTTTTGGGCTTATTTCCGGACTTATAATCGGGATGATAACCACCTTAGTTGTACAGCTCATTGTGGTGCCTTCGCCTGCTCTTATCCTTCGTAATATGCTAAAACCGAATGTTCTAGTGGTGGAAGAACGTCCTGGCGATTACTATATCAGTGTTCGTTATATGTCGAATTTCATCAATTTCATCCGCTTAAAGAATCAATTGGATATGATTCCAAACGATGCTCACGTGGTATTGGATATGCAGATGGCCATGTTCATTGATCGCACGGTGATGGAAAAACTGAACTATTATGAAGAAAAATTTGAACGTAGAGGTGGACATTTTGAAGTGATTGGATTGAATTTACATGCCTCGCAAGCAGCGCATCCTTTCGCCTCAAGAAAATATTTGAAAATTGCCCGAATGCTAGGTCAACCAAATATGTTGACAAGGCGTCAGAAAAGATTGAAAAGCCTGGCCAAAGAAATAAAATGGAAATTCCGTACAAATACCTTAGAGGAGAACATTCGTTTCGATCGATTCCACTTCTTTAAACTCAAGAAGATTTCCCATCAGCATAATGTGTTTCGAAGCAGGCAGGCACCTATTCTAATTTTAGATATTGATTATTCAGAAGGAGAATTCGTAGCGGAAGAGAGTTACCATGCCACCATGATGAAGATCAAGTTTCAAAGGAAGTTACTGGAGTTTGTTATTGATCCTGAAAACCTTTTCAGCCGTTTGTTGGGATTGGCCGGATTTGAAGATGTTCAGATTCCAAATCATGATCGTTTTAATAAGCGCATCCACCTTTCTGCACCTGATCCAGAAAGTCTTAGCGAATTCCTAACGCAAGACTTACTTTTGCTCTTGGAATCCAATAAGGTGTACCATATGGAATCCAGTGGAGATTGCCTCTTGGTATTTTATAAAGAACGCATTGCTTCGGCCCCTGAGATTCGTGAACTAGCCGAGTTCGGGGAGCGCTTGTACGAATGCATTGAACACAAATAGTATGCTGGGACTCAAACTACCAACGGACCCAAGATGGGCCAATATCGCAGAAAAGAATATTGAAGAAATACTTACCGATCACGCCTTTTGCGAGCAAAAAGCAGCTTCAACGGCCATATCATTAATTGTGACCTATCCTGAACTTCCAGATTTGGTAGAGGCTATGGCCGCCTTAGCAAAAGAAGAGATGAGCCATTTTCAGATGGTTCACAAGAAGATTGTAGAGCGGGGATTGGAATTGGGAAGAGAACGTAAAGATGAATACGTTCATGCCATCAGCAAATACTTCAAGAAAACCAACGATCGAAACCTTCGTCTCATACACCGATTGCTATGTGCAGCATTAATAGAAGCTCGATCGTGCGAACGATTTAAAGTGCTTTCCGAGAACATCGCGGATCAAGAACTTTCAGAATTCTACCGCAAACTAATGGTAAGTGAGGCCAATCATTACACCATGTTCCTTAAATTCGCTCGCGATTACGGTAATCGTTCGGAAGTTGATGAAATGTGGAACGGATTGCTGGAATTTGAGGCTGAGATTATTTCCCAGCTTGGAACACAAGAATTGATACACGGATAAATGAAGAATACAGCTTTAAGTCATGTGCACGAATCTTTGGGAGCGAAGATGGTGCCTTATGCAGGATACAATATGCCCGTTCAGTACGAAGGAGTTACGGCCGAGCACGTGAATGTGCGGGAGAATGTTGGCGTTTTTGATGTTTCCCACATGGGAGAGTTTATGCTGAAAGGACCTCGTGCCTTGGATCTCATTCAGAAAATTACATCGAATGACGCGAGTAAACTTGTGGATGGTAAAGTGCAATACAGCTGCTTTCCCAACGGAAAAGGTGGGATTGTCGATGATCTCCTAGTGTATCGATTTGATGCTGAAACCTATATGTTGGTGGTGAATGCCAGCAATATGGAAAAGGACCGGGCCTGGGTTGAGAGGCACAATGATATGGGGGTGGAGTTGGAAAACATTTCAGATAAAACTTCTCTATTGGCCGTTCAAGGACCGAATGCAGTCAAAGCTCTACAGAGCTTAACCGATATGGATCTTGAAGGAATGAAATACTATACCTTCGAGAAAGGTGTATTTGCGGGTCATGAAAAAGTATTGGTTTCGGCTACAGGCTATACGGGTGCTGGAGGATTTGAAATATATTTTAGAAATAGCCAAGCTGAAGACATTTGGAATAGAGTGATGGAAGCAGGGGCGGAAGTTGGAATCAAGCCGGCTGGATTGGCCGCTAGAGATACCTTAAGATTGGAGATGGGATTCTGTTTGTATGGAAATGACGTAGACGACACCACCTCTCCACTTGAGGCAGGATTGGGATGGATCACAAAGTTCACGAAAGATTTTGTGGATTCTGACTATTTGCAAAATCAGAAGGAAGAAGGACTCAAACGAAAACTGGTAGGATTCGTACTCCAAGATCGTGGAATTCCTCGTAAAGGATATGAAATAGTGGATGCCGATGGGAATGAGATTGGAGTAGTGACCTCAGGAACCATGAGTCCAAGTACAAAATTGGCCATTGGAATGGGATATGTTCCACTCGAAATGAGCAAGGCGGAAACAGAAATATTTATTCGAGTAAGAAATAAGGACCTTAAAGCCATTGTAACTCGTCCTCCATTTATTAAGTAATGGCGCGCAAAATTGAGGTAGCATACAGTCCAAATCTATTCGATTTACACTCCGATGGCGAAAGCATGGTCGTAGTGGTTGATATTTTTCGTGCTACATCGGTTATGTGTTCTGCATTTTTTCATGGGGTACGAAGCATTCGTCTGGTGGAGCAAATCGAAGAAGCTTTGGCTTATAAGGGGAAGCCCGAAATCGTATTGGTAGGTGAGCGTGGAGGGAAAGAAGTTGAAGGTTTTGATCTAGGTAATTCTCCTATGGTGTATCATGACGGGACGTACAAGGATAAGGACATTGTAATGACCACCACCAATGGGACATTGGCCTTAAAAATGGCCGCTCAAAACCATGAGCAGGTACTGGTCGGTTCTTTTCTGAATCTTTCCACTTTAACAAACTACATCCTTAGTAGAAAGGAAAATGTGATCATATTCTGTGCTGGATGGAAGAGGAGGTACAATCTGGAAGACACCGTTTTTGCAGGAGCTCTGTCGCACCAATTACTATCCGATGGATTTGAAACGGATTGTGATGCGACCAAAGCAGCCAACGATTTATGGAGCGTAGCTGAGCAGGACTTAGCTACATACTTGAGTGCATCCAGTCATTACCGCCGTCTTTCTAAAAAAGGAATTAAAAAGGACATGGAGTATGCATGTGAGATTGATGCTGCCCCATGTTTACCCATTCTTTCAAATGGAGTCCTCCTGAATTTAGAGGCATAAAACCAGACGGATAGCCAAAAAAAGGTCTTCAATTTGAAGACCTTTTTGATTTTATAAATCCTTTGGAAATGGAAGTCTTATTTTTCAAATCCACCCATTCCTTCGCCACTATATTCACCAGTTTCCAATCGTTCTTTTACAATCTTAAAGGTATCAACCGTGTATTTAACATCTTCCATACTATGCACTGCAGTTGGAATCAATCGCAACATAATCACATCCTTAGGAACAACCGGATAAACAACAATTGAGCAGAAAATATCGAAGTTCTCTCTTAGATCCAAGGTAATACGTGTCGCTTCTGGAACTCCTCCAGCCAAGAATACAGGTGTCACAGGTGAGTTCGTTACACCAAGATTAAACCCAGCATTTTTCAAACCATCCTGAAGAGCCATCGCAATCTTCCATAAATTCTCTTTATGTGAAGGATCGGTACGCATCATTTCCAATCGTTTCATCGCTCCAACCACCAACGGCATTGGAAGAGATTTAGCAAACACTTGCGAACGTGTATTGTATCGTAAAAACTTAACGATTTCGGAGTCGGCAGCGATGAAAGCACCAATAGATGCAAATGCCTTGGCAAATGTTCCGAAGTAAATATCTATTCCATCCTGACATCCTTGAGTTTCACCAGTTCCTGCACCGGTTTCTCCCATTACACCAATTCCGTGCGCATCGTCTACAAACAAACGGAAGTTGTATTTCTCCTTAAGAGCTACAATCTCTTTTAGCTTTCCTTGATCACCGGCCATTCCAAAAACACCCTCTGTAATTACAAGAATCCCTCCATTGGTATTCTCAACAAGCTTGGTTGCACGTTGCAACTGCTTTTCAAGATTGCGGATGTCGTTATGAGGATAAACGAAGCGTTTACCCATATGAAGACGTACTCCATCAATTATACAGGCATGTGATTCGCTATCGTATACAATAACATCATTTCTATCAACCAACGCATCGATCGCAGAATGCATACCCTGGTAACCAAAGTTCAGAAGAATAGCATCCTCCTTATGAACGTAATCGGCTAGTTGGGATTCCAATTCTTCATGAATCTCAGTATTACCTGACATCATGCGAGCTCCCATCGGATAGCTCAAACCATATTTTTCAGAAGCTTCGGCATCAACCTTACGTACTTCCGGATGATTTCCTAATCCAAGGTAATTGTTCACAGACCAAACCAACTTGCGTTTTCCACGAAAGTCCATCCAAGGTCCTAGTTCACCTTCGAGCTTTGGGAATGTGTAATAACCGTGTGCGTCATAATACTGTCCTAATGGACCGGCATTTTCCGCCAATTTCTCGAAAATATCTCTCATTCCGAATGTTAATGATTAGTCCTCCTGAACGATCCTGTGATGGAGTTCTTCTGGAAGATAGTTGAAGAATGTATCGCCTCTTAGCCCAATACGAGTGGTCTCAAGAGCTATTACCTCATGTGGGGCAATATTTCCAAGATTTACGTCATGACCTAAAAGGTTTATAAACCAAACCTGTTGCGCTTTTTGGGGCGCTTCCCATAAAATGTCTTTTGGATCGATATTCCTAAGAATTTTCTTAACCAACATCGAATGAGCAGATCCGTTGGGTTTGTAGATCCCTACATTTCCACTTTCTCTACTCTCCGTAATAACCTTCCAAGAACCGGCCTGAAGTTCAGCCTCCATCATGCTTAGCCACTTATTGGTACTAAACAGAATTCCTTCTTCTTTGGATCCAACCTCAGATAATACCTCAAATTCTTTGGCCAACTCGGAGATATACTTGCATTTGTCATCTTCATGGATCATTAAAGACCCATCAGAAACTTCCACATTGGTCAACTTATACCGATGCATCAATTTTCGAAAATCGTCAAAGGCATTTCTTGCGATAAAGGCTTCGAATAGGGTTCCGCCAAAGTAGATCTTGATTCCAGCTTCTTGATAAAGTTTGATCTTCTCCTCAAGCTGTGGAGTCACCATGGACGTACCGAATCCAATCTTAACCAAATCAACATAGAATCCTGAGACACTGACAAAGTCTTCGGCTTGCTGTAAACTAAGCCCCTTGTCCATCACCATGGTCAGGCCATGGGTACGCGGTGCAACCTGTCGTACGGGAATATGGTCAAGGTGAAAATTATTATGGCTCATGCACAAATCAGTCTGGCGTGCAAAGATAGGAATTAATGGCAATGCGGGCTTAATGTTATTCATACTGAAAACAGATATATTTTCCCCCATTATGACAGGGTGAAATCTGGCTAAAAGCAAGATTTTTTACTTTTGCCGCAAAAGAAAATAACTATGGTAATTAGCGGGATTCAGCAAATGGGAGTTGGCATACCAAATGTTCATGAAGCATGGGCTTGGTACAGGAATTTCTTCGGTATGGATATTAAGGTTTTCGAAGAAGCTGCAGAAGCTGGATTGATGTTGCCATACACAGGCGGGGAACCGCGTTCGAGACATGCCGCCTTAGCACTTAACATGGAGTCGGGTGGGGGATTTGAGATCTGGCAATATACCAGCCGTACTCCGGTGGGTCCTGACTTTGATCCCCAACTTGGAGATTTAGGGATTTATATCACGAAAATTAAAAGTAGAGATGTAGCCAAAGCCTATTCGGATATGAAGGCGAAGGGTGGCGATTTAATTGGTGAGCTCCGAGAAGGTCCAGAAGGAAAGCCACATTTTTTTATTCGCGATCCTTACGGAAATATCTTTCAAGCGGTCGAAGGCTGGGGATTCTTTAAGAATGAAAATAAATCTACTGGTGGAGTATTTGGAGCAACCATAGGAGTAACGGACATGGAGCGTTCCAAGAAATTTTATGCGGAGATCCTTGGCTATGACAAGCTTCTGTTTGAAGGCAGTGGAAGCTTTGAAGATTATAGTGGAATTCTAGGAGGCGATGGTCAGTTCGAACGTGTGATTCTTACCCACAGTAAGGAGAGAGAAGGTGCTTTTTCACCACTGCTTGGACCAAGCGTGATTGAATTGGTGAAAACGACGGATAGAGAACCGCGTAAGATCTTTGAAGGACGATTCTGGGGTGATTTAGGTTTTATCCATTTGTGTTTTGACATCAATGGAATGGCGGAATTAAAGGAGAAGTGCTCGGCTCTGGGACATCCATTCACAGTTGATTCCTCCGATAGTTTTGATATGGGCGAGGCAGCTGGACACTTTAGTTATATAGAAGATCCGGATGGTGCCTTGATTGAATTTGTTGAAACCCATAAAGTTCCTGTGGCTAAGAAATTAAACTGGTACATCGATTTGAGAAAGAGAGATCCGAGAAAACCATTGAAGAAATGGTTGTTGGGTGCCTTTCGAATGAATCGAGTGAAGAACTAATCTCCGTGAATGTCTGTTTAATTGAACCTTTCTTTTCTGGCTCGCATAAACAGTGGGCGGAAGGCTATCAGAAGTGTTCCAAAAATAGAATCGAATTATTGACCCTTCCCGGGCGTCATTGGAAATGGCGGATGGAAGGTGCAGCCATTCATTTTGCCGATCAAATGAAGGCCTTGGATGTGCCGCCAGAAGTTATTCTTACAACGGATATGCTTGATGTGGCCGTTTTTAGGTCCTTGATTCCAGAACGTTTAAAATCCATTCCGATCCTTGTATATTTTCATGAAAATCAGTTCGCTTATCCAAATAGCACTCAAAATACAAGGGAAGAATTTCAGTATACATGGAAGAATTTTACATCGGCCCTAACTGCTGATTTCTTGTGCTTTAATTCCGCCTACAATAGAAATTCATTTGTTGAGGGATTAAGATTGCTTCTTGACCGCTTGCCCGATTATCAACCAAAATCGAAGGTGGATGAAATTTTGGAGAAGAGTCAGATCATTCCAATTAGCTTTGAGTTCGTTGAACAACCCTCACGCTATGAAAAGGTTGATGTCCCAACGATCTTATGGAATCATCGGTGGGAGTATGATAAAGGCCCGTCGGACTTTTTTGAACTATTGTTTGAATTGAAGCAAGAGGAATTTGATTTTAAACTGATCGTTCTCGGTGAGTCTTATTCAAGGCATCCAGAAATATTTGACCGTGCTGAAATGATGTTGAAGGATGAGACCCTTCATTGGGGATATGTAGATCCAAAAGAGGAGTATAGGCAATTGCTCGCTCAGGCGGATGTACTTCCTGTTACTAGCTACCATGACTTTTTTGGCATTAGTGTGGTTGAAGCCATTCAGCTCGGTGTTCATCCCTTGCTTCCCAATAAACTGGCCTATCCTGAACTGGTAGATCCTTTGAGATTTCCGGAATGTTATTATTCAGATCTCACCGATTTGAAAACGCGGATTAAATCCTTCGAGTCAAGTTCAAGAATTGATCTATCGCGTTTCCATTGGAATGATGTAGCTCCACAATTAGACAGCGTTTTGAGTCAAATGCTTCATCCTTAACGGGAAACTCCCAATTCCGTATTTGTTCCTGCTCTAAGTTGGGAATAGGTAATCGCCATGCTCCTGGCGAGGCCATTAAATAAGAGTAAACTACCATCAGAAGAGTGAATGCGAATGTATATGGCAAAAAAAGCCTCCCAAAAATGGAAGGCTTTGAACGAGCTGATCTATCTATGATAAGCCGACAAGATTATTCTACGATAAACTTCTTCGTTAGTGCTTTTTTGCCCTGCGATAAATTGATGTAATATACACCTGCACCGTATTGACCCAAATCAAACTGACGCATCCAGCGACCTTCTATTTTACCTAAGTCTTCCTCTAATACAACACGTCCACTTTGGTCGAAGATCTGTAGATTGGTCTTAGCCTTTTCTTCCAATTCGAATTCAACCGTAATCTGACCATCAGAAGGGTTTGGATACAAATTGAATTCTTTTGCATTAAGCGTGCTTCCACCACTCCCAACACTCCCGATTTCTTCCCCTTCAACACGAACGATCACTACCTGCTGAGTACCGTGACGCACCTCAATCACTTCCGTTCCCTCTCTTATGAACTCTACATCACCTTCTTCTGAACTCTCCTTCACAACAATCACCTTGTGATCTTTTCCACCAACACTAATCTCTTCCACAATCACAGCATCCCCATCTTCTCCAGACCATATATTGAAATGATCGTGATCCAATTCGTCAGGATCCACTTCTTCACCATTGACCCAAACATGCTCGGTACCGTCTTCATCTATGGTTACTCTAATTCCCTGTTCACCACCATCTCTATCCATGATGATTACTTTTTCGCATTTTTTCTCACAGTCAGCTTTAGGGCCATGTGGGCACTCTTTCACCAACATTGTTTCCATTCCTTCATGCATCTTTGCCATCTGAGAATGAAACTCCTCTTCCGTTAACTCTTCCCCGTTTACAAAGAAATGAGTGTTTCCTTCATCATCTGCTTCAATGGCAACTTCCATATCGGAATCACCACGGATCTCCATCATTATAACTTGCTCTGAACCTTCTCCTTCTTTTTCAATCCAAATCATCTCATGCATTTCGGCAAGTTCCTCTTCGGTGATTTCCTCTCCATTCAAAAGAATGGTCTTGTTGTCATTCTCGTCAATGGTAACCTCGACGTTTTCATCACCTTCGAACATAAATGCATTGTGACCTTCGTGCTGAACCTCATAAACGAATACATTTTCACCCAAATCTTCAAGGTCAATAATTTCACCATTGACCATAATGATTTCATTTCCATCTTCGTCTATGGTCACTTCCACTTGAACATCCTCACCGTCCATTTCATCGCCATGTACAAACATTAATTGACGACTTTCATGATGACTACTCTCGCCGTCCTCTACTCGGACGTTGATGTTTACATTTTCGGCATCTTCAGAAAGAACCTCCTTTTTAAAGGCATCTACTTCCGATGCTTTTATTACAGTGTCAATCTCGATGGTCTCACCATTGATGACTTGCGTGATACGAAGGTGTACGGTCTCTTCTTCATTGCTTTCTTTGGCAAACAGGGCGAAACCTGCGAAGAGAGCTAGGGTTGATAGGTAAATTGATTTTTTCATGTTTATGTATTTTGCTTCAACAAATCTATTTCCTTGATCGGGGGCACGCTCTTAAGGCGCGGTTAAAGTCTGTTAAAGCAATGTTAAAGTTAGAAAAGAACTGAAATCCAGCACCTACATTTGCTGTTATAAGCGCGGTATCAATTAGACGCATGAAAAGAAAAAACATTACAAATCGCATCCGATTAATCATTGTCTTGATGACAATTTCCGTGCTTGGCGTCATGGGCTTGCAAGCGTATTGGATCAATAATGCCATCGTTGCGAAAGAACAACAATTCGACCAACAAGTACAGTTGGCCTTGAATCGGACCAATATAGATATCGAGGATATCGAGACCATGCAGTTGTTCGTTAGTTTGACTCCCGATTCCCAAAGACTGATGCGTCCATCTGATAGAGTTTTAAAACAAAATTCTATTGATTCCGTTGAAACCGTTATATATACTGGTAGTTCCAACGATGGTGAGGTATTCTTGATTATCGATACCGTAAGCAAAGATGGGAACACTTTTCATCAGCAAATAGAAATCCGAGGCTCTGAAATAGTCGATGAAGTGAGTGTAGAATTCAATCACACCCAGCAGATGGTGTGGATGGAACATCAGCAATTGCAGGCTAAATACGAACAAATTGGAGGAGTTATGGATCGAGTGTTCATTGAAATGATGCGCGAGCCCAAGACGCTTGAAGCCCGTTTGGATGTGATGCCCGTTGAGGAGGTTCTTGAAGAGAATTTGACCATTTATGGAGTGCATATTGATTTTGAATATGCGGTGGTCAATACGCGCAATGAGCCAATCCTTGCCTCTGAAGCATTCAATGACGAAAAAGGTCAATACTATCAAGCAGCTCTTTTTCCTAACGATCTGTTTTCGGAACAAGGGCTCTTATTGGTGGATTTCCCTACGAGAACGTCCTATGTTCTCAAATCAGTCTGGGGCGTATTGGCCTTGAGTTTAATTTTTACTGGAATTGTAGTCTTGGCTTTCTGGTGGATGATGAAGTTGTTGTTCAGTCAAAAAAGGCTATCCGAAATTAAGACGGACTTCATCAACAATATGACGCATGAGTTTAAGACTCCTATTGCCACCATTACCCTGGCGGCCGATTCCATTCAGTCACCTGGTGTTTTAAGCGATCCGACCAGGATAAAGCATTATGTAGGCCTGATCAAAGAAGAAAATAAGCGCATGAACAAACAAGTTGAGCGCATTCTTCAAATGAGTTTGTTGGATAAAGAAGACCTGCAAGTAAACAAAGAACACATTGAAATAAATGAGTTGGTTCATGATGTATGCGAACACTTTAAATTGAAAATTCAATCAGCGGGTGGAAGTATCGCATTCAAGCCTTCAGACGAACATTTAATCGTGAATTTGGATCGCCTCCATCTGTTTCAATCGGTAAGTAATCTTATTGAAAATGGAATAAAGTATTCGGACGAGCGGCCTTCCATTGAAGTAGAAATCCAATCGGTTGTTGATAATGTACATATCCATGTGACTGACCATGGGATTGGAATCCCAAAGGATCAACAGGATAAGATTTTTGAGAAGTTTTACAGGGTTCCAACCGGTGATGTACACAATGTAAAAGGACATGGATTGGGACTCAACTACGTTAAACGTATTAGTGCCAAAATGGATGGAGACATCCAGTTAAGTTCAAAGCCAGGTAAAGGAAGTACCTTCACATTAATATTTCCAGTAGCATGAATGAAAAAGCACACATACTCTTAGTGGAGGACGATCCCAATTTTGGATCTGTTCTAAAAGATTACTTGGAATTGAATGGCTATAAGGTCACTCATGCGGCCGATGGAAATATTGGTTTGGCCAAGTTTAAGCGCGATGAGTATGACTTATGCATCTTTGATGTGATGATGCCTCTTAAAGACGGTTTTACACTGGCCGAAGAGGTTAATAAAATTAATTATAGGAATACCCCATTTGTTTTTTTGACGGCCAAAGGAATGAAGGAAGACATAGTCAAAGGCTATAAGCTTGGGGCGGATGATTATTTAACTAAGCCATTCGATAGCGAGTTACTGCTCTATAAGATAAAGGCCATCCTCCATAGAAATCCGGAATCGGAAAAACAGAAAAAGGAATTTGTACTGGGCAGTTTTCAATTTAATCCGGCCATCCGAGAATTAAAGGGTGAAGGTGAGTTGAGGAAGCTCTCTCCCAAAGAATCGAAGTTGCTCGAAATGCTCTGTGAAGAGAAAAACGAAGTGGTTTCTAGATCAAAGGCTTTGAACCTAATTTGGAAAGACGATAACTACTTCACCAGCAGAAGTATGGATGTGTACATTGCCAAGCTTCGGAAGTACCTTAAAGAAGACGATTCAATAGAGATTAAAAACATCCATGGTGAAGGATTCCGCCTGGTAGAAAAGGTCAGCTAAAAAGATCGTTTACGCCCAAAGAAACCTCTTCGCTTGCTCGAATCACCCAATTGCTTTTTGTAGTCGCCCTGCCTACGATCTTGACGTATGCGTTGTACAATTTCGCCCCAGCCAGGGAATCCGCCAATCATGCGATCATCAATGAATAGATCCGCATGGATCTTCCGACTCATTTCGGATTCTATATAAGCTTCCGTTGGATGACTCTTATTGACGGCATAAAGGGAAATGTCATTTTTTTAAAGAAATTCAACCGCCTCGTCCAACTTCTTGCCATGCCGGTACGTCCATAAGATGAGGTCATGCCCATCCTTTTGTAGCTCTTTGAGAGACTCTAGAGCAAATCGTTTCGGCTTGCCAATGCCTGGATAAGCATCCTCAACAATGGTCCCGTCAAAATCAACCGCTATAATCATCTTAGATCATCCGTGAATCCGTGATGTTCAAATCGGAATCGAACTCATAGAGTTTGGGAGCTCCGGTTGGAATCTCTTTTTTTGAGATTTCCTCAGGACTCAAATCTTCTAGATACATAACCAAGGCTCTTAAACTGTTTCCGTGGGCAGAAATGATAATGTCCTTGCCTTCCTTGAGCAAAGGCTCAATATGCTCTTGATAATATGGAAGCACGCGATCTCGCGTATCCTTTAAACTCTCGCCGTCAGGAGGCGGAATATCGTAGCTGCGTCTCCAAACATGAACCTGCTCTTCCCCGAAATTCTCACGAGCTTCATTCTTATCCATTCCCTGAAGATCGCCATACATACGCTCATTGAGTGCTTGATTTCGTTCAAACTCCAAATCACTTTGCCCGATTAAATCCAGTGCAATGCGAAGGGTTCGATTGGCGCGAATCAAAGTAGAACTAAAGGCTGCATCAAATTTGTATCCCTGCAATTTCTCTCCGGCCTTTTTAGCTTCTTTTACTCCATTTGGACTAAGATCTACATCAACCCAGCCTGTAAATTTGTTGGCCAAATTCCATTCAGACTGACCATGGCGTATAATGACGAGCTTGCTCATAAAGATTTCATTTAGGTTCACAAATCTAAGAAGCCCGCCGGACTTGAAAGATGAGAATATTTATTTTATTCCGAATCTATTTCAACAACTTCATCTTTCCCATATCGATGTATTTCAAAATTGATAAAGGCCACAAACCAGGTCATGAAAGGACTAATTATATTGAAGAAGCAATAGGGAACGAAAGCGAAGGCCGATACACCAAGAACGGCCGACTGTGTGGCTCCACAGGTGTTCCAAGGAATTAACACAGAAGTAACGGTACCACTGTCTTCGAGAGTTCTGCTAAGCACTTCCGGTTTGAGCCCTCTTTTCTTAAAAACATCGGCATACATGCGGCCGGGAACGACAATGGCCAAATATTGGTCGCTGGCGGTTACATTCATGAACATACATGTGGCCGCGGTACTTCCGACCAAACTGGCAACCGATTTTGCTGAACGAATAATACGATCGGCAATGACGGCTAAAAATCCAGAAGCCTCCATAATCCCCCCAAAGCACATCGCACAAATGATCAGCCAAATCGTATTCAACATTCCGGACATTCCACCGCTGCCCAGCAAGTCATTGATGGTTGCGTTGGAGGTTTCAAATGCTATATCCACGGTCATGGCGTCCATAATGGCCACATATCCCGCCTTAAATCCATTTAGATCACCACCCAACTCGGCAACCAATTGGGGTTGAAAAAACAGTGCGAACAGAGCCCCTCCCAGAGTGCCAAGGACCAAGGCAGGTAAAGCAGGGAACTTCCGAATGATTAAAATGATCATTCCAATTGGGACCAAGAACAGCCAAGCATGAATATTGAACTTCTCTTTGATGGCCAACTGTATGAGCTCGACTTCATCGGAGGATAAGTTTCCTTTAAAAGAAAATCCCATGATGAAGAATATGATGAGGGTGAGGATCAGACTGGGAACAGTGGTATACATCATGTACCGGATATGGGTAAAAAGATCTGTCCCGGCCATAGCAGGAGCCAAGTTGGTGGTATCCGACATTGGCGACATCTTATCGCCGAAATAGGCCCCAGAAATAATTGCTCCTGCGGTGATACCTTCTGAAATCCCCATGGCTTGACCAATTCCTAAAAGTGCAAGACCCACCGTTGCTATGGTCGACCAACTGGAACCTGTGGCCAAAGAAACCAGAGCGCAGATAATGACGGAGGCAGCCAAAAAGTAGGAGGGATGCAAGATGTCCAATCCATAGTACATCATAGCGGGTATGATTCCGCTCAGTAGCCATGTTCCGGAAAGGGACCCAATGAACAATAAGATGATGATAGATGGTACCGTAGAGCGGATAGCCTTGGATACGCCTGAAAGTAGCTTTTCCCATTTTGATCCCTGTTGTATGGCTACTATAGCCGCGACCATGGCCGAAATGAGCAGAACCATTTGGTTGGATCCTCCCAATGCGTCATCAGAGAATACGAAGACCACATTGTAGGACAACAGGGCAATCAGAAAGACAATAGGAATAAGGGACGCAAGAAGGCTTGGGGATTTTTCTTTCATGATTCCCAAGGTAGAGGTTTTTTGAAAAATATAATCCCCGCTTTCGTGCCCTAAAACACTTAGATCAAGCCAACATTCTTAAAGCAGACTTTCATCCTTGACCAGGTGCGCTCAATATCATTATCCAAGCCAATGGAGAATCGGATCATACCATGCGACAGACCCATTTCCAATTGTTCTTCTTCCGGAATCTCCGAAGAGGTCGAACCACCGGGATTGCTAAACAAAGTCTTGAAGAATCCCAAGGAAACCGCCAAATACCCGAGATTGGCATTTTGCATTTGTCCCATTAGGTCGTTGGCTACTTTGGGATCATCTACATTCAGTAGGATCATTCCTCCAAAACCAAACTCCTCATTGTACAAGGATTTCATGAGTTCATGTTGGGGATGATTCTCTAGTCCGGGATAAACCACTTTTAGCCCATTTTCTTCAAAACGCTGTGCCAAATAATGGGCATTCTTGCTGTGCTGTTTCATTCGAATATGAAGAGTATGCAAGTTCTTCAACATACTTGCCGAACGCAATCCGTCCAAGACCGGACCTAAGAGCATAGCCGCCCCATTATTGACGTCCATCATAGAGCCAATAAATTCTTTTGAAGCACAGCATACCCCACCTATCGCATCGCTGGTTCCATTAATGAATTTGGTCAAACTGTGAATGACTACATCGGCTCCCATTTGAATGGGAGAAAAAATCATAGGTGTAAAGGTGTTGTCAACAACCAACTTGAGATCATTCTTTTTGGCAATTTTCGAAACGGCCGGAAGATTGCAGATTTCCAGAAGTGGATTGCTCATGGTTTCCACGTAGATCATTTTTGTTTGATCCGAAATGACCGCCTCAATCGCTTCCAGTTTAGTGGCATCCACAAAATGCACTTTGATGCCCAATTTTGGGAGGAAATTCTTGAAGAAAGCATAAGTTCCACCATAAATGGTTCGGCTCGCTACTATTTCATACCCCGTGGAGCAAATTTGAAGAATGGTGGTGGAAATACTTCCCATTCCTGATCCCGCCACATGAGCCGCTTCGGTTCCTTCCATGGCAGCGAGAGCGTCGGATAAATACTTTCCAGATGGATTGGTATGACGGCCATACAAGTAACAGCCTTCTTTTTCAATTTCGAACAACTCCTCCATGGTCTCCGCTTGGAGGAAGGTAAAGGTCGATGAATCCGTTATACTTGGGTTCACGCCACCAAATTCACCGAAGTACTGGAGGTCTAATATTTCATCTGCAGGTTTATGCGCCATCACTATCGAATTTAATGTTTCGCAAGTACATCATTTGAAAGCAAAATAACAATGAGGAAAATCAGACAAAAGAAGTTCCGTTCGATTTTACAAAACGTCTAAACATTTGTGGAAATCTTCTAACCTTCAATTATTAATCGCTTAAACATTAGACCTTCTAAAACTTTGATTAGGTCGGTTAAAAAGAACTAAATTCGTGATACAGAAACGAGATCGATGCTGGCTTTTTTTAAACTGATTCGTTTACCAAATCTCCTGATAATTGGGCTTACCCAATATTTGGTGCATTATTCGCTCATTGACACCTACAATGTGCCTACAAGTATGGGCATAAAGGGATTTCTATTATTGGTGCTTGCAACCGTATCTATAGCGGCAGGAGGCTATGTCATCAACGACTACTTTGATGTACGGGTGGATCAGATTAATAAGGATAGCAATCCCATTGGCACAGAGATTAATCGTAGGGCAGCCATGCTTTGGCACTGGGGATTGTCAGGCTTTGGGGTTTTAGTAGGCTTTTTCCTTGCGTGGAAAGTAGGGATGTTGAGTCTCGGAGGTATCCAGTTGATCTGCGCAATTCTATTGTGGGCTTATTCAACCAATTATCAACGCAAACCTCTTGTTGGGAATTTGATCATTTCCTTTTTAACGGCAATGGTGGTTTTAAGTGTTGGTCTGTTTGAGGTGCTACCAGCTATAGATCTAAACAATGCGGCCAGTCTAAAGAATTTATTTTTGGTAATCTCCGGTTATGCTTTTTTCGCCTTCCTCGCAACGCTTATTCGTGAGATCGTGAAGGATGCCGAAGACTTGGCAGGAGATCAAGAAATGGGATATAAAACACTTCCCATTGTACTGGGTTTGAAGGGCACACGTACGGTTTTAATCCTCGGTTCTATCGGGCTTCTCGGAAGTGTGTTATTCTTTACCTACAAGATTCTCATGGATTATCAGTTCCATTTGGTTTATGTGACATTAGGAATAATCCTCCCCAATATTTTACTCATCTATCAATTGAGTACTGCTCAGGCCAAAACTGATTTTCACAGGGCGAGTACGTTAATTAAGGTCATTATGCTCACAGGAATACTGAGCATGCTTATTTTTCAACTGCTGACGAGATATGCAGAAGTCGTTGTTTGATTTCGGGAGCTATTCTCTGGTTTTAGGGAGCACTTCGCCCCGACGAAGATCACTGCTTTCTGAAATGGGTTTCAGTTTTCAAATTAGAACATCTTCCATTGATGAAATTCCAAATAAGGATTTGCTTCCTCCGGCAATAGCAGAAGATTTGGCTCTTCAAAAAGCAAACGACATTGATTCTAAGGAGGATGAGATTTTACTTTGTGCGGATACCATCGTTGTGTTGGACGGAAAAGTATTAGGAAAACCCAAAGGGAAGGAAGAGGCCATTGAAATGCTGACTGCTTTGTCCAATAGAAATCACGAGGTGATCACCGGAATCGCCCTTAAATCGAGAGTTGGAATAATGACGGATCACTCCCGAACGGTGGTGAAATTTAAAGAGTTGACCAATACTGAAATTCAGTTTTATGTGGACAACTATTCACCCATGGATAAAGCGGGTGCTTACGGCATACAAGAATGGATTGGGCAAATAGGAGTTAGCGTTATTGAAGGGGATTATTACAATGTTGTTGGGCTTCCTTGCGGATTGGTTTATCAGAAGCTTAAATCTTGTCTAAATCAGCTTTCAGAATTCCAGAGTTCTTGAACTTTCAAGGTCTGTTCGATTACATCACGTACGCATCCTTCTCCACCTTTATAAGGACTCACATAGTCGCAAATTGCTTTGATGTCAGGAGAGGCATCGGATGGGCAGCAGGCTAGACCGACTTTGGTCAACACTTCATAATCCGGCATATCATCGCCCATATAAAGGATTTGATCCAAGCTCAATTCCCATTCAATCAATAAATCGTCAAGTTTGTCCAGCTTGTCACTACAAGATAAATGGACATCTGTGATTCCGAGGCCGTTTAGCCTTTTACACACACCTTCGTTCTTACCTCCTGAAATGATTCCCAGCTTAAATCCTTTATTTACGGCCTCGCGAAGACTATAGCCGTCCTTCATATTCATTCTACGAATCTGTTCACCATTCGTCATCACGATTACCGTTCCATCCGTGAGCACGCCGTCCACATCAAGGACAAAAGCCTTGATATGATTCATTGTTTCCTTATAATTTTTCACTTTTCTCTTGGATGTTTTTGGAAATGAGTTCGTAGAGTTTCTTTTCTGTTTTTCGGTCGAGCAAATCAATGTGCTTTTTCATTGTGGCTTTATCACGGCGTATAGCTGGGCCAGTCTGCACCCGATATGGATCATGTGATAAAGCCTTCGCCACTGTTTCTTTAATCAGTGGTTCCAACATTTCATAGGGCATACTGGTCTTTCCCAATATCTCATGTCCCATCCCAATTAAATGGTTGGTGAAATTACTGGCAAATACAGCGGCCATGTGTAAAACAACCCATTCCTCTTTTGGAGGGCAATACACTTTACGACTTAAGGTTTTGGCCAACTCAAAAAGCAATTCATTGGTAAAGTCGTCATTTCCATGAACCAGAAATGGAATGTTTCGAATGTCAATGAATCTGTCAGGGCTAAAGGTTTGAAGTGGATAGAGGATGCCTTTCTTCAAATGATTTCCCAGCACATCCAGTTCAGAGGCTCCTGATGTATGACAAATGGTGTATGAACCAGGTGGAATTTCGCAGGCCACATCTGCAATGGCATGATCCGAAACCCCAATAATAATCAGATTTAGGAAAGGATTGAAAGATTGAAGGTCTGGGATTAATTGGGCGCCAACATCATGGGCAAGTGCTTGACCTTTTTGTCTATCCCGATTCCAAACCTGTTGAACTCGAAATCCTTTGTGGTGTAGAGCTGGGACCAGGTGATTTAGAAGTCTACCTGCTCCTACCACACCGATCTTCATCTCTTCTGGATTCATGCTTTGCGTATTCGTTGTCTCACAGCCATAATAGTTCCAAGGCACATAAGTATGGAACCAAGCCACAACAAATTTATATAAGGAAATATAATAGCCTTAATTACAACGAATTCTTTTTCATCGCTGATGTCTTTCCAGGCTTTTATTTTGAATTCGCTGCTTTCAGGGATGACGTCTTCAAAAACAAACTTCATATCCTCATCACGGGTAAAGGCTTCCTCCTTTACAAGGGTGTTATCAATCACTCGATAGCTTACCTCAACCGTTTCAACAGTCCCAGAAATATCAAGAAGTTTCAGATGGGCGATTAGAGCCAGATTCAAGAATTCGCCTCCCAATTGAGACGTATCGATTTCCAAACTGTCGAGAATTACAAAATGACTATTGAAAATGGCACTATCGCCAATTTGAAGGACGACTTCTGCTTCACCTCCAAATCCACCAGCCAATCGCTCTTCTCTCGCTTCTTTGGGTTCGGCATAGGTGATATGGGTATAAATATCATGGGTCAGGAAATGCTGCGTTGCAGGTTCTGCAACATTTCCCATACGCTCGTTGAGCTGAATAAAGGGAGAAAGGGTGAATTTCTTCTCCAATTGACCATCCTTCTCAGAATAGTACTCCATATCAAAATAGCGATAGATTCCCTCCTGACGCTCTCCTGTCCAATGGACTTGATAACGCCCCATGCTAAGGGTATCGCCAATTTCAATTAAGAGGTTTTCATTTTGTGGAAAGTCCTTTGCGATATACGACTCATTTGAACTAATGACTTCTTTTTGTGCATTGGAGATTAATGAACCAAGTAGAATTAGTCCAAATCCAATATGTGCCACCGAAGAACCTCCTCTATTGAATTTTCCTTTGAACACTTTCTTCCAATAGTGGGCATTGGCCACCACTGCGAAAATGGAACTGAAGAGAAGAAGAAGGTAAATAGGTTCGTTCATTCCAATTCCCCGACCAACTAAGATGGTCAGAACCAAGCTCAAAGCAACTGAAATCCAGATGTTTGACCATAAGGACTTAAAGTCGCCATTCTTGTATTTCAAAAATTGACCAAATGCAATGAGTAGGGCAATGATGATGGCAAAGGGCACCTGCCAGGAATTGTAATGTGCAATGGGATCGAGTGGAGGTGCAAGGCTTTCTAGGCCTTCCATTCCAAACAATGTCCTGAAAGGATTAACAATCTTCACAAATCCAATCTTATTGAGAACAGGAATGGAGGTAGAAAAAGTTATCTGGAAGCTGGAAATGGTCAAAACCATAGCTCCGATGAACATCCAGAATTCTCTCGTCCATATTGGATCTTCTTTACGTTCGCTCTTCATACCCTTTCTCCTAAAGAGCATAAGCAATAAGCTACCGATGATAAAAAAGAAAAGAAATAACAGCAATTGAGCATTGAGACCAAAATCAACAAAAGCGTGTACCGAGCTATCGCCCAACACACCACTTCTGGTTAAAAAAGTGGAGTAAAGTACAAGGATGAAACTGATAACAATGAGAGATATAGTGGTTGTCAAATTCCCTCCTCGATTTTTTTCAAGTACCATTAAATGACCTGCTCCTACAAGGGTGAGCCAAGGAACGAGAATCGCATTTTCAACCGGATCCCAGGCCCAAAATCCTCCAAAACTCAAGGCTTCATAGGCCCAAGCACCACCCATTAAAATACCGAGACCAAGGATCATAATGGCGAAGAAGGTCCAAGGAAGGGCCGGTTTAAGCCATTTTTTATAGTCTCCTCTCCATAGTGCCGTCATGGCATAGGCGTAAGGGACCAATACTGCCGCAAAGCCTAAGAAAAGAGTAGGAGGATGAATGACCATCCAATAATTTTGAAGCAATGGATTAAGACCTCTTCCATCTTGGAACTGAGGAGCTTCAAGATAATTGGCCATTTGAACGAAAGGAAGATTGGCGTATTCAGGCAACTCTCTCAATAGGATAAAAGGGGAGCTTCCAATCTTTGTTCCGAAAACATATACACCAAGTAACATGCTGGTGAGAAAAGCCTGTACGACACCGAACATGAGCATGACACCACCTTCATATTTGCCCGCTCTTTTAATCAATATTAGCCCCAGAAGCACTTGCCAAAAAGTCCACAGTAGGAAACTACCTTCTTGTCCTTCCCACAAGCAACTGATCATATATTTCAAGGGCATCGACTTGGCCGAATGTTGCCAAACATATTGATACTCAAAGGCATGACTGAAAATCAAATAATATAGCGTGCCAAATATTCCGATCACAGACAAACCGTGAATCCAGAATCCCCATCGTCCAAGCTTGTTCCAGGATTTATCCGAACGTTCTGATTTGAAATAGGCGTAGGCGGAGAAAAGAGCAGCAACGAAAGCGAGGATAACAAAAAACCGACCTATTTCGACGGCTAAAGTGTGCTCATGAAGATATTCCATACATCAATAGGTGTTTTCCACTTCGTTTTCCTCCGCATATTTGGAAGGACACTTCATTAGAATTTCTTCAGCAACAAACTGTTCGTTCTTCATATAGCCTTTCATCGTGATTTCCTCCGATCGAGCGAAATCCTGTGGTTCAGGCTCATTGTATACCACGGTACTCTTATTTCCTTCCTTATCGATGGCAACGAAGGTGAATTGATTTTTCCTAGCATCGAAATTTCGTTCCGCTTCCTTATCTAAATAGCCAATCACCGTAACTTTCGTTCCCTCGTTTAATTTGGCCGTTTCAAAATTATCATAAGTACTGGCATCACCAATGGTACTAATAATTGCACCTATGGCCACTGCGATAACGGCGATTAATATAATGTGCGTCTTTTTCATTTTTTCGCTCTTTCGAGTTTTTTCAATCGTGAGTCAATACTCAAGAGGTAAACAAGTAAACCGGTAAAAATGATCACAATAACTGCCACAACAACATAAATCTTTCCGTTGCTTCTCATGGCATCGGCCATTTCTATTTCCTGTGCCATCGTACTTGAGCTCCAAACCAAGCTTAGTATGAAAAGCACCATTTGGTGCCATCTATTCATCAGTAGTAAGTTTTTTCATGCGAATTCGAATATCCATGATCCATGCTCCTAGAAGAGCCCAACCAATAACAGCCGGATAAAAAATCAATCGCATTCTGTTGTCAAGATCATAGGAGGAGAATGCCGGATTACCACCATTTCCCGGGTGCAAGCTATCGGTCATTCGAGGTAGTATACCTATGAATACAATCATTAATACAAAGGCAAAAATATTGTACATGGCACTTATCCGTGCCCTTTGCATGGGATTGGTCAATGAACCTCGCAGCACGATGTAGGCCAAATAAATAAGGATGGTGACTGCTGTTCCATTCAACTTTGGATCGTTTACCCAAAAAGCCCCCCAAGTGAACTTTGCCCAAACCATTCCCGTAAAGAGACCTAAGATACCAAGGAATAATCCGCTATTTACTGCCTCGGCAGCTTTTAAGTCATATTCTCCGGTAGGATTTCCAAGAGTTCGTATGCTATAGATCAAGGAAGCAATCATCAAGGCCAACATGGAGAACCACATGGTCACATGGAAGTACAGATTTCGTATGGTTTCGTTGAGGATAGGAAGTCTAGGGACATCGCCCAAAAGTCCAGCGATTAGTGCATAATACACGAATGCTGCACCCAACCATTTCCACCAAACAAATCCCTTTAACATAGGTCGTTTTATTGCTTCCAAAGGTATGGAAATAGGAGGTAAGCAAGCAAGATAATTACGAGATCGAGTAGACCCAATGAAAGGATGTAGGGCACGGCCTCTGACCAAGCAACGCCCATCATGGCATTTTTACTGAAACGCATGGCGGTAAGGAGCATGGGAAGCAACAATGGAAAACTCAAAATACTCATCAAAGCCATATTGTTCTCCGCTCGTGAGGCAATGACTGAAACCATGCTCAATATGGCGGAAAAACCAATTGCACCTAAAATAACGGCCACACAGTATTGCCCAATATCATGGATGGGACTTCCGAGAAATAATGAAAAGAGTAAAAGCGATAAGAAGGCAAGAACGGTAACAAAGAAGGCATTGAATAGTATTCGCGACAGAATGATGGCTCTGGGATCGGCCCATTGATAATACAAAAGGAAACGTTTACTCCCGTCTCCGAGGAAGTTCTTGGCACTCGCTTGTAGTGAGGTGAAAATGGTCAGAATCCAAAATAGGGCATTCCAAGCATTGGGTGATATGATCTGATTAAAGGTGAGATAGATAATATAACTCGAGCTCAAAACATAGAGTAGAATAGCGAACAAAGTGTATTTCTTTCGAAATTCTAATGTCCACTCCAAACGAGTTAAAGCGATAAGCTGTTTGTAGAGCATGTCCGCAAAAATAACCGTTTATTAGCTTTGCTAAAAAAGGAATACATGAAACTTGATATACTAGCTTTTGGAGCACATCCCGATGATGTTGAATTGGCTGCAGGAGGAACATTGGCCATGCATGCATCCAAAGGGTCGAAGGTCGGCATAGTGGACTTGACTCAAGGTGAATTGGGGACACGAGGAAGTGGTCCATTACGATTGCAAGAAGCAGCGGAGGCGGCTAGAATATTAGGACTAAGTGTGCGTGAAAACTTGGGATTACGCGATGGCTTTTTTGAAATCGACGAAGACAGTATTCGGGAAGTTATACGCATGATCCGTAAGTACCGTCCCAACATCGTCCTGGCAAATGCACCCAGCGATCGTCATCCCGATCATGGAAAAGGAGCAGAATTATTGCGTAGGGCATTTTTTCTATCTGGGTTACCGAAAATTGTGACCATGGTCGAAGACGAAAAGCAGGAGGCCTACCGACCCAAACGCCTCTTACATTATATCCAGTTTATGGAAAGCAAACCTGATTTGGTGGTCGATATTAGTGGTTATTTTGAAACAAAAATGAAGAGCATATTGGCCTATGGTTCTCAGTTTTATGATCCAAGTTCGGAGGAACCAAAAACGCTTATTTCGGGAGAAGGATTCCTTAAAGATATTGAAGGTCGCGCTTGTAAATTGGGACTAATGATTGGCAAGAATCATGGTGAAGGTTTCATTTCAGAGCAAACAATTGGACTTTCTGACCTGAATATGCTGTATTAGTAGGCGATTCCTTTTGGTATTATTCGATTTCCTTTTAAATTAGTCGAGTTCAATGTATAATCAAATTTTACACGTTATGAAGAAATTATTACTCTTCGCCGCTGCCGGGGCATTTACAATCGGCGCAATGGCTCAAACTAGCTCTGAAACAGCAAGTGGATTGAACGCTGCACAAAAGGCGAAAATTATGAATGCTGATTTGGGAATACCTAGCAACCCAAACACATCCATCGTCTATCGCGGTACGGCGATCGGTAATTTGCCTAACGCTTACGCGTACGCATTCGGTCCTCGTACATTTCTAACTTACAATGAATTAACCAACGTTATTGCTACTACGCACCGTTCAGATGCAGTTAACAATGGTGATGCTGGTTCTGGTTCACTTCGTTATGACTATTCTACGGATGGTGGTATGAATTGGACTTCGGATGTTGTTTTGTTTGATGTGAGCATCAGCCGTTATCCACAATCTCAGCTTTTGAATCCTGCTGGTAATACAAATGCAGCGAATATCGTTCATGCAACTATAGCTCCTGCACTTACTGGTTCTAATGGAGAAAATTGGGGTGGATATACCATGCTGCTTACTAATCCAGGTGGAACTGTTGTTACTGATAGTGTTGAAGAAACACCAGGTGATGGTCACTACAACTTGATCTCTAACAGTATGTGTACAGATGCAGATGGAAATCTACATCACATCGATTTGTCTATCAACCAAGATACCAGCTTAGGTGCTCTTGACTATGTAGATACTTTGGTCTACCGTCGTTCTTCTGATTTTAAGAACGGTTCAATGGCTTATACAATTGATCTTCTTTACGCTCCTGTATTTGATGATACAGCAGGTAACGGAAAGACAATTGTTGACGCGTGTATCGCTTTCCATCCAACAAATGCTGACATAGGTTACATTTCATGCTTAGCATATTCTTCATCTGGTGGAACTCCTTTTGGTTATTATGTGCCAATGATGATGAAGACTATGGATGGTGGAGACACTTGGTCGGCTCCAGAGTTTCTTGATATTAGCAATATGACGGGTGTTCAAGGTACACTTGATAGTGCTACATCTAGTGATATTTTAACAACAGCATTTGAATCTGATCTAACAGTAGATGCAAATGGTGATGCGCACCTTATCGTTGATATTGGTCGTGGAACAGGAGCTTGGTCAATTAGTTCAGGACCTGGATTCTTTGGATGTTTTGATATCATGTATGATGGGTCCACAGCCGAAGGACATCTTATCGCACAGCCTGGGACATTTAGGGGTGAATTCGTTTCCGATCTTCCTGGTGGAAATATAATCTCAGAAGATAATCGTCCACAACTGGCTCGCTCTCCTGGTGGAAGCTGGATATTCGCTGTTTATTTTGACACCGATACTTTGATTTCAGAAGATAACTTGTTCCCTGATGCATATATGAGAGCTTACAAAGTTGTTGACGGTGCTTGGAGTGATCTAATCAATATGACAAAAGGTACATCTGATGATGCACTAATGACTTGGGGTAATGTTTCAGATGTTGCAATTCCAAGTCCTATGGGAGAGTATTACATTCCTATGACTCGTCTGGATGCTACAGATGATATCCTTGAGTCAAAACAGATGTACTATGTATCATATGAATTTGTAATTGGAGGAGTAGAGGAAGCTGAAATTAGTGGATTGAATATCTATCCTAACCCTGCTACTGATGTACTTAACGTAGAACTTGACAATAGCGGTGAATTTGTAGTTAATATCTACAACACTGTTGGTCAATTGGTTGATGTAGTTGAAGGAAACGGAAACCATGTTTCTGTTAACACTTCTTCTTTGAGCAGCGGACTTTACTTCGCAGAAGTTAAGACTGCTTCAGCTCGTTCAACGAAGCAATTTATGGTGAAGTAATTCACCTCTTTATAGAGCTAAAAGCCCTTCCGAATGGAAGGGCTTTTTTTAATTGAAAGGATTTTGGGTTATAATAATTCTGATCAAGTATTCTCAGGCGGAATAGTATTCCAGTTTTTGAATATCCCATTTAAGAAACGAACAATCATTCTTTGCTCAAGTGGACTGACAAGTAAAGTTGTAAAAGGAAGGCCTTAATTCTATTCTTGGCTTGGTTAAATAGAAATCGGCTATTTAGCGTATTGAGTTAAAAAGCTTCTTAAATTCCTTGAAGTCACTTGCTTTTGGAATGAGATTCACGGCCAAGACTCCGGGTCTAGGTATATATATAGCCAGCAAAACGAGGTAGACGATGAAATAGGCTAGGGACGATACTTGTGCTGCTCCGATCAATTCCATTTTGGGAATCCAATAGAATCCAACTGCCGCAGTTATAATCAAACCAAGTCCTGAAGAGTACAAATTATACTGTGGCTTACCAAGACCTGAAAAATGATGGGATAAACTAGTGGATAAGGGGATAGCGATCATTCCCGGAATCAGCCACAATAGAACAAGTCGAATTTGCTCGAATCCTTCGCCTTCTCCAAAGATCCAAGCGTAAAATGAAGAAGGGATAAATGGGATAGGAATGATGCAGAGAAGTATGAACAGTAGATTGAAGCGATGGAGTTTTTGAGTCGTTTCATTTGCTCTCACATCATCTTCCATATTTGAGATTTCAGCATATTGTACCGTAGCAATACTTCGGCTCACCAACCAAAATGCCTCTACAATGTGCAGTGCGGTCGAGAAAATTCCAACGTATGCCGTACCCATGATTCCCGTTCTATACTCTAGGTAGTAAAAGGCCAATCGGTAATTTAATAGCTGCGCCAAGTTTCCAAGCTGAACTACGGCCCCTAAGCGCAGAATAAAGATCAAATCTTGTATCCAATTGTATTCTTCCTTAACCTCTTGATTTTCTTCCTTCAATTCAGACCATAATCGAGGAATTCCGATCAAGATTTTTATTCCGACACCTGCGTAAAGTGCCCAGATATAGCTTTCGATATCAGATTTCCCTAGCCAAATTAGAGCACCGAAGGTTACCAATAGAATGAAAGCTTGGGCAAGTTGGGCTAAATTTGCCCGTTCAATAAACTTCCGACCCACTAAAACATTGATTACCAAAACGCCAACAGACTCCAATAGTCCAAGCAATAGCAAACTCCAAAAGAAATCTTCTTGAAGCCCTAAGAGCTTCAATCCGATGGCTGCTAGGCTGACCAACACAAACCCCCAGACCAGGGAAGGCATAATTACCCTTCGAATACCAATTCTTGGAACGGAGTACACCAAAACAGGTCCACCTACGCAACTGCTGAAAAGAATGAGGATGGTAAGATTTAGAAGAAAGAGACTTATTTCTCCCTTTCCTTCGGCTCCTAGGTAATTGGTCGCAAGAATGATGAGCAGAAAGCTGAGCACCGAGGAAATCACCCGGGAAGCTACGGTATGTAAAATGCTCCTAAACAAGAGTTGGGTAGGTTTTTTGGCCGATCATCGCACAAACTTAGTTAATGGAATACAAAGCTTCCAATGCGTTTCGAACGGCTTCTTCACCATACTGATCTTCCACTGAGTCGATGAGGGATTGAGGATTATACGCAGCATATATAGTGGACATCTCCTCCAGGGCATTCACTAGAGCAGGTTCATTATTTATTGGGATTAAAATACCATTGTCCTCGTTAATATACTCTTCGGGCCCTCCGCAAGAGGTAGATATAACGGGCTTTCCAGCCATGAGCGCCTCTGCGGGCACCATCCCAAAACTCTCATAATTGCTATTAAGCACAAAGAATTGAATCTGCTTCATTTCATTTAATACACGCTTATTCTCAAGACGTCCAAGAAATTCAATCCGATCATCAATCTTCATCTCAACAGCTAGTTCTTCCAGCATGGCTCGATCTTTTCCGTCGCCAATTATCCGGAGCTTCCAGTCGTTTAGGTTTGACTGAGCAAAAGCCCGGATAAGACCGCTCATATTCTTGTGGGCGTCATCCAAATCTCCTACCGTTAAAAACACTTTTTCGAAACTATCTACTTGCTCCTCATTGCCTCTCTCAATCAGATTTGGCACATGCAAAATATTGGGCTGAGTTAAATGACCCTTTAGAATCCTCACCATATTCCTGCTCGGACAGCCTACATTCTGCGCTCTTTTTAAATGCCTTTTAATAAGAACCTTTTTCCAAGGCGGATATTGATTGAAGCGATCATCCACATAACCGCTCCAATGTTCAGTTACTACATAAGGTATGTTTGGAAGTGCTCTTTTCCCTTCAAGAATATTACTCAGATGAACATGAAAATGAATTAAATCAGGATGTCCATAGGTGCCAAGTATATGCTCTACACCCAATTCAATAGCTCTTCTGTAGTTTCTTAAGTTTTTAACCGAATTCTTCGATTGTGGATAATAGATTATGCATTCTGGAAAACCTTTCTCTTCAGAAATATGAATATCGAAATCGCTTAAACTTGGGTCAGGATGCGAATAAACTAGAGAGCATTTGCAAATAGACGAGCTGATTCGAATGTGCTTTTCCACAAAGATTCCCAATTGGGGATCGAATCGGTTGGGATACCATCGTGGAATATGTATCAAATGCTCTGGCACGATTAGTCAATTTTTTTAAAGTGAACCCTCATGGCATTTCCAATTACGAAAACATCGCTAAAGGCCATGGAAAGAGCGGCGATCATAGGGCTTAAAAATCCAAATGCTGCAAAAGGGATGGCTATGATGTTATACAGGAACGCCCAAAATAGATTTTGTTTTATGGTGCGCATTCCAAGTTTACCGAGTTTTAGCACCTTTACAATATACTCAATCTTATCAGGGTCTAAGATTACGACTTCAGCGCTTTCCATGCTTGCTTCTGATGCACCACTCAAACTGATCCCAATAAAGGAAGCGGCTAGAGAAGGGGCATCGTTGATGCCGTCGCCAACCATAGTAGCAGGCTCAGAAATGCTTTTCAAGTACGAAAGCTTTTCTTCCGGGCTATGACTATGTTCAAAATCCAAAACGTTTAGTTGTTTGGCGCTGGCTTCAACTTTTTCTGCTCGGTCTCCACTTAGAATCCGAACATCCATTCCCATCCTTTTGAGCTGATTTACACATTCTACACTACCTGGCTTAAGCTTTTCAATAAAATTGAATTCGGCTACGGGAGTATTCCCTTTGATCAAAGATACATCATTTTTGCCTTGAGGGTCTTTGCCTAAAAACCATTGATCTCCAACGATGGTCGCTTGAATTCCCTTTCCAGCGATTTCTTCAATCTTTTCCGTTGATTGAATTTTGGCTTGGCCGGCCCATTCCAATAAGTACTTCGCAAGAGGGTGAGAGGAATACACCTCTAAGCTGCGCACAATGGACTGGATTTCTTTTTCCGAAGTGGATGAATCGGTTGCAGTGAATGAAATTTCTGGCTTTGCGGTGGTTAAAGTTCCCGTTTTATCAAGCACCACGACTTTAATTTGACTCAATTTCTCCAAGCTTTCACCTCCCTTGATGAGTATTCCAGATTTGGCGGCTTTCCCAAGGGTCACGGCCACGGCTGTTGGTGTGGCCAATCCCATGGCGCAGGGGCATGAAATAACCAAAACAGCAATTGATCGTAATAAGGAGTCACTTAATCCTAAGTCAAATGCCACCAAACTTAGACCAAAGGTCAGAAGTGCAATTCCAATGACAAGAGGTACAAAAATGGCACTGACACGATCGCCCAATCGTTGAATATTGGGTTTGCTCATTTGAGCTTGCTCCATTATTCGAATGATGTTATCCAGCGTTCCATTTCCAACGGTATGCTCAACTTCCATTTGAATACTACCGGAGCTGAGTAGGCTTCCGCCGATCAATTTGTCACCAATGCGTTTTTCAACGGGCAGACTTTCACCACTTATAAGCTGTTCATCGACCCATGCGTGACCCTCAATAATTTTTCCGTCCAAGGGAATGCGATCTCCTTCGGGAACAATGATGCGATCTCCTTTTTCTATAAGCTCTACCGCTGTTTCATAAAGCTTATCATCGAAAACAAGGCGTGCTTTCTGAACCTGATAACTCAGGAGGTCCTGCATGGCTTTATTGGTGCTCTTGACCGAATTCTGTTCTATCAGGTTTCCGAGCATGACCAAGGTGAGGATCATGGCAGCGGTTTCAAAAAACATATAGTTATGAAGATCTGGATCTCCATAATATAAGATCATCCCAATTAGGCTGTAGGAAAACGCGGCAATGGCACCCAAACTAATGAGTACATCCATATTTGGCGTTTTGGACTTAAGGGAATTTAAGGCTGAGGGAAGAAATTGTTGTAAACCAAGAAAAGTAGGGGGGATGGCAAGGCATAATTGCAACCATGGATTCCAAAGGAAATGAGCGTGTTGAACGAACATATGTCCTAGCAGGGGAAGAGAAAACAAAAGCGATAGTAGAAACCTTCGCTTCAAATTCAGCCACCGACTCTTATTGGCATCTTCATTTGCAACCTCATAGCCAAGTTCAGAAATCCTAGAAAGAATAGTATCTGTGCTTACTTCTGAATTGGTCTCAAATTGTGCCTTACCTGCGATGAAATTAACCTTCACTTCGCGAAGGCCTAGATCTTCTAGTGACCGTTGAATTCCCAGTGCACAATTGGTGCAGGTCATTCCATTTATTTCCAGTTCAGTTGTTGAGGAAGACATACCTACAAAGGTAATGGAGTGAATGAGAATACCATCAAAATATTTCCATGGCATGAATTTCTGAAAGAGAGAATTGTTTTATATTTGCCCCCCTAAACGGTGGTTGTAGCTCAGTTGGTTAGAGCACCAGATTGTGGTTCTGGGGGCCGTGGGTTCAAACCCCATCATCCACCCATAGATTCAAAGCCTCGGCGAAAGCCGAGGCTTTGTTGTTTCAAATGGAATGCAAGCTTGCATTCCATTTGAAACAACAAAAGCATCCCGCAGCTGCGGGATAGGTTTTATTTACACAGTTGTTCAAACTGAGAGTAACGAAAGTGCTGAAATCCTATTAAGTTGTCGTTTAAAACCAACTCTTATGAAAGGCTTCTTAATTCTTCTAGGACTTTTTTCAGGAATATTCTGTTTTGCTCAAGAACAGCATACGGACTTGGTTCGTGTTGCTGGATATAGTGGATGGAAGGTAATACAGGACGGTGAGGTCTTGGCCAAAGAAGAACTTAAAAGTCGTTTGACCGAAGTGGACGGGGCATTCGAACTATGGGAAAAGGGAAGAAAGCAATACACATCGGGTACATGGATTATGGGAGCTGGGATTGCTTTGGTTTTTTACGGAGCTGTATATTAAGTAGTACTAGTAGCCAATTCGCCTGTCAGTCAGCAGGAGTATAATGCGAGTCTCATCTTAATGGGTTCAGGTCTTCTCTTCGTGCTTGGAGGAGGCATACCCTATTCAAAGGGCAATGTCAATATGGAACGGGCACTGAGTAAGTACAATCATTCAAAGCTTAATAGTACTTCACAATTGCAATTTGGAATGGGTCAAAATGGAATCGGATTGAGATACTCTTTTTAAGTGTCAACTTTTTTCAGGACGGTACAAACTCTTTAATTCCGCTTTTTTTGTCAGGGCTTCCACTCTAATTACTTTTGGAATATAAGCCAAGGTTGAATATTTATCCATCCATGCTCGGACTGCACTACTTCCCTTAATCCCATAAACAGAAGAAGCTTCTGGGATTCCATACTTACCGCTTTCAATTTCCCTAACAACTTGAAGCTTGAATGCTTCACTATACCTTAAAATGCTTCTTCTTTCTATCATGCGTTAACACTTTTTAAGTGTCGACTTTTTTTAGGACGGTACATGATTTGAAGATTTAAATCAAAAGATTGTTTTCCTTGCCGATGAGGGTCGGGAAGAAGAGGTCGTAACTCGACTAAGTAGAGTAGGTTATGATCATACACTTGGTTATTTAAAAGGAGGATTTGAAGCTTGGATGAAGAGTGGAGAAACCGTAGAGAAAATGCCTCAGGTGGATGTCGATGAACTGTCGGATATTTGGAAGAAGAATTCGCCTAACATCCTTGATGTCCGTAAAGAAAGTGAGTTCGAATCGGAGCATGTTCAAGATGTACAGAATCTTCCTCTTGACTTTATTTGGAGTAGGATGCATGAGATAAATCCTAAGGAGACCTATTATGTTCATTGTAAGGGAGGTTATCGTTCTGTGATCGCCTATTCAATCCTACGAAACAATGGCTTTAATAATCTAATAGATGTGGCTGGAGGTTTTGATGCCCTCCTTGAAACGGATATTCCAAAGACAGAATACGTATGCCCGTCTACAGAATTATAAGATCAGTACACATTCCGTTCAAAGTCCCTTCGGGGACTTTGTTCGTTTAAGGATACGGGTATAACTCATGGCCTTGATTGACATTAGTCACTGTTTCGGTGCCATATCTAAACTACTTTTATCTCAACCAAAATCAGAATGCAATGAGAAAACATCAAATAGTTATCATCGGAAGTGGGACAGGAGGAATTACCGTAGGTGCCCAATTGCTTCTTAAGAATCCAAAATTGGATGTCGCTATCATTGAGCCAAGTGAGAAGCATTACTATCAGCCAGCCTTTACGCTTGTTGGAGCAGGGGCTTTTTCTTGGGAGAAGACCATTCGTCCAGAAAAGAGTGTCATGCCCCAAAAAGCGACATGGATTAAGAAATACGTCGCGGAGATGGATGTGGACAATAATAAACTACTCTTGGCAGATGGAGAGGAAGTGTCCTATGAATATCTAGTGGTTTTCCCAGGCGTACAAACCAATTTGGACGATCTTCCTGGGCTTGCCGAAACCATGGACAAGAACAATGTATGCTCCAACTACACCAAGCCTCAGTATACATGGGAAGTACTTCAAAATTTCAAAGGAGGGACCGCCTTATTCACGCAGGCAAATACACCAATTAAGTGTGGTGGAGCTCCTCAAAAGATAATGTACTTGTCTGAAGAGTATTTTAGAAAGCGCGGAATTAGAAAAGACACCAATGTAATTTACGCCACTCCTGGCTCTGTAATTTTTGGTGTACCTGAGTTTAGAAAAACCCTAGAGGGAATTTTAGATGAAAGGAATATCGATGATCGATATTTTCATCAGTTAAAGAAAATTGATGGCGAGAATAAAATCGCCTATTTCAATGTTAAAAAGTTGGATTCAGACGACCTTGAGTTAAAAGATGAATCCGGGAATCCGATATGGGAAGAAAAGGAAATTCCTTTTGATATGTGTCACTTGGCCCCGCCTCAAAGTGCCCCGGATTTTGTCCGCAGATCAAAGTTGGCGCATGCGGAAGGTCCGAATAAAGGATGGATGAAAGTAGATCAATATAGTTTGCAAAGTCCAGACTATTCCAATGTTTTTGGTTTGGGAGACGCCTGCGCCATACCAACGGCAAAAACAGGAGCCGCCATCAGGAAGCAAGCTCCTGTATTGGTCAATAACCTGATTAAGTTGACCAAAGGGAAGCAAGCCGATAATAAAAGCTACAATGGGTATAGCTCTTGTCCGATCGTAACAGGTTATAGTAAGATGCTCCTTTGTGAATTTGGATGGGAGAATAAGATTATGCAAGATTCCATGCTCGGTACTTTTGTTGATACGACTAAAGAGAAATACAGTATGTGGCTTTTGAAAAAATATGGCCTTCCATTTATGTACTGGAGCTTGATGCTCAGAGGAAGAGCCTAATGGCTAAAGTTTGAATGGCTTGCTCATAAGCTGTTCTGATTTTTGGTTGGAGAGTCGCCCAGACACTTGATTTTTTAAGTGTCTGGGCTTTTTTAGAACCCGTGCTATATGTATCTTAGGGCCCTTTAAAACCGCTATATGAAAAAGTTATACTCTTTTGTCAGTATGCTGTTTGTAGCCTCATTGGCATTCGGACAGTATTATTACAATCCCGCTGCAAGTGGGAATCCAAGTAATTTAAATCAAGAAAACGCTGAATATCCTTACGGATCTGGACTTCCAGCAGGATGGGCCATCAACTTGAACAATTCAAGTTCTCCGGTTTGGTCAATTGTTCAGAATTTGCCTTTTGAGTTTGTTTTTAACGGTGATACCGTAAACCATTACATTGTATCAAGTACGGGTATTATGACCTTTGATACAGCAACTGCTGTTGCAGCTCCATCTTTTACATTCATGGGTCTTCCAAGTGCAATGATTCCAGATCATTCGCTTTGCCTTTGGGGAATTGAAGCCTCTGGGTCAAATGATAAGGTCGTTTCTAAAACCTTTGGAAATGCTCCAAATAGAGAGTTTTGGGTGTTCTTTACTTCCATGTCAGGTCCTGGTACAAGTTGGTCTTATTGGAGTATCGTATTACATGAAGGTACCAACGAGATTTCATTTGTTGATCAACGTCACTCTGGTTCGCCTAGCATGACTATTGGAATCCAAATTGATACGGCCGAAGCCTATACCGTAGCTGGATCGCCAGGCATTCAAGCACTAGCAGGTGGAAGCGAAACTTCGGATGACAACTGGTACTACCGCTTTATTGAAGGTACTCAGCCTACGCATGACATGAGTGCCATAGAAATTGATATGTATGACGTCCTAATGATTAGTCACGCTCCTTATGATGTTAAAGGAAACTTTCAAAATTTCGGGAGTGATACCCTTCAAAATATTCGTTACAGCTACAGTATAGATGGCGGAACTCCTGTTTCAGCAATAAGCAGTGGATCCAATTTAGGATTTAGTGCAATCGGCTCTTTTGAATTTTCTTCTGACTGGACTCCAGCAGCTACGGGAGTATATGAGTTAAAGATGTGGACGGATACATTAGATGGAGTGATGGATATGAATCCTTCTAATGATACAGTTAGTTTAATGATAACTGTTATCGACACACTTATTCAAAGGATTCCTTTTTACGAGACCTTTACCAGTTCTACTTGTGGACCATGTACTCCTGCCAATTTGAATATGGAGGACCTGTTCGATAATGCTGTGAATATCGGAAATCTCACCAGCTTGAAATATCAGATGAGCTGGCCTGGATCAGGTGACCCATATTATACGGGCGAAGGAAATACCCGTAGAGCTTATTACGGAATTAATTCTGTGCCTTGGGTTTGTATTGATGGTGGTTGGAATCAAAACGGAAACAATCTAACACAAGGAATAATTAATGCATATAGTGACGTACAAACGTATTTAGCTATGCAGGCTACCTACAGCGTTGCTCCAAATGCTGTTCATGTCGATGTTCAGATAAATCCTTTCTCAGATTATACTTCTGCTAATAACACTCTATTTGTAGCTATTTTCGAGTATAGAACAGAAAACAACATCAAGTCAAATGGCGAAACTGAATTTTTCCATGTGATGAAGAAAATGCTTCCGAATGCTGGAGGTACTGCTGTTGGGGCCATGACGAATGGAGTTCCAGTTATGGATTCTTTCGACTATACGTTCAAAGGAAACTATCGTTTGCCAAATAACGCGAACGATCCAATTTCACATGGAACCGAACATTCTGTTGAAGACTTTAACAACCTTGGTGTTGTTGTGTGGGTTCAAGACATGGGAACAGGAGAGGTTCATCAATCGGCTTACGCCTCATTGGTAGCTTCTATAGGTGATTTGGATGAGTCATTGTATCAAGTATACCCTAACCCAGCTACGAATCATGTGAATGTGGAGTTGGCAACTGGAATGAAAGATGTACGAATTGAAATAGTAAACTTGCTAGGACAACCAGTATATGAAACATCGCTTGATGGATCAGCTGAAGGAGTTCATACGATTAATACCTCTGCTTTAGAAAGTGGTATTTATTTCGTTCAGGTGATTTCAAATGGAAAAGTTGGAACGAAGAAGATTATTATCCAATAATCGTAGAACATATTATTAAAATGAAAAGGCCCCAACAAGGGGCCTTTTCATTTCTAAATGGAGCTTTGCGCTTTGTCATTGTTATTGTCTAAACATGGTTCGATCGAACCGCAGGTCATAATAGGGAAGGTATTCGGCAAAGTCTCCGGTCGATTCATTAAACACTTTGGTTTTTCGTACCGGTGAGGCATAAAACACCAAAGCAATGCTTCGACCATTATTGGTGTTGATTCCTTTATGGAAACCAATGTAGTCGTTCTCATAAGTGAAGGAACCTTTGGAAAAAATGACCTTTTGAATCAATTCCATTTCACCTTTTAGTTCACTCCACACGTATTGATTCTGTCTTGTCCTGAAATAGGTTGACACAATTGATTACTAATTTACACAATAGACCTTATTTGGGACATTTAGATTTAGTCCTCAGTGTAATACTCCCCATATTTCAGACCAACAATGCGGTTTTGTTAGTTAATAATTGGGTTTGATTAAAGATAGATTCTTGTATTGATTTTTGGTATCTCTC
>LXNJ01000264.1_pt1 | contig 37490 bp, 35 predicted proteins | sample 809081 | NCBI WGS metagenome assembly LXNJ01 (sample SAMN04870510, study PRJNA318959) | sponge metagenome | biome: sponge; feature: marine sponge reef; material: water | host: Petrosia ficiformis | place: Greece: Milos, Mediterranean Sea | collected 2013-05-29 | depth 5-7 m | reverse complement strand
GGTTGCCCGCCGGCGCGCGCGTGGGCACGTCATCGCTGCGCCGCGCGGCGCAGGTGCGCGCGGCGCGGGCCGATCTCGAGCCCCGGCCGGTGCGGGGCAACGTCGACACGCGGCTCCGAAAGCTGGGGGAGGGGCGTTTCGATGCGCTCGTCCTGGCGGCGGCCGGGCTGCGGCGCCTGGGCCTGTGGCCCGCCGGCGCGGTCGCCATGAACGAGGGCTGGCTGCCCGCCCCCGGTCAGGGCGCGCTCGCGGTGCAGTGTCGCGCCGCTGAAGACGGCGTGGGCGCGCGCGTCCGGGCGCTGGACGATCCGGTCGCCCGAGCCGAGGTCACCGCCGAGCGAGGACTCCTCGCGGCGCTCGAAGGCGGCTGCCGCGTGCCGATTGCGGCCCGGGCGTCGGTGCAGGGGCAGGATCTCCGCCTGCGCGCGGCCGTCTACGACGTGGAGGGTGGCGCGCCCGTCGCGGATGCCGCGGCGGGTCCGGCCTCGGAGGCGGAAGACGTGGGCCTCCGCCTGGCACGCCGCATGCTGGCGGCCGGCGCGGCCGAACTCGTCGATCGCGCCCGCGGGTTCAGCCCGTAAGGCGGCGCGAGCCGTCTCCCTGATATCCGTACACGAGGGTCACGCAGCCGGGCGTCGCCTGCGGGCAGTAGTAGCTCAGGATCCTCAGCTTCGCGTAGCGCCCCTCCGCCGTCCGGATCACGTACGTCTCATCCTTCGGTTCGAGAAGGTGCGAGAAGAACCCGTACTGATACCACCGTTCGAGTCCGGGCGTCGCCGGGCCATCCTCCAGCGCCCCCTCCGTCGTCGCGTAACCGGACGCGGGGGCCTCGGTCACGGCCTCCCACGGCGTAGTGGTGGCGATGGCCCCGCCGGCTCCCGGGTATCCGGTCCCGCCGTTAACGACGACGTGGTATCGGTTGAGCGCGAGATCCCAGCCGGCGAGCGGTCCATCGACCGCGCTCCCCTTGTCGAAATCGAAGTGGACCCAGCGCGAGCCGTCCCGCGCATCGATCGTCACGGTGTCCACCACGAACCCATCCACCGGAGACTGCGGGGCGACGGGCGTGGGGACGAAGGTCAGGGGATCGGGTCTCACGAACGAGCCGGCCACGACGACGGCGATGATGAACAGGAACACCGCGCCCGCGACGTACAACACGACCGGCCGGCTTCCGCCCGCCCGTTCCTCGCGCCTCACCGCCCCCGGTGCCATGGAGAGTCGTGCGACGTGCCGCTCAGGAACCTGGTCAGGTTGGCGAGATAGTAGGCCAGCGCCGCCGCCGCGAACGCGAAGATCACGCCGATCGCGAGCGCTCCGAAGCCGCCGGCGCTCGCGAAGATCCTGAACTCCCACGCGGCGAAGACGGCGCAGAAGACGATGGCGGTTGCGATGAGGAAACGGTGAAACCCGATGATCGACATGGGACGTTCCGATTCACGATGGACTACGGTCACCCTCCCGAACATCGTACGATGGCGGGAAGCGCGCCGAAACTTCGTCTACGTCCCCTGTTGACCCTCTCCCGGTCCGGTGGGAGCTTCCACCCCCGATGAACTCCGGATTCCGCACCTACCACGAAGTCGACGAACTGCGCTCCGATCTCCCCGATCAGATCGCGGCCGGGGACGAGCGCGTGTCCGTGCGCCTCGCCTCCGTGGCGCGCGTCATCGCGGTGATGAGCGGCAAGGGCGGAGTGGGGAAGAGTCTCGTTGCCGCCCTCCTGGCGACGGCGCTTGCCCGCCGTGGGGATCGCGTGGGTCTGATCGACGCGGACCTGAACGGCCCCAGCGTACCGCGCCTGCTCGGCATCGAGCCGGGGGCCCTCGCCGAATCCCCGGACGGATTCGCGCCGCCCTCCTCACGGTCCGGGGTTCGCGTCATGTCGATGGCATTCGTCGTGGAGCCCGACCGCGCCCTCACCTGGCGTGAGCCCGCCGACGCCGGTTTCGTGTGGCGGGGCGCCCAGGAACGCGGGGCCCTGCGCGAGTTTCTGTCGGATGTCGCCTGGGGAGAGCTGGACGTGCTCCTCGTCGATCTGCCGCCGGGCACCCAGCGGCTCGCCGAACTCCACGCGCTCGTGCCCGGACTGGCGGGCATCGTCGCGGTCACGATCCCGAGCGCGGCCTCCCGCGATGCCGTGGCCCGTTCGCTCGATCTCACCCGGCGGCGCGGCCTCCCCATCCTGGGACTCGTGGAGAACCTCGCGGGGGTTCGCTGCGACGCCTGCGGAGCCCTCGCCCCGCTGCACGCCGGAGACGCCGGAGCCGAGTTGGCGCGCCGCTTTCGGACGCCCCTGCTCGCGCGCCTCCCCTTCGACGCGGCGTTGGGGGCCGCAGCGGACGAGGGGCGGCTCGAGGGGTGGCTGGCCGGCGGGGGGGGCGCAGCGGAGGCCCTGCGGCAGATGGCCGACGCCCTTCGCGCGGGGTCCGAAGCGCCATGAAGTTCCTCTGCGTGGACTGCGACCGGCAGATGGCCTTCGAGGAGCGGGCCGTGCCGGGAGACGGCACGATGGCCGCCGTCTTCAGGTGTCCCGCCTGCGGGCGCAAGACCGCGATGCTCGCCAACCCCATGGAGACCCAACTCGTGAGCTCGCTCGGCGTGAAGGTGGGAGGCCGGACCGTGCCCGACGAGAACTTCGAGGGCATCCGCGCCGGCGTGGAACAGGCGCGCGACGAGGCCCTGCCCGCGCCCCCGTTGATGAACCCCGGACCCGTGCGCTGGAGCGTGGACGCGGTGGAGCGGCTCGGTCAGGTGCCCTCCTTCGTGCGGGGCATGGTGAAGAAGATCTACAACGAATACGCCCGGGAGCGCGGGATCGAGGAGATGACGCCCGCCGTCATGGACCGTGCCCGGTCCGATCTCGGACTGGAAGGCATGTAACCGCCGGTGACGGACGGCGGCGGACGGATGGGAGATGCGGGAGAAGCCGGAGAAGCGGCGCGGCCTCCGGACCCGTTGGTGGAAAGGGAAGTCCACGGACTCCGCGCCGTCATCGACCGCGACCTGTGCGTCGGCTTCGGGGACTGCATCGAGGAAGCACCGGAGGCCTTCGACCTCGACGAGGATGGGGTGGCGGTGTTCACCGGACCGGAACATGCCTCGCGGAAGCGTTTCATCGAGGCGTGCGCGTCCTGTCCGGTCGATGCGATCACCGTCAGCGAAGACGGGGTCGAGATCGTCCCGTGAACCCCGGCCCGCGGCCGGAGCCGCCGCTCGTAACGGCGGGGGCGCTCGCCTACGACTATCCCGATGGGAGTCCCGCCCTCCGGGACCTCTCGCTCGACGTCCGGGAGGGGGAACGCCTGGCGCTCCTCGGCCCGAACGGATCGGGAAAATCCACCTTCCTGCGCCTCCTGGGCGGCGATGATGTTCCGGGAATCCGCCGGGACCCTCGGGTCGACGACGCCGGACGGCGCTGGCTTGCCCCCGACCAGCCCGCTTTCCGCACCTGGCTCAGCGGGCGCGAGAATGCGGCCGTCCTGCTCGAACTCCACGGCGCCCGGTCCGGGCAAGCGCGCGCTGCGGCGGACGCCTGGCTCGGGCGCTTCGGGCTGGACGTCGACGCGGACCGCCTCGCCGGCACCTACTCGAGCGGCATGCGGCGGCGGCTCGCCCTCGCGACGGCGTTCGCAACCGCGGCCCCGCTCCTCCTCCTCGACGAGCCGTTGGCCGGGCTGGACCCCGGCGGTCGGGCCGCCCTCGCCGACGCGCTCGCCGACCACCGCGCCGCCGGGGGGACCGCGGTGCTCTCCGCCCATGATCCGGACTTCGCCGCGTCGCAGTGCGACCGCGTCGCGTTCATCGTCGACGGGCGCTGTGCGGTGGCGGACACCCCGGCCCGCCTCCTCGAGCGCGTCGGCGCCCGTCCCCGCGTCGAAATCCGGTTCGCCGCGGGCCTGAGTCCCGACCCGGACACCCTCGGCCCCGCCCCGGAAGGCGTACGTCCTTCGACGCGGGACGAGCGCACGGTCACCCTCGAAGTCCGGGATCCGGGCCGAGCCCTGCCCGAGACACTGGCCTGGATCCTGCGCGGCGGCGTTCCCGTGGCTTCCGTCGACATCCGCAAACCCGGACTCGCGGACGTGTTCGTGGCGCTGACGGGCCGCCGCCTGGAAGAGGAGGGCCGGTGACGATCTGGCGGCTGGCATGGCGCACGGCCCTCCGGCGCCGGCGGTTGTTCCTGTGGAACGTGGCGGTCCCGCTCCTCCTCCTGACGCCCGTCGCCCTCAGCGCGGCCGCGGCGCCGCACCGGGTCGCCGTGTTCGGCGTGTTCATCGTCTTCTTCGGAGCCTTCGGCTCAGCCATCCCCGCCGTGCGCGACGCCCGCGACGGCTGGCTCGATGAGATCCTCCGCGCCGGTTACCCCGCGCCCCGCTGGCTCCTCGAGCGCACCCTCGCGGGCATGACGATCGACACGCTCCAACTCGCGCCCGCGGTCCTCATCCTCCTGTGGTCGGCCGATGGTCTCGGGGCGGGATCCGTCGTCCTCCTGTCCGTCCTCGCCACGCTGTGGTTCGCGAACCTGCTCGGCCCGCTCGTGGCGGCCGCGGTGCGCTCGCTCGCGGAAGCGGCCCTCGCCTCGGCGGCGCTCTCCCTCCTCCTCCTGCACTTCGCCGGCTTCTTCCGGACCCCGACTCCGGGCTGGACCTCCTTCGTGGCCGAGTGGAATCCGTACACCCCGCTTCAGGCCGCCCTCTCGGCAGGCGCAAGCGGGATTCCCATGGACGCTTCCGTCTGGCTCCGCAGCCTTCTCGTCGCGGCCGGCGTCACCTTCGGGGCCGCGATTTTCGCCGCGGATTGGAGCCGTCGCCTCCGTTGGCCGCGGACCTAGCGTCGTGTCCCTGGAGGGCGTTTGACTTTCCCCGTGGGCAACCGCAACTTCTTGGCGCATAAGCGGGGTTCCGGACCTTTCGGAAGCCTCGACAACCTTGGACCAGCGTCGCCGAATTCCTCGTCCGTGGCCGATCTTCGCGGACTGCGTACATCCGGGCTTCGCACCCGGGCGAGGCTGGGGCGAGCAGCGTAAACCGGCCGCAGTACGCCGTCCAACGGAGCGCCATGTATCGAGAGGTATTTGTCCCGGTCGATAACTCGCGCGAGTCGGATTGGGCCGTCGACCGCGCCATCGAACTCTGCGCTCGCTTCGGGGGTCGCATCACCGGCTCCCACGTCTACGCCGCCCGCCTCCACGACATCCGGTTCCGCCAGCTCGAGATCGGGCTTCCGGCCCAGTTCCAGGAACCGGCCGAGATCCGCAGGCAGCGCAAGATCCACGACAAGCTGATCGAGAAGGGGCTCCAGCTCATCTCCGACAGCTTCCTGGACCAGCTCCACCGCCGTTGTGCCGAAGCCGGCGTGACCGTCACGCGGCAGCTCCTCGAGGGCATCAACTACGAGGAGATCATCAACGAGGCGAACCGCGGCGGCGGACGTCTCCCGAGCCTCATCGGCTTCGATCCCAACATCGCCCACAACTACGACGGCAGCGAGAAGCAGCGGACGGACGTCAAGCTGGGCGAGGGCGGCCGCCTGGTGGCCGAGGATGAGGAACAGGAGGACAAGCTCGCGGGCACCTCCGGGCGCGATTACGACCTCGTGACGATCGGCGCCCACGGTCTCGGGCGGCAGGAGCGGAGCCGCCTCGGCGGCGTGGTCGCGCGTGCGTTGCGCGGGATCGAGAAGGACGCGCTCATCATCCGCAACGACCGGACGCTCGAAGGCGGCAAGTGGCTCGTGGGCGTGGACGGCTCCGCCTACGCCTACAAGGGGCTGCGCATCGCGCTCGACATGGCCCGCGAATACGGGGCCAAAGTCTACATCGCGAGCGCGTTCGACGTGCAGTACCACCACGTCGTCTTCCACAACATCAAGGACGTGCTCTCGGTCCAGGCCTCGAAGGTGTTCAAGTTCGAGGAACAGGAAGAACTCCATAACAACATCATCGACAAGGGCCTGCTCCGCCTCTGCAAGGCGAACATCAAGCGGGCCGAGGTGATGGCGAGCGAATATCCCGAAGTCGAAATCGAGACGCAGGTCCTCATCGGGAAGCCGTTCGACGCCCTCCTCAAGTGGGCCGAAGAGATCGATCCCTCCCTCATCGTCGTGGCCCGCCACGGCTCGCACCGCATCGAGGGCACCGATCTGGGGTCGCAGGCCGACAACCTCGTCCACCTCTCCGACGCGAACGTGCTCCTCATCGGGACCGAGCACGTGCGGCCGGAGGAGATCCCCTGGATCGAAGAGGACGGGGAGGCCGGGCTCGAGTGGGCGCCCGAGGCGGAGGTGAGGATCCTGCGCGTGCCGCCGTTCGCGCTCGGGATCGCCCGCAAGGCCGTCGAGGAGTTCGTCCTCGAACACTACGGGCCCGGCAGCCGTTACGCGGCCGCCTTCGTGCCGAACCCGAAGGACGAGAAGAAGTACCGGGCGCCCGAGACCGCGACCAACGGCACGGCGCAGGTGGCGCGCGAAGCGCTCGAAACCGGCGCCGCCCCCTCGATCGCCGAGGTCGGACAGGCCGGCAACGGGCGCGAGAACGGCGAGAAGGCGGAACTCTGGAACCGCGACCAGTTGCCCGTCGTGACGAACGAACGTCTCGACGAGGCGATCAAGAAGCTCCTCCCGACCCACATGCAGCTCGTGATGGGCATCGGCGATGCGGAGGAACTCGCGCTCGCCGAGGTGAAGGCGGGCGAGGCGATGAAGCGGACCGTCGTGGAGACAAGCGACGCCGACGCCTTCGAGGCCCCGCTCCCCGTGATGGCGAAGTGCCCGGTGACGGACAACCAGATCCCTCGCGACCGCACGGCCGCCGACCCGATCATCTGGACGCACGAGGCATTCGACCGCCTGGGCCGCGTGCCGCTGATCGCGCGCCCCCTCGCCCGGAATACGGTGGAGCGCTTTGCCCGCGACCAGGGCATGTGGCGCGTGACCACGCTCGTGATGGACGAGAACAAGGACGCGATGATCGAGGCCGACGAGTTCGACCTCGACACGATGCTCGTGATGTTCAACGAGTTGAAGGCGAAGCAGGCACGGGCCGAGGCCGCCGGCGTCGACGGGATGAGCGAGGAGATGAAGCGTTTCATCGAGGAAGCGAAGGCCTCCGGCGTGACGCGCTGTCCGATCCGCGACATCGAACAACAGGCGGAGGACTGTCCCGTCGACTTCAAGATGGTCTCGCCCGACGACGCCCGCGCCGCCGTCGAGAAGTTCGCGCGCACGGAACTGGGAGACGAGTCGGGAGCGGAGCAGGGGGATGCGGAGGAAGCAGGGGCGAAAGCGGGTCCCGCTTCGGAGCAGGGATCGCGCGCGAAGTGACCGGGGCCCCGCTGGCCGCGGGAGCTGTCGCGCACCGGACCCCCGCCGTGCCCGGGTCGCTCCTGGACGGCGCCCCCGCCGCCGCGTCTCCGGGCGCCGACCCCGATGTCGCCATCCCCCACGTCGTCGCCTGGAACCTCACGCGCCGCTGCAACCTCGCCTGCGCCCACTGCTACATTTCGGCGGGGTCCTGGCACGCGGCCGCGAACGAACTCGATACCGCGGCCTGTTTCCGCGTGATCGATCAGATCCTCGAAGTGAGTTCGTCGCCGCTTCTCATCCTCAGCGGAGGAGAGCCGCTGGTGCGCTCCGATCTCGAGGAGATCGCGGCCTACGCCTCCGAGCGCGGCGCGACGGTGACGGTCGGCACGAACGGCACCGGCCTCACGGACGAGCGCATCACCTCCTTGAAGGCGGCCGGGGTGCAGGGCGTGGCGCTCAGCGTGGACTCCCTCAACCCGCGCTATCACGACCGCTTCCGGCACGGAGAGGGCGCTCTCGAAGACACGCTCGCCGCGGTCGACCGCCTCCGGGAGCATCGGCTCGACTTCCTCATCCAGTTCAGCGTGACGCGCGGAAACCGGGACGAACTCGATGCCATCGCGGCCTGGGCGGACGCGAAGGGCGCCGTTTGCCTCAACGTCTATTTTCTCGTCGAGACGGGAAGGGGAGCGGGAATGCGCGGCCTCGAGCCCGAGGAGAACGACGAGATCGTGACCCGGCTCGCCGAACTCCAGCGCGAATACCGGGGCCGGCTCATGATCCGCTCCAAGTGCCAGCCGCAACTCATGCGGCACGTGTACGAACGGGATCCGGAGTCGCCGCTCCTCAACTACCGGACGCGCTGCCCCTGCGGCGTCCAGTACTGCCGCATCACGCCCGAGGGCAAGGTGACGCCGTGCCCGTACATGCCGGAGGTGGCCGGCGATCTCTCCGATGCCTCATTCGGCAAGATCTGGCGCGAGGCGACCGTCTTTCGCCTGCTGCGGGACGGCGAACCGGGCGGGAAGTGCGGACGCTGCGAGTATCGGGCGCTGTGCGGCGGCTGTCGCGCCCGCGCCTATGCGGTGGACGGAGACCTGCTCGGTCCCGATCCTTCCTGCGCCTACGAGCCGGCCCCCGGCATCGCGCAGGCGATCGAGCCGCGCCGGCCGGTCACGTACGGCTCGGCGGCAGAGCAGAAGCTCCCGTGGAGCCGGGAAGCCGACGCACGGCTCAACGCCATCCCCAGCTTCGTGCGCGGCGTGGTGGCGCAGCGGGTGGAAAAGTTCGCGCGCGAGCGCGGGGACACCGAAGTGACGCTCGAGGTGATGACCGAGGTCCGCCGGGCCATGCCGGTGGACTTTTCGAAACGGATGCCCTTCTTCGCCCGGAACCGGCGGAGCGCGGGGCGGGGAGAAAAGCGATGAAGCGCTGGATGACCCGTGGTGTCGTGACCCGCGGCGTACTGCTGGCCGCTCTCGCGCTGGCGGTCGCGCTGCCGCTCCTCGCGCAGGCGCCGGGGCCCGACTACGGTGAATTCAACTTCCTCGGGCTCGACCGCCGCGGCGCGGTCTGGATCGCGGCCCAGCTCCACCTGCTGTTCGCGGCCTTCGTACTCGGCGTGCCCATGTTCGCCATCGTCATCGAGGCGATCGGGATGTTCGGGGGGGACGAGAAGTACGACAAGCTCGCGAAGGAATTTACGCGCCTCCTGCTCGTGGCGTACAGCGCGACCGCGATCTGGGGTGCGATCCTCGTCTTCTTCCTCTCGACCCTCTACCCGCGTTTCTGGGCGTACCTGACGGCGATCTTCGCCCCGTCGATGTGGGTGTACGCGGGCCTCTTCTTCCTCGAGTCGTTCACGCTCTACCTCTACTACTACGGGTGGGACGCGTGGAAGAAGGGCGCCGCGAAGAAGGCCCACTGGTGCCTGGGGATCATGCTCAACATCTGGGGCACGATCGTCATGTTCATCGCGAACGGGTGGCTCACCTACATGATGAGCCCGCCCGAGGGACTCACGGCGGACACGGCGCCCCAGACCGTTCAGCTGTGGAGCGCGATCAACAACGCGACCTGGATGCCGATCAACATCCACCGGCTGCTCGCGAACGTGGTGTTCGGCGGCGCGGTGGTGGGCGCCTACGCCGCGTACCGCTTCCTCACGAGCAAGACCGACGAGGAACGCGCCCATTACGACTGGATGGGCTATACCGGCAACCTGATCGCGATCGGCGCCCTCATCGTCCTCCCCTTCGCCGGCTACTGGCTCGGCCGCGAGATCTACGAGTTCAGCCAGCAGATGGGCATCACGATGATGGGCGGCTTCATGAGCTGGCTCTGGATCATCCAGGCCTTCCTCATCGGCATCCTCTTCCTCGCGGGCAACTACTACCTGTGGATCGGGATGGGACGAATCCCCGGAGCCGAACGATTTCAGCCCTACATCAAGTGGATGCTGCTCGTGCTGGTCCTGGGAGTCATCGTGTGGGCCACGCCCAACACGATGATCGCCGACCGCGACGAGATCGCGGCCATGGGAGGAATCCGGCACCCCTTCCTGCAGGTGCTCGGCGTGATGAGCGCGAAGAATACCGCCGTCAACCTGATGATCCTGACGACGTTCCTCTCCTTCCTCATGTACCGGAGGGCGAACAAGGATCCCGTGGTACCGTGGGTCCGGGCGGGGACGATGCTGCAGGGGGCGGCGTTCGCGCTCTCCGCCGTCGTCGTCGTCTTTTACGGGGTGTACGGCTACTTCGTGACGGCGATCGTGCGGATCGGCTTCTCCGTCTACCAGGTGCTCGCGGTCCTGGCGACGATCCTGTTCGTCATCGGGATCGACATGGTGATGCTGCGAGGCGCCAAGTCGCGGGGCGAGATCCGGTGGGGCAAGATGCCGGACCGGTCGCAGTACGCGCTCCTCATCCTCGCCGTCACGTTTACGTGGCTCATGGGGCTGATGGGCTTCGCCCGCAGCGGGATCCGGCAGCACTGGCACGTCTACGAAGTGATCCGCGACACGAGCGAGCAGGCCTTCACCCCGGCGCTGGGTCCGGCGGCGACGATCATCAGCATCTGCGTGCTCATCTTCTTCGCGCTCGTCGGGTTCATCTTCTGGCTCGGCGGCCTGGCCGAACGTTCCGTCTACCAGGAAACCGAGGCGGGAGGCGAGAAATAGATGACGAACCTGAAGATCCTGTTCACGGTCGTGGCGACGCTGGCGGTGTTCACCTTCGTGGCGAACGTGATCCCGCAGGTACAGTCGGCGGTGCCCAGGGAGGTCGTGCTCAGCGCGGACATGCCGCCCGAGGAGCTCGCGGCGATTGGCGAGGAGATCTACGCGGGGGCGGGCGGCTGCACGGCGTGCCATGGCCTCGGCACTCGCGCCCCGGATCTCGTCGGGGTGGCGGGCAGCGTGTGCGCCACGCGCGTACCCGGGCAGAGCTGCAAGGACTACCTGTGGGAGTCTCTCACCAGCCCGACGGCCTACATCGTGGAGGGCTTCGAGCCCATCATGATCGATCAGAGCATCACTTCGTCGCAGGCCGAGCTGTGGACGCTCGTCGCCTACCTGGAGTCGCAGGGCGGCGAGATCACCGTGAACGCGGATGACTTCACCGCGGCGCTGGCCGCCGATGATGCGGCCGAGTCCGCTCCGCCACCCGCCGCCGTCACCGACCCGAGCCAGGTCGACGCGGTCGCCCTGATCACGGCGCAGGGCTGTCTCGCCTGCCACCAGCTCGGCGGGGAGGGCGGCATGGTCGCCCCGCCCTTCGAGGAGTTGCGGGGACAGGATCCCGCCGTCGTCCTCGAAGGGATCGTGGATCCGATGGCGACGATCAACGAGGAGTACTCCGCCTTCGCCGGCACGATGCCGACGATCTTCGGGGATCTCATGTCTCCGGTGGAACTGGATGTCCTCGTGAACTTCTTCGTCGGAGGCGCGGGATCCGGCGCGGAGGCTCCGAACGATCCGGCGGAATCGCCGGCCGACAGCGCGGGAGGTAGCCGATGAGACGTTACCTGTCCCACCCGTTCTGGCAGGGCGCGATCGTGGTCGTCGCGTCATATGTCGCGTTCGTGTACGTGATCGGATACGTGCTCCCGGTGGTCGGCGTGGCGAGCGCGCCGGTCCCGAGTTCCGTCATCGTGGAGTACATGCTCATCGTCCTCGTCGGCATCCTCCTCTACATGAGCGCGGACGAAGAACGCTGGCAGCGCTTCCGCGAACCCATCCAGGCCACGATGGTGCAGCCCGACCGGCGGACGCTGCGCGGGATTCTGATGGTGGCGATCCCGGTCCTCATCGGCTGGCTCGCCTACGAACGGGTGAAGCCGAGCTACGCCGCGCCGGCCACGTTGCGGGCCGTACACCCCGCGCCGCCGAACCAGCTCACCTTCCGCGGCGAGTCGATCGAACTGACCGGACTCGAGAACCCGCTTCGCGAAGAAGGCTCCATGGAGGAGCACATGGCGGTCGGGAGGCGGGTCTACGTCCGCAACTGCGTACCCTGCCACGGCGACCTGCTCGACGGCCAGGGCCACTACGCACAGGCCTTCAACCCGGTTCCCGCCGATTTCACGAGTTCGGGCAACCTGCCGCAGCTCACGGAGAGCTACGTGTTCTGGCGCATCGTCAAGGGCGGTCCCGGCCTCCCGCGCGAGGGGACGCCGTGGGATTCGGCCATGCCGGCCTGGGAGTCGATCCTCGAGCAGGACGAGATCTGGGCGGTGATCCTCTATCTCTACGACCAGACGGGGTTCACGCCGCGCACGTGGGAAGAAGAAGGGGAAGGGGGGCACGAATGAGGGCGACGCGCCGGACGGGAATCGTGCTGCTCGCCCTGTTTGCGGGCACTTCGCCGGCGCTGGCGGGGCAGGAAGATGCGGCCGCCGCCGGCAAGGTCGTGTACGACCGCTGGTGCGCGGAATGTCACGGCGAAACCGGGCAGGGGGATGGCTCGGCCGCCGCTTCGATGCTGCCGCGGCCGCGCGATTTCACGCAGGCGCTCTACCAGGTCCGCACCACCGGGAGCGGACAGCTCCCGACGGACGCGGACATCCGGTTCGCGATCGAGAACGGGCTCCCGGGCACGACGATGCCGGGCTGGCCCAATCTCACGGACCGGGAGATCGACGACGTCATCGTCTACCTGAAGAGCTTCTCGAGGTTCTTCAGCCAGGGCCCGGCGCCCGAGCCGCTGGACTTCGGATCCGATCCCGGCGGGGGCGCCGCGGCGATCGAGGCGGGGGCGGCGGCCTATCTCACGATGCTGTGCGAGGAATGCCACGGCCTGTCCGGTCGGGGCGACGGGACCTCGGCGCCGACGCTCGAGGACTGGCGGGGACTGCCCATTCGCGCGGCGGACCTCACGGAAGCGTGGGTTCTGAACGGCGGCAGCAGCGTCGAGGACATGCACACGAGGATGCTGACCGGGCTGGACGGAACTCCGATGCCGTCGGCGATCGACGCCATGAACTCCGGCGTCGTCTCTCCGGACGAGGTGTGGCAGCTGGCGCACTACCTCGCCTCATTCGGACCGCGCGAGATGCCGCCGCTGCGGGACGTGGTCCGCGTGGGGCGCGCCGAGAGCGGACTCCCTGCCGATGGCGGCGAGGACGCCTGGGCGGGTGTGGAGGCATTCTACTTCCCGATGTCGGGCCAGATCGTCCAGACGCCGCGCAACTTCGCGCCGACCGTCGACGGGCTCTGGGTTCAGGGGCTTCACGACGGAAGCGATGTCGCGCTGCGCGTACAGTGGAACGACCCATCGATGAGTCCGGACCCGAACTGGGACGAGTGGCAGGAGAAAATCACGGCCGCGCTCGACCTCGACGGCGCGGACCCCATTCCCCTCGACAGCGCCGGCGCGCCGACCGTGAGACCCCCCGACGCGGTGCTCCTCCAGTTCCCCTTCGAAATGCCGGAGGGCACCGACCGGCCGTATTTCCTCATGGGGGACACCCGCGAGCCGGTCTATCTCTGGACGTGGGATTCGGAGGCGGGTGTCGGCGCCGCGCGCGGCCGGGGCCTGGACTCCGTCGAACCGCTCACGGAGGACCCGGTCACGGGAGAAGCGAGCTGGGAGGAGGGGCGGTGGACGCTCTATGTCCGCCGTCCGATCGAGGTCGAAAGCGACGGCCTCGACTTCGCCGAGGGCACTCCGACGCCCATCGCCTTCCAGGCCTGGGACGGATCCAGCGCCGAGGTCGGGAAGCGCAGTTCCGTGAGCACATGGTACTACATTCTCCTCGAACCTCCGGCATCCAGCACGGTCGTCGTGACGCCCCTGCTGGCCATGCTCTTGACGGGGGCCTTCGGTCTCGTTCTCGTGCGCCGGGCCCAGGACCGTCGGAGGGACTGACGAAGCGATGACGAAGAGGTGGGGAAGGGCTCTCAACAGCCGATAGCGCAACAGCTTCTCGTACGGAGGTAAGTCAATGCGATCGCATTTCTGGAACCGCTCGGCCGCCTTGCTGGCCGTCGCAGCGATGGCCGCGTGTGGCGGCGGCGGCGGATCGTCCGAAGGTGCGGCGGACGACGCGGGCGAAGCGGCGCCGGCCGCCGCCGCGGTGGATCCGTCCACGGTGGGTACGATCTCGGGCACGGCCAACTTCGGCGGAATGGTCCCGACGATGGAGGCCATCGACATGTCCGCGGAGGAGGATTGCGCCGCCGGCTATGGCGCGGACGGGCCCATGGCCCAGAACGTCCTCGTGTCCGGCGGCGGCCTCGCCAACGTGTTCGTCTACCTGAGCGAGGGCGTCTCCGGCGCTCCGGCCGCGTCGGGCGCCGCCGAACTCGACCAGGTGAACTGCCGCTACATGCCGCACGTGCTGGGCGTGCAGAGCGGGCAGGATATCGAGATCTCGAACAGCGACAACCTGCTCCACAACATCAACGCCACCCCGACCGAGAACCGCGGCTTCAACATCAGCCAGCCCCGGGCGGGGATCACGAGCACGCAGCGCTTCCAGGTGGCGGAAGTCATGGTGCCGGTACGCTGCGACGTGCACGGCTGGATGCAGGCGTACATCGGCGTCGTCGATCACCCGTACTTCGCGGTGACCGGCGCCGACGGGAGCTACTCGATCGCCAACGTCCCGGCCGGCGACTACACGATGACGGCGTGGCACGAGGAGTTCGGCACGATGACGGCGAGCGTGACCGTCACGGCGGGCGGCATGGCCGAGGCCTCGTTCGACTACAACGGCGAGATGATGGGCGCCGACGTCCCCATGGCCGACGCCCTCGTCATCGAGCACGGAACGAACCGCATCCGGGTGGAGCGCACCCAGTAGTTCCAGGGGCGGGGCCCGGTGGCCGGAACGGCCGCCCGGTCCCGCTCGCGTTCCCATTCATCCGAAGGGTCACCTGGAAGGAGATAGCTCGTGGATTGGGCGCTGCCCCCGAACTACTCGACATTCGGCGTCGTGATCGACCAGTTGTTCTGGATCATCCTCGTCATTACCGGCATCGCCTTCCTGCTCGTGGAGGGCGGCATCCTCTGGTTCTGCATCAAGTACCGGGCACGCGAGGGAGCCAGGGCGCATTACACGCACGGCTCGAACCGGCTGGAGATCATCTGGACGGTGATCCCCGCGATCATCATCGCGATCCTCGGCGCCTACTCGGCCATGGTCTGGGACGACATCAAGGGGAGCTCCAACCGGCCGGCGGACGCACTCGAGTTCCTCGTCGTGGGCAAGCAGTTCGAGTGGAACATCACCTACCCCGGAGTCGACGAGACGCTGGGGACGGGGGACGACTTCACCGTCCGCAACCAGTTCCATTTCCCGGTGAACGAGGACATCACGATCCTGCTCGAGTCCGAGGACGTGATTCACTCCTTCTTCATCCCCGAACTCCGCGTGAAGCAGGACGCGGTGCCGGGCATGACCATCCCGGTGTGGTTCGACGCGACCCAGACCGGGGACTTCGAGATCGCGTGCGCCGAGCTGTGTGGCCTGGGCCACTACTACATGATGGCGAGCGTAACCGTGCACAGCGCGGCGGACTTCGACGCCTGGCAGGCCAGCCAGGCGTCGGCGACCGCCCAGTGATCGACCCAGTGACCGACCAGTGATCGAGAAAGGCTGATATGGCGACGATCGTAGCGGAGGCGACCGGGCAGGCGATCCTGCACGAGGAGCACGAGCAGTCGTTCCTGCGCAAGTACATCTTCTCGACCGACCACAAGGTCATCGCGATCCAGTTCCTGATCTACACGCTCTTCTTCCTGATGATCGGGGGACTGCTCGCGATGCTCATGCGATACCAGATCGCGTGGCCGGCGCGGGGCGAGTTGCCACTGGGCGGGATCTTCCCGGAGTCGATGGTGGCAAGCGGGTACATCCTGCCGGAGTTCTACAATGCCCTCGTCACGATGCACGGCTCGGTGATGGTGTTCCTCGCCATCATGCCGATGCTCGTGGGCGTGTGGGCGAACTACCTCATCCCGCTGCAGCTCGGGACGCACGACATGGCGTTCCCGCGGCTGAACATGCTCTCCTTCTGGGCGATGGTGCCCGCCGGCATCCTCACGCTGGCCAGTTTCTTCGTCGTTGGAGGCGCCGCGGGGGCGGGCTGGACGCTCTACGCGCCGCTAAGCGCGCGTCCCGACCTCACCGGGGTCGGACTGGGCCAGGTCATGTGGCTGGCGGCGCTCGTCTTCATCGGGCTTTCCTCGATCCTGGGCTCGGTGAACTACATCACGACGACGATCAACATGCGCGCGCCCGGAATGACCTGGATGCGCATGCCGCTCACGATATGGTCGCTGTTCATCACGGCCATCCTCGCGCTCCTCGCCATGCCGGTGCTCTCGGCCGCGGGGATCATGCTCATCTTCGACCAGACGATCGGAACGAGCTTCTTCCTCCCCGAGGGGGGCGGACAGCCGCTCCTGTGGCAGCACCTGTTCTGGTTCTTCGGCCATCCGGAGGTCTACATCCTCATCCTCCCGGCCATGGGCTTCACGTCCGAGATCCTCTCCGTGGGCTCGCGGAAGCCGGTGTTCGGGTACAAGGCGATGGTGCTGGCGCTCGTCTCGATCGCCTTCCTCGGCTTCATCGTGTGGGGCCACCACATGTTCCAGAGCGGGATGAACCCGATGCTGGGGCTCACCTTCACGGTGTCGACGCTCTTCATCGCCGTGCCTTCGGCGATCAAGACGTTCAACTGGATGGGCACCATGTGGCGCGGGAACCTCCAGTTGCACACCGCGATGCTGTTCGCGATCGGGTTCGTGGCGATGTTCGCGATCGGGGGCCTGTCGGGCGTCTTCATGGCCTCGACGCCGGTCGATATCTACATCCACGACACGTACTTCATCGTGGCGCACATCCACTATGTGCTCTTCGGAGGAAGCCTGTTCGCGCTCTTCGGGGCGATCTACTTCTGGTACCCGAAGATGTTCGGCCGGATGATGAACGAGACGATGGGCAAGATCCATTTCTGGCTCACCTTCGTCTTCTTCAACCTGGTCTTCTTCCCCATGCACGGCGTCGGGATGGTGGGGATGATGCGGCGCATCTACGACTCCACCGGCTACGCGCACCTGCAGGGTATCGAGGACACGAACGCGCTCATCTCCTGGTCCGCGTTCATCCTCTTCGCGTCCGGCTTCCTGTTCGCGTTCAACTTCTTCTGGAGCCTGAAGAAGGGCAGGAAGGCCGAGGCGAACCCGTGGAACGCGACGACGCTGGAGTGGCAGACCCCCTCGCCGCCCCAGCACGGCAACTGGGAGGAGATCCCGGTCGTCTACCACGGTCCGCACGAGTACAGCCACCCGGATGTGGAGGACAAGGACTGGCTGGCGCAGAACGAACGGCCGGATGTCGTGAGCCCGGCCGCCGGCAGCCACTAATCGCATAGACACAGAAGGGAACTGACGAGATGGCACACGCCGCGACCGCAGGCCGGGTCCCCGAGAGAGGGCTCGATGTCTACACCCAGAAGGTGGGAATGTGGGTGTTTCTGTGCTCGGAGGTGATGTTCTTCGCGGGCCTCATCGGCTCGTACGTCGTGCTCCGGTTCGGGGCCGCCGACACGTGGGCGGAACCCGGCGACGTATTGAACGTTCCGGTGACCGCGTTCAATACCTTCCTTCTCATCTGCAGTTCCGTGACGATGGTGAAGGCGTTCGCGGCCGCACAGGCGGGGGACCAGAGGGGGATCAGGATCTGGCTCCTGTCGACGACCCTCCTCGGAGCGACCTTCCTCGGCGTGCAGGTGTACGAGTACACGGAACTCGTGCTGCACGCCTCCTGGGAAGGCAGCCACGGGTTCACGCCCGCCGCCGGGCTGTACGGGGCCACCTTCTTCACGATGACGGGCTTTCACGGCTTCCACGTCCTGCTCGGCGTGATCTGCCTTGCATGGGCCACGATCCGCGCCTACAGGGGGCACTGGGGCGCGGACAACACGCACGGGATCGAAGTGCTCGGCCTCTACTGGCACTTCGTCGACCTCGTGTGGATCATCCTGTTCACGATCGTATACCTGATCTAGCCGCGCCGGGGCGGTTGGCGCCGAGAGCTACGGAGCGAACGAATGAGTGAAGCCGGAGGACACGCGGCGAGCGCCGCGGACGATCATGCGCACGAGCATCCCAGGTACATGCTCATCTGGCTGTACCTGTTCATCCTCACGGTCGCGGAAGTATTCGTCGCGTTCCTCGCGATCCCGAAGTGGATGATCGTGGTGTCGCTGCTCGTCATGGCCGTCTGGAAGGCGCTGCTGGTCGCGCTCTACTACATGCACCTGAAGTTCGAACCCAACCGCCTGCGGCTCGTGGCGCTGGCGCCGCTGCCGGCGGTGGCCATCATGATCATCGCGATCATGATGGAGTACGTGTAGCGCCGACGCCGCCGTGGAAGCCGGAAGTCTGCTGAAGGCCCGCGGGATGCCGCTCGGCGGGATCTCGAGACGGGTCCACTCGATTCGCGGGACGCTTCCCTCCTACCTCGAGCTCACGAAGCCGCGCATCACGGCGCTCGTCGTCGCGACCGCGGCGGCCGGCTTCCTCCTCGGCGCGGCCAGCTTCGATTTCATTCTGTTCGCGCACGCCATGGCCGGCGTGGCGCTCGTCGCCTCCGGGACGAGTGCGATGAACCAGGTGCTGGAGCGGGATGTGGACGCGCTCATGGGCCGAACGCGCGCGCGTCCCCTGCCTGCCGGCCGGATCGCGACGCCGCCGGCCGCCATCGTCTCCGGGGTCCTGGCGGCGGCGGGGATCGCGTGGCTGTGGATCGCGGTCAACCCGATCACCGCGGGCCTCGCGCTCGCCACCTTCATCTCCTACGACTTCGTCTACACACCGCTCAAGCGGGTGCATTCGCTTTCCACCGTCGTGGGGGCGGTGCCCGGCGCGCTGCCGATCCTCGGCGGCTGGACCGCCGCGACCGGGCAGCTCGCTCCCGGCGGCTGGGCTCTGTTCGCGATCCTCTTCCTCTGGCAGTTGCCGCACTTTCTCGCCCTGGCGTGGCTGCTCCGCGACGACTACCGGGCGGCGGGGCTGCGCATGCTCTCCGTCGGTGACTTCGAGGGTCGGCAGACGCGTCACCAGGCGCTGCTCTACGCGCTGACCCTCATTCCGGTGAGCCTGCTGCCGAGCGTCCTCGGTCTCACGGGCGTCGTCTACTTCGCGGTCGCACTCGCCCTCGGGGCTTTCTTCCTGTGGACCGCGTTCCGGTTTGCCCGCTCCGCGACGCCGGCGAGCGCCCGAGGTTTGTTCCGGGCCTCGATCCTGTATCTTCCATTGCTCATGGCGGTCCTCGTCCTCGACAAGCTGTAGCAGCCGTGCTGAACACTTTCGCCGCCCTCGCGGCGGCCCCGCAGATGCAGCATACGCCGGATGAACAGGCGGGATACGTCCTGATGTTCGTCTTCATGGCGGCGATGCCCTACCTGCTTCTGGTCGTGATCGGAGGCGGGATCTTCCGGGCGCGCCGCCGGCAGCGCCAGCAGGAGGTCGAGAGAGCCCTGGAAGAGCAGCGCGAATGGGAGGCGGCCCGCGCGGCCGACGCGGACTCCGCGTGCTGACGCCATGCTGACGCCATGCTGACGCTGAGGCGCAGGATCCGGGCCGGGCTCGCCGGAGGGCTGCTGGGGGGGTTCGTCCTCGCCGTGCTCTTCTACTTCTACGACCTCGGGCAGGGGACCCCGCTCCAGACGCCGGCCTTCCTCTGGGGGGCGATCATCAGCCGCGCCGAGGTCGAGGCCACGACCGGGATTATCGTGGGCTTCACGTTCATCCACTTTACCGTCTGGGCCGGACTCGGGATGCTGGCCGCGGCGCTCGTCCAATGGGCGGGCCTCCCCCGAAACGTGTTCATCGGCGCGCTGTACGGGCTCTTCGTGTGCTCGCTCGCGTTCTACATCGGCCTCATCCGGGCGCCTTCCGGACTCGTGATGTCCGCGCCGGGATGGCCGGCGGTCTTCTTCGGGAACGCGCTCGCCGGGGTCGTGATGTTCACCCACATGCACTGGGTGAGTTCCGAACCCGGCATCGTGGGGATGATGAACTTCCTCCAGACGCACCGGGTGACGCGGCACGGCATCTACGCGGGGCTCCTCGGCGCCCTCGTCGTCGCACTCTGGTTCCTCATCATCGACACCATGCTCCGGCAGCCCCTCTATACGCCGGCGGCGCTGGCGACGGTGCTCTTCCGCGGCGCCCCCACGCCGGCCGCGGTCGAGATCTCCTTCGCGCCGATCCTCGGTTACACGCTCGCCCACTTCGCGTTCTTCGTGTTGTTCGGCGTCGCGGTCTCCGGCCTCGCGAGACAGGTGTCCCGGTTCCCGCCGCTCGCCCTCGGCATCATCGTGCTGTTCGTCGTCTTCGAGGTCTTCTTCGTCGCCATGGTCGCGATGCTGGGCGGCTGGATTCTCGAGGAACTCGCCTGGTGGTCGATTCTCGTCGGCAACATCCTCGCGGCGCTCGTCATGGGCGGATACCTGTGGAAGGTCTACCCGGAGTTCGCGGAAAGTCTCGCGGCGGAGAGTCTTTGGGCGGATTGAACCCGCCTCCGGTGCTCGTCGCCACGCGCAGCGCCCACAAACTCCGCGAAATCCGCGGCCTCCTCGCCGACCTTCCGGTCCGGCTGCTGGGCCCGGAGGATCTCGGTCTTTCCGAGCACGAGGAAGAGGAAGATCTCGAACCCTTCGATACCTTCGCGCGCAACGCCCTGTCGAAGGCGAAGTACTTTCACCGCCGGTCCGGCCTCCCCGTGCTCGCGGATGATTCCGGCCTCTGCGTGGACGCCCTCGGCGGCGGCCCGGGCGTGCGGACCCGGCGCTTCGCCCCGGCGGAGCTGGTCTCGCGCTGGGGGCGGGACGAGGCGAACAATCGCTGGCTGCTCGAACAGCTGGAGAGCGTCGGGGAGGACCGCCGCGGGGCCCACTATCGCTGCGCGGTCGCGCTCACGGACGATCTGCGCCACGAAGTGGTGGAGGGCATCGTGCGCGGCCGAATCGCGCGCCGGCCGGGCGGCGCGGGAGGCTTCGGCTACGACCCGCTCTTCGTGCCGGAGGGCCACGACCGCACGTACGCGGAGCTGCCCGCTGCGGTGAAGACGGCGACCAGCCATCGAGCGAAGGCGGTCCGGCGGGCCAGGGGATGGATCGAAAGGGAAGTCCTGCGGACCCGGGGCGGCGAACGGTGAGCCGGCAGGCAAACTCTGGCGGCGCCGCCTTTTCTCCGCGACGTTCCCCACGCGCAGATCGTGCAGTCCATCATCCGCGAATGGTGACCTTGAGAACGCGTACGTTCAATCGGGGCGGCCGGATTTGAACCGGCGACCCCCTGCTCCCAAAGCAGGTGCGCTACCGGACTGCGCCACGCCCCGAAGTCCCGAAAGATGGGCCGCCCGGGAGGCCGAAGCCACCCCGGCGAAGGAGAAGACGTGAGGCTCGGCGGGGTCTTCGCGCGGAGGGCCGGGGCGGGAAAGCTGTTCGCCATGATGGGGTTGGCGGCGCTCGTCCTCTTCGTCATCGGGATCCTGCGTCCGCTGCGCAGCGCCTTCGCTCTCTCGGGACTCGCTGCGGGCGATTTCTACCAGGTGTACTTCATCAGCGCGGCCGTGGTGGTCGTCGCTCCGTTCTACAACTACCTCTCGGACCGCATCTCGTGGCGCCGCCTCATCCCGCTTACGGCGGCGTTCTTCGCCCTGAGCATGGTCGCCTTCCGCCTCATCTACCAGCCGGGGGCGGCGTGGTTCGGGCTTGTATTCTACGGGTGGTACGACGTGTTGGCGGCCTCGCTCGTCACGCACTTCTACATCGCGACGCAGGTCTTCTACAACGCTCGCGATGCGAAGCGCGCCTACCCGATCGTCATCGCCTCGGGTTCGGCCGGGGCCACGCTCGGAGCGCTCCTCACGACCGTCTTCACCTCCGGCGGGGGACCGTCGGAGAACCTCCTTCTCGTGGCGGGCGCCGCGCTCCTCGTGCTGTCCGGCGGCCTCGCTCTCGTTTGGTCGCGGGAGCCGCCGGCGCCGCCGTCGGAGTACGCGCACGCGGAAGACCCCGAACTCGAGCGCAGCGACCTGCGGCGCATGGCGGCGCACCCGCAGGTACGGCTCATCGCGGCCACGGTGCTCCTCACGATCGTCGTCAAGCAGTTCATCGACTACCAGTACAACACGCTCACGCGCGAGGTCTTCACCGACCTGGGGGCGATCGCGGGCTTTCTGGCCTTCGTCGATGTCCTCACGCAATGGCTCCCGATCGTCGTCCTCCTCGCGCTGCGTCCGGTCCTGCGCCGCTGGGGCGCCGGGGTCGCCGTCATCATCTTCCCCGTGGCCGTGATCCTCGCGACCGGGGCTCTCGCGGCCGCCGTGTGGCTGTCCGCCGCCGCGCTCGCCGTCGCCGTCGGGGCCCGGACGACGGAGAAGACGTTCCGCTATTCCGCCGAGCGCACGGGCCGCGAGATCCTCTACGTCCCCGTCCCGGAGGACATCAAGCTCAAGGCGAAATCGTACATCGACGTGGCGGTGGAGAAAGGGTTGGGGAAGGCGCTCTCCGGTGTGCTCATCGCAATCCCTTCGCTCGCTCTCGCCGGCCTTTCGATCACGGGCCGGCTCATGATCCTCGGGGTCGTCGGCGTCGGTCTGGCGGGCGTCCTGCTGCTCGCCTTCCTCAAAGTGCGAAAGTCGTACGTCACGAGCCTGGCTCAATCCTTCGAGGGACGCTTCGCCAGCCTGCGCGGCACCTTCGTGTCGATGGCCGACGTGGGCGCCCTCGCGCTCGCGCGGGACGCGCTGCGGGATGAGCGGCCGCTGAAGGTCGCGTTCGCCTTCGACTTGCTGCGCGGCGCCACGCCGGAGGACATCGAGGCGCTCTCGCCGGAACTGTACGGCCTCCTCGAGCATGAGAACCCCGGCCTCCGGGCGCGGGCGCTGCGATCGCTTTCCCGGGCCCCCGGCCTCTCGAACGAGGAGGCGGTGCGGGCCCGGCTCGAGGATCCGGATTCGGCCGTTCGGCGCGCCGCCGCCCGGCTCCTCGCCCTGAAGGCGGCGCCGCGGGCGCGCGATGTTCTCATCCCCCTCCTCGACTCGGAGTCGACGAACGCCCGCTCGGCCGCGTTCGACTGCCTGTTCAGCGACTTTGGCTCCAGCCGGGCCGAACGCATCGCGACCCCCCGCTTCGAACACCTGCTGCGGGAACATGAGAGGGGCGCACTCGAAGGATCCGGCGCCCGGGAGTTGGCGATGGCGGCGGGTCTCGTCCCCGGGCACCCCGCGGTGGAGAGGGTTCTTCTGGCCCTCGTCGCCCACCCCCGCGATGATGTCGCGGCGGCGGCCGCGCGGAGCGCAGCCCGGCTCCCCCAGCCGGCCCTCGTGCGGGCGGCCATCGCATCTCTCGCGATCCCGCGGACCCGGAGCGCGGCACGCGCCGGCCTGGCGGGGCGGGGCGAGGAGATCGTCACGCCTCTGCTTGCGGCACTTTCCGACCCGGCCGCCGACCCCTGGGTACGCCGGGGCGTTGCGAGCGTGCTCGGCGAGATCGCGACGCCTGCGACGATCGACGCTCTCGTCACCTCCTACCTGCTGCCGGAAACCGAACAGGCGCTCGACGACCAGGCCCTCGTATCGCTCCACCGGCTGCGCACACAGCATGAGCACCTCACTTTTCCGGCGGAGCGGGTGCTGGAGGCCGTCGAGCGCGAGGTTCGCGCGTACCTGCGTTACGCACGCGCCGCCACCGCACTCGAGGGTGTGCCGGCGTCCATGCCCCGGACGCTGCTCCTCCGAGCGCTCGATGAGGCGAGGCGGGATCGGCGGGCGAGTGTCTTTCGGTGGCTGGGGCTCATATATCCCGAGCAGCCGATGAGGCGCAGCTACCTGGCCCTCGAAAGTGGACGGCCGCGCCGGCGGGCGAACGCCCTGGAGTGGATCGAGACCACGGTCGGACACCGCACGTTCTCCGACCTCAGACCGGTGCTGGCCGAGGAGGCCCCGCAGGAGCCTGCGCGCGAGGCGGGAGAGGTCCTGCGGGAGCTGTGGGACGATGAGGATGCCTGGATCGCGCGGTGTGCGCTCCGGACCTCCTTCGAGATCGACCGCGACGCGATGGGAGAGGCCCTCCGCGATTTCGCGCCGGCGGAACCGGCGCTGGCGCGTGTGGCCCACCGCCTCGGGCGACGGGCCGAGACCCCCGCACAGGATCCGGGGGACGAACGAGACGAGGAAGAGATGGAACTGATCGAAAAGGTGTTTCGCCTGCAGAGCGTGGATCTCCTCTCGGGCGTGAAGAGTCGGCAACTCGCGCTCCTCGCTTCCATCGCGAGGGAGGTCGAGGTGCGGCCGGACGCCGTCTTCATCCGCAGGGGGGAGCCGACGGACGCGCTCTACCTCGTGATCCACGGCGAAGTCTCACTCGAGGGGGCGGGAGAGGGATCGATTTCCCTCACCGATGGAGAGGCGTTCGGGACCTGGGCCCTGATCGACGAACATCCGAGTCTCGTCGAAGCGCACGCCGTCGAGCCCACCCGCGTGCTTCGCATCACCAGCGAGGATTTTCGCGACCTTCTCATCGACCACCCCGAACTCGGCCTCGACCTGCTTCGCGGTCTCGCGAGTCGCGTTCGCGGCCTGGCGATGACATGATCCGACATGGATGAGATCAGACCTGACGCCGGCACCGTAATGGTCGTCGACGACGAGGACATGGTCGTCGACGCCATTCAGGGGTTCCTGGAGCTTGAAACGGACCACCTGGTGCGTCCCTTCACGTCCGCGCATGCCGCCCTCGCCCACCTTGAGAAGGAACCCGTCCACGCGATCGTGGCCGACCTCATGATGCCCGGCCTCGACGGCGTGCAGTTCCTTACGCGAGCCCGCAAGATGCGACCGGAGGCGACCCGGATCCTGCTCACCGGCTACGCCGACAAGGAAAACGCTATCCTGGCCATCAACGAGGCCGGGCTCTACCAGTACCTTGAGAAGCCGTGGAACAACGACGCGCTCGCCTTTGCCATCCGCAACGGGGTCGAGCGAAGCCTGCTCTTCAGCGCCCTGACCGAACGCATGGCCGAACTCGAGGCGGCGCACGACGAACTCGCCGGACTCCGGCAGCGCTGGATCCAGGCCTTCCTGTGAGCGAGCCGGGACTGGGGCCGACCGCGCGGGAGATCACGCAGGCCCGCCTCGCGACGCTGGGTACGCTGGTCGCGGGGATCGCGCACGAACTCAACACCCCGTTGGGAGCCCTGAACAGCAACCACCACGTCATCGAGCGCGCGCTCCTCAAGCTCGGGGAAATCCTCGAGGATGAAGTCGTCACGCCGGACGAACTCGATGAAGTCCGTCGCGTCGTGCGCGCCACCGAGTCGGTGCTGCGAACCAACGGGATCGCCGTGGAACGCATGGTGAACCTCGTGCAGAACCTGAAGAATTTCGGTCGGCCCACGACCTCCGAGCCTCGCCCCGTGGACCTTCACGAAGGCATCGAGGGCTCGCTGGCCCTTCTGGGGCACGAGCTGAAAGAAGTCGAGGTTGTCCGCGACTTCGGCGACCTGCCGCTCGTGGTGTGCCATCCGAACCGGATCAACCAGGTGTTCATGAACCTCGTACACAACGCGGCCCAGGCCATGGATGGCGGCGTACTCACGATCGGGACGCGCGCGGAAGGGGACCGCGCGCGCGTCCGCATCGCCGACACGGGCCGGGGCATCCCGAGCGACGTCATCGGGGAGATCTTCGAACCCGGATTCACGACCAAGGGCGAGCGGATCGGGATGGGGCTGGGTCTCGCGATCACACTCCAGATCGTACACCAGCACGGAGGGGACATCTCGGTCGAGAGCGAACCGGGACGGGGGACGACGTTCGACGTACATCTGCCGCTTCGGCAGCCCACGGGTCCCGCACGGAAGGAGGCTTCGGAATGATGCGATGCGCCGATCTGTTCCGCGCAGTGATCTTCGTCGCGGGGGCGGCCGCCGCGGCGGCGCCGGCCCCGGCGACGGCCCAGGACGCGAACTTCCTCCTCCCCATCGCCGAGATCGACAGGGTCCTCCGCGAAGGGGAAATCCAGGTCCTCGACGTACAGCCGTCCCGCGGCCTCCCGGGCGAGCGCACCTACCGCGTGACGCTGCAGTCCGGCGACCACGTGCTCCAGGTCAAGTACGCTCCGGCCGGCGAAGGGGCGGACGAATTCAACAACCGGCCCCGCTACGAACTGGCGGCCCACGACGTCCAGATGCTCTTCCTCGACGAGCGGGAACGGGTTGTCCCTCCGACCGCGATCCGCGCGTTCCCCATCGATGCCGTCCGGGCCACGGTCGCCCGGACGGGAGATGCCGCCAGCCCTCCGGAACGGACGTTCGACGAGTGGCCGATGACCCTCGTCGCGCTCCAGTACTGGATGTTCAACGTCGATCTTCCCGATGAGCTGCCCGACGACGACCGGCTCGAGGAGGACGAGGTCTACGAGCGGCTGCTCGGGAACTTCAACCTCCTCACCTACCTCATCGGCCACAGCGATTCGAACCAGGGGAACTTCGTGCAGTCGATGGATCCCGCGTGGCCCCGCGTGTTCAGCGTCGACAACGGCGTGGCGTTCGCGAGCGAGGAGAGCGACCGCGGCACGCGCTGGCGCAACCTGCGTCTCGACCGCTACCCGGCCTCCGCCATCGACCGGCTGCGCGACGTCTCGATCGAGGGGTTGCAGGCGCAGTTCGGGGTCCTCGTCCAGTTCGAGCTGCGGGACGGGAACTTCGTGGAGGTGGAGCCGACCGAAAATCTCGATCCCGGCCGCGGGGTCCGGCGCGACGGGGAGCGGATTCAGCTCGGGCTCACGGAGTCGGAGATCCGGGCCATGCATCGGCGCATCGTCCGCCTCATCGAGTGGGTGGACGAAGGCCGCTACGAGTTGCTCCCCTGAAGCTCCTCCGTCGGATGTCCGGTCTCCTGTGCTGTGCCGTCGCCGTCGCGGGGGTGGGGTGGACCGGCGCCTCCGCGCCCGCTTCCGGCGACGTGACGCGACGGGCCGGGTTGCTCCCGCCACCAGGACAGGCCGGTTTGCGGCTGGCCGGGGAATACGGACTCTACGTCGCGTTCACCGGACGCGGTCTCGACGTGCGCTGGATTACGGAGGAAGTGCGGTCCGGGCGGGTCCGGGCCATCGTGGATGGACGAGTGGTCGATGAGCAAAGGACGGACCGCGGGTACGCACACGCGGCTCGCCTGCGGGTCCGGGCGCCCGAAATCACGCTCGAATACGGGGCGGAACAGCCGGACGATGCCGGGGGGGCCACGGCGCTGCACCGAACCCGGATCTGGATGGAGCCTCCCTCGCCGGAAGTCGACCTCGGCGGGCACGACTCCGTGTTCGTGTTCGGAGATGTGCACGGCGAGTTCGACCGCGTCGTCTCGCTGCTCGGAGTGGCTGGTCTGATCGACGCGGAGCTGCGCTGGACGGGCGGCCGCGCCGCGGTCGCCTTTCTCGGAGACCTGTTCGACCGGGGGGAAGACGTGACCCGTCTCCTCTGGTTCATCTACGGCCTGGAACGGGAGGCGCACGCGGCCGGCGGCCGGGTCATCACGCTCCTCGGCAACCATGAAGCGATGGTCCTGTCCGGCGACCTGCGCTACGTGGCGCCGAAGGAACAGTCGATCGGCGACTGGCACGACATGTCCTACGAGGAGCTGTTCGATCCGGGCCGTTCCGTCCTGGGACGCTGGGTCGCCGCCAAGCCGGGGCTGGTTCGACTGGAGGATCTGCTGTTCGCGCACGGGGGCGTGAGTCCGGCATACGTCGACGTCTCGCTCGAGGAGTATCAGGACACCCTGGAGACTTTCATCGCGGAGCCGGTGTTCAGGAGATGGCGGGACGCGGCGTTCCTCGAGGAATTCACGCGCGAAACCCGGCTCGATTCGGCCCAGATCTACCGCCGGTACGACTTCTTCTTCGGACCGGAAAGCGTGCTCTGGTATCGGGATCTCGTGCTCTCCGACACGCTCGGGGGCCACCTCGACGCCGTCCTGGAGCGTTTCGGTGCCGCCATTCACGTCGTCGGACACACGCCCGTGCGCACGATCCGGGAGAGCTACGGCGGAAAGCTGATTGCCGCAGACCTGCTCGACGCCGCGACGGAGATGCTTTTCCTCGCACGCCGGTCGGAAGGCGGGTGGGATCGGACCGCGTTGTCTGTCGACGGCAGCACCCGGCCCCTCCGCCCGGCATCCTGAGGGCAGCCGGTAGGGCGAGTCCCCACTCACCCGCTCTCCGGTTGTAGGCCCCGCGCCTCGCAGAACAGAGAGCGGTAGGGGCTTGCCCGTCTCTGCATCGAAGACCGCCACACCCACCGGCGACGTCATAGCGGCCGCGCCGGGCCGCTTGAACGGACGACGCTCGGTTATCGCCGAAATATCGTCCTCGTACAGCTATCTGTCGCTCAGAGATCGCATGCAGTAGCCTCGTGGGCATGGGACGAGGACGACGGGGTTCCTGCGAACGGAGGCTGACGCTGTGACCGGTCTGGCCAGGGAGCTCATGGTCCTCTCACCGCACTGGACGAGAGTCGTGCTTTCCGTACTCCTCCTTCTGCTATCGACGAGGACGAATGACCCGCTCCGTTTTTTTTCGCCTGCTGTTGGTTGCCGGTTTGCTACTGGTCGACCGGGGTGTCGTTCACGCCGCGGCCGATACCCAGAGCCTGGGGGACAGGGTTCGCGTGACGGTTCCGGGCAACAGGCTGACCGGTGAAGTCGCTGGCAAAGATGGGACTGGAATCTCTGTCGACATCGATGACGGCGAATCGCGCCGCTTCGCCATGGACGAGATCGAACTGATCGAACGAAGCGTTGGGACCCGGAACTACACGGCAGAAGGGCTCGCCATCGGCTTCGGCGCGGGTGCGGCCATTGGACTCGCAGCGATTTTGACTTCGGACGCGTGCGATCGGACGGAACCGTACATGCCGACGGCGGTTGGTTGCTCAGGGGCAACCGTGATCGGGGCCGTCGTACTCGGAGCGCTTGGCGGCGTTGCGGGCCTCGTCGCCGGCACACTGATTAGGGGCGAACGCTGGGAGCCGATTCCGGTCGCCACACCGCTGGAGCCGTCTCTGCGTTTCGTCGTGGATGCCGGGCCCGGCGGTCGCGGGCTGCCTCCAGCCGGATTCATCGGCGGCCGTCTTCGGTTCTAGTCCCGGAGTCATGGTGTGCCACGCGGACGATCGCGTGGGCCTGGACGCGCCCGCCGCTGCTGCGGGGCACCGGTGCGGCTGTGGAGGATTTCGCCGCCGATCACGGTCGCGACGCACGCGTTGGGCCGCAGGTGGTAGAGCCAGTGTTCGACGTCCGGAGCATCGATGACCGCGAAATCCGCCGCGGCTCCCGGCTCCAGCGATCCCGCTTCGCCTTCACGGCCGAGGGCCCGGGCCGCGTAGCGCGTCGCGCCCTTGAGTACTTCGGCGGGCGCCATCCGCTGTCGCGTGCACGCGAGCGTCATGGCGAAGGGCAGGTGATAGGATGGGGCCGTGCCGGGGTTGAAATCGCTGGCCACCGCCACCGCGACGCCCCCGTCGATGAGAGCCCGGGCAGGAGGCGGAGCCTGGTTCAGGTAGAGGCTGGCGAGAGGAAGGGTGACCCCGACGACGCCGGCCGCCGCGAGCGCATCGATCCCGGGATCCGACACGTACTCCAGGTGGTCCGCCGACGCGGCCCCGAGCGACGCGGCGAGTTCGGCTCCGCCGCCGCCGGTGAGCTGATCCACATGGAGCTTCGGGCGTAACCCCAGTTCGGATCCCCGTTCACAGATCCGCCGCGCCTCGTCGGCGGAGAAGGCGGAGTCCTCGACGAACACATCGCAGAAATCCGCCAGCCCCTCCTCGGCCACTGCCGGCAGGATCTCCTCGGTGATGAGTCGGACGTAGCCCGCCCGGTCCCCGGCCCATTCCGGTGGGACGACGTGTGCGGCGAGGCACGTCGCGACGATCCGCGCGGGTCCCATCTCAGCGAGCCGCCGATACACCCGCAGGAGTCGGAGTTCCGTCTCGAGGTCCAGCCCGTACCCGCTCTTCGCCTCGACCGTCGTGATCCCGAGTGAGACCATCCCGGACAGGAACTCCCGTGAGCGGTCGAGGAGCGCATCTTCGTCGAGCGCGCGGGTCGCCCGCACCGTCGATTTGATCCCGCCTCCGGCGGCGGCGATCTCCAGGTAGTCCCGACCCTTGATGCGGTCCGCGAACTCGCCCGCTCGCCAACCGCCGAAGGCGAGGTGTGTATGTGCATCCACGAGCCCCGGGATGACGAGGCGCCCCCCGACGTCCCACTCGGGTTCTTGCCGGTATTCCGCCGGCAGCGCGGCTGCCGGCCCGGTCCACCGGACGATTCCATCGCGCCACACGAGTTCGGCATCCCGGATGAGCCCGATGTCGTCCTGACCGACAGGGTTCGAGCAGGTGGCGAGAAAGCCGATGTTCGTGAGGCGCGGCATGGCGGCGAGGCGGCGGCTATTCGAGCATGGGAAGGTCGACGCCGCGCTCGCGGGCGGTGCGGATCGCTTCCGGATACCCCGCGTCCGCGTGTCGCATGACTCCGGTGCCCGGATCCGCCGTGAGCACGCGCTCCAGCCGTCGGCTGCCGGATGCCGTCCCGTCGGCGACGCACACCATGCCCGCGTGCGTGGAGTACCCGATGCCGACGCCGCCCCCGTTGTGAATCGAGACCCAGCTCGCCCCGCAGGCGGTGTTGAGCATCGCGTTCAGCAGCGGCCAGTCGGCGATCGCGTCGGAACCGTCCCGCATCTCTTCCGTCTCCCGATTGGGTGAAGCCACGGAGCCGGTGTCGAGATGATCGCGCCCGATCACGATGGGCGCCCGCACCCGTCCCGTCTGCACGAGCCAGTTGAAGCGCTCTCCCATCTCCGCCCGTTCGCCGTACTCGAGCCAGCAGATGCGGGAGGGGAGACCCTGGAAGCGCACCCGCTCGCGCGCCTGGCGGATCCAGCGGCCCAGCGCCTCCTTCTCCGGGAACGTCTCGAGGACCGCCGCGTCCGTCGCCGCGATGTCCTCGGGATCGCCGGAGAGGGCGGCCCAGCGGAAGGGGCCCGCGCCCCGGCAGAACAGGGGTCGAATGAAGGCCGGCACGAAGCCGGGAATGTCGAAGGCCTCCGCCATGCCGCGCAGGTCGGCCACCTGGCCGCGGAGGTTGTTCCCGTAGTCGAACGCGATCGCTCCTCGCGCCCTGAGCGCGAGCATGGCCGACACGTGCGTCACCATCGAATCGAGGACCCGCTCGACGTATGCGTCCGGGTCGGAGAGGCTCAGCGCCTCGGCCTCCTCCACCGACAGGCCCGCGGGGATGTAACCGAGACGGAGGTCGTGCGCCGAGGTCTGATCCGTGAGCACGTCGGGCACGACGCCGCGTTCGGCGACCGCGGGCAGGACTTCGGCGATGTTCCCGAGCAGGGCCACGGAGAGCGCCTCCCGCCGGTCCATGGCGCCGGAGAGCAACTCCAGCGCCTCGTCGAGATCCGTCGTCATGCGGTCGCAGTAGCCCGTGTCGAGGCGCCGGCGAATGCGGTCCTCCCGGACCTCGACCCCGAGGAAGGCCCCCCCGTTCATCGTCGCGGCGAGCGGCTGGGCGCCCCCCATGCCCCCCAACCCGGCGGTCACCACGAGCCGTCCCGCGAGAGAGCCCCCGAAGTGCTGCCGCGCGATTTCCGCGAACGTCTCGTAGGTCCCCTGGAGGATCCCCTGCGTGCCGATGTAGATCCACGAACCCGCGGTCATCTGCCCGTACATCGTGAGTCCCAGGGCATCGAGACGCCGGAACTCGTCGATATCCCCCCAGCGGGGGACGAGGTGGGCGTTCGCGATGAGCACGCGCGGCGCCTCGTCGTGGGTGCGGAACACGCCGACCGGCTTCCCGCTCTGGATGAGCAGGGTTTCGTCGTTCTCCAGCCGGCGCAGCGTCTCCACGATCTTCGCGTACGCGGCCCAGTCACGCGCCGCCTTGCCCGCGCCCCCGTACACGACGAGGTCCCCGGGACGCTCCGCCACGTCCGGGTCGAGGTTGTTCATCAGCATCCGGAGGGCCGCCTCCTGGTGCCATCCCTTGCAGGAAAGCGTCGTTCCCCTCGGCGCCCGGATCGGTCCGGCCGGTTTCATCCCCTTCCTCCCTCTCCGCTGTCTCGGGTCCGCGGCAACTCCAATATCTGGTCCGGGGCGAGATCCACGTCCAGTCGCGAGAGGTGGAGGCCGCGGATCGCCTCCGCAGGCACCGGACCGATGAACTCGCAACCCGCCAGCACCACACCCTCCGCCCGCGCGCCTTCGGCGACGCGCTCGTACGCCGTGCGAACCCCGGTCACGGCGTAGCGGGTCAGGTTCATGGACACCTGCGTCAATCCCCTCCGTCGCAGCGGGATTCCGAGTGCGCGGACGTACGGCAGCCCGCCGCCCGATTCCCGGATCGCCGCGGCGATCCGGCGAGCGGGTCCCGGATCCGTCGTGTCGAGGTTCACGTTGAAACGCACGAGGGCCTCTCGCACCCCGACGACGACGGCGCCGAGCGACGGATGGGGGGCCGGAGGACCGAGATCCGGCCTCCATCCGGGGTGTGACAATTTCCCGGCCAGACCCTCGAACTGCCCGGACCGGATGCCGGGAAGGGAAGTCCGGTCCGGGTTCGTTGCGGCCCGTTCGTAAAAGAAGACCGGGACCGAGCGCGCCGCCGCCCACTCGCCGAAGGAGCGGGACGCCCGGAGCGCCTCGGCCTCGGGACACCGCGGGCCGCGCACGAAGGGGACGACATCCAGTGCGCCGATCCGCGGGTGCTCGCCCCGGTGCCGCCGCAGATCGACTTCGGCGTACACGGCCGCCGCGAGCGCGGACGTCGCGCGGACCACGGCTTCGGGAGCCCCCCGGTAGGCGAGCACCATGCGATGGTGGTCCGGGTCGGCCGATCTGTGGAGGAGTTCGACGCCGCGAGTTCCATCGACGGCGGCCGCGAAGCGGGCCATCCTGCGTGGGTCGCGCCCCTCGCTCACGTTGGGCTCGCAGAGGAGCCAGCCGGTGCTCAGCGCGGCGCGGGGGACCAGAGGTCGCCCAGGGCGCCGCCGGCCGCCCGTTCCAGCGTCCCGGCGTCGATGGCCGCCTCCAGGCGTGCGACATCCTCCGCCAGGGAGCGGTCTTCGATCACCGGGGGGACGCACTCGCGCACGACCTCGTATACGGCCCGCGTGCCGGCGCCCAGTCGATCCGGGCCCTCGGGTCGGAGGTGGATGGCCTGGGCGGCGCTGAGCAACTCGATCGCGAGCACCGTGCGCGTGTTGTCGAGGATCTCACGCGCGTGCCGGGCCGCGTTCGCTCCCATGCTCACGTGGTCCTCCTGGTTCGCGCTCGTCGGGATCGAGTCGACGGAGTCCGGATGCGCGAGCGTCTTGTTGTCGGACACGAGCGCCGCCCCCGTGTACTGGAGCGACATCAGGCCGCCGTGCAGCCCCGGAGACTCCACGAGCATGGCGGGAAGCCCCGCGGAAAGTTCCGGCGTCAGCATGCGGAACACGCGGCGGTCCGACAGGCTCGCCACGTCCGCAAGCGCGATCCCCAGTGTGTCGAGCCACAGCGCCGGCCCCGCGCCGTGGAAATTGCCGCCCGACACGATGGCGCCCGGATCCTGTTCGTGGGCGGCGAAGACCAGCGGATTGTCCGACACCGCGTTGAGCGATGCTTCCACTCGCCCCCACAGGAAGCCGACCATGTCGTGCACCGGGCCGACGACCTGGGGCGTGCAGCGCAGGCTGTACGCATCCTGCACGCGGTCGGCGTCCGCATCGACGAGCCCGCTCCCGGCAAGGAGCGACCGGAGCCTCGCCGCGGTTCCGATCTGTCCCGGCTGGTTGTTCGCCTCGTGCAGCGCCGGGTTCAGCGCTGCGGAACGGGCCAGCAACGCCTCGAAGCTCAGCGCCGCCGCCAACTCCGCGTGCAGGAGCAGGCGTCGGGCGTCGTGGAGTTGCAGCGCCGCGCCCGCGACCATCATGGTGGTCCCGTTCGTCAACGCCAGCCCTTCCTTGGCCTGCAGGCCCGGGCGTGAGATCCCGGCGGCGGCCATCGCGCTCGCCCCGTCCATGCGTCGGCCTTCGAACCAGGCTTCGCCGCTGAACGCCGTTGAATCCTCGCCCCCGCCGGCGCCCTGATCCGGCCCGGGGGCGCGGGTCGCGACGGCGGCCATGTGTGCGAGGGGGGCGAGGTCTCCGCTCGCCCCGAGCGAGCCCTTGCCGGGAACCACCGGCGTGACGCCCCGGTTCAGCATCCGGACCAGCGTGTCGATGATCACCGGGCGCACGCCCGAAGCACCGAGTGCGAGCGAGTTCGCCCGGACGAGCAGCATGGCCCGCACCCAGTCCTCGGGCAGAGGCCGGCCCGTCCCCGCCGCGCACTTGAGGATCAGGTTCCACGACAGCCGGGCCGCATCCGCCGCCGCGATGCGGGTTCCGGAAAGCGCCCCGTAGCCTGTGGTGATCCCGTAGATCCGGGCCCCGGGCCGAGCCAGCGCCTCCAGCACCGTGTTCCGGCTCGCCTCCACCCGCTCGCGCGCGTCCCCGTCCAGTTCGGCGACGGTCGAAGCCTCGCGCGCCACCGCGACGACCTCGGAAACCGTAAGCCGTCCCGAGAGCGTGACGGGACCCGTGACCCCGGTCACGGCGCGCCCTCGGAGGAAAGCAGGGTCTCGTACTCCGCTCCGGGCATCCGCTTTCCGACCAGAAAGGGACCGAATTCCGCGAAGTCCGCGCTCGCCGCGTCGTAGCGCATCTCGCTGATGATGGCCTTGAACTCGAGCGGATCAGCCGCCCACAGCGTCACGGCCCATTCCCAGTCGTCCAGGCCCATCGACCCGCTGATGACCTGGGAAATCCTGCCCGCGAAGCGCCGTCCCAACCTGCCGTGCGCCGCCATCAACCCCGCCCGCTCCTCCAGCGAAAGCCGGTACCAGTTCTGTCCCGGGTTGCGGCGCTTGTCCATCGGGTAGTAGCAGACGTACGGCATGTGCTCCGGCTGTCTCGGCTCGAGCCGGCGCCGCACGTATCCCTTCCGGCGCTCCTCCGCGAGGGCGTCCGCCAGGGCCGCGTCCCACGCTTCGCGGTCCCCCGGATCGATCCTCCCGGAAAGTTCCCGGGTCAGGGAATAGAGACCCAGTTCCACCACGGACAGGTACTCCTCGCGAACAAGCGCGTGATCGCCCCAGGCGGAGAGCTTCAGTTCACGCACCGCTTCAACGAGCCGGTCGAACGTGTCCCGGAAATGGAGGATGAGAAAATCGATCCCGCCCCCCGCCACGCGGTAGACCCCGGACCAGCCCGGCTCCGATCCCCCGGACCACCTCTCCGCCAGCGCGGCGAAGCTCCTCAGCGCCGCCCGTGTTTCCGCCGGATCCGCGCCCTTGAGGCCGGCCCAGTCGAGTTCGATCGACTGATGGAGGACATACCATCCATCGAGGGAGGCGGGCGGGAGTTCGGAGGAATGCGGGAGCGGGCGGCTCGTCACTTGAAGGGGCCGGCCAGGCCCGGAAAACGGTACACGATCACCCCGCTGTCGGCGGCGTTGTCCACGTCCACGTGTCCCTTCACGACCATTTCCCGCAGGGCTTCCTCCACCTCATCGAAGCTCAGGCCCGAAGCGAGGACGCCCTGAGTCACCGTCAGAAGTCCGCCGTTCGCCTGCGCCGCCTTCAGCAGGATCTGCTGCTTGGTGTCCGCCGAAGCGAGCTGCCGTGACGGGGCGGGGCGTTCGGCGCCCTTGGCGAGGCGAGGGTGCGGCAGATACCCATCGCGGATGTTCGCCGTCCGCACGAGCCGTTTCATGCGGAAGAGGTCGAAGAACTGGCCGATGCCGAAGAGACCCAGCGTGAGCAGCCAGATGATGCCCGTGAAGTACATCCCCAGATAGAAGCGGTGGATCCCGCACGCGCCGACGAGGGCGCAGCACCAGAGGGCGAAGCCGACCCCGTTCGTGTAGCGGTCGCCGGCGTCCGGCGCCTGTTCCGCCGGCGGTTGGGGGGGGGCCGCGACGAGAGGCACGACGGCGTACGGAGGTGCCGGACCCTCGGGGCCGCCGCGGCCGGGTTCGTTGGGCTGTTCGGTCATCGCTCGCTCGTACGCGCCGATCACTCCGGAGGTTTCCTCGTTACAGAGAGGCACGTTACCACGGAGACCGCACCGCCGCACCCTGCCGAATCCCTCGCCCGCCCGGCGCCGGCGCGGGAGACTCGCAAGGGACGCGCCTTTCCTCTAGATTGTCGCGCTCGCAGCCCCGCGACGGGGCGCGAACGACGCGGTGGGCGTAGCTCAGGTGGTCAGAGCGCCAGGTTGTGGCCCTGGAGGTCGCGGGTTCGAATCCCGTCGCTCACCCCTCCGCATTTCTGTCGTTCCCTCAGGGCGATCTCCGGACCCCTCGCGGAACATTGACAAGCTGCCCCCGGGTCGGTAGCCTTGGGGTCCTCGCGGGAGGGCATGCGCCCTTCCGCGATCGCTTTTTGACAAGAAGGTGTGAGTGACTTGTGGGCCCGATTGAGAGCCATGGGCATCACTTCTCGTGGCTCGATGGGAAACCAAAGTGATTTCCGAACGTGAACCCCCGACGGTCTCGCGACCGGACGGGGTGCTCTGCGTTCAACCAGGTCTCGAGTGCGGACCGGCTTCGGCCGAACGCGCTCAAACCAAATTCTCATATGGAGAGTTTGATCCTGGCTCAGGACGAACGCTGGCGGCGTGCCTTACACATGCAAGTCGTGCGAGAACGGTTCCTTCGGGAACCTAGTAGAGCGGCGAACGGGTGAGTAATACGTGAGCGATCTGCCCGAAGGTGGGGGATACCCCAGGGAAACCTGGACCAATACCGCGTACAGCGTCGGGAGTGGGTGCCCGACGTGAAAGCCGGCCTCTTCTATGCTGGCGCCTTCGGATGAGCTCGCGGCCTATCAGCTTGTTGGTGGGGTAACGGCCTACCAAGGCTATGACGGGTAGCTGACGTGAGAGCGTGATCAGCCACATTGGGACTGAGACACGGCCCAGACTCCTACGGGAGGCAGCAGTGGGGAATATTGCGCAATGGGCGAAAGCTTGACGCAGCGACGCCGCGTGGGGGAGGAAGGCCCTAGGGTTGTAAACCCCTGTCAGGTGGGACGAACACCTTGTCGGATAATACCCGGCAGGACTGACGGTACCACCAGAGGAAGCTCCGGCTAACTCCGTGCCAGCAGCCGCGGTAATACGGAGGGAGCGAGCGTTGTTCGGAATTACTGGGCGTAAAGGGCGCGTAGGCGGCCTCGTAAGTCGGGTGTGAAATGCCGGGGCTCAACCCCGTGCACTGCACCCGATACTGCATGGCTAGAGAAAGGTAGAGGCGAGCGGAATTCCCGGTGTAGCGGTGGAATGCGTAGATATCGGGAAGAACATCTGCGGCGAAGGCGGCTCGCTGGGCCTTATCTGACGCTGAAGCGCGAAAGCGTGGGGAGCAAACAGGATTAGATACCCTGGTAGTCCACGCCGTAAACGCTGGGCACTAGGTGTCGGGAGGCTTGGTCCTTTCGGTGCCGCAGCTAACGCATTAAGTGCCCCGCCTGGGGATTACGGCCGCAAGGCTGAAACTCAAAGGAATTGACGGGGGCCCGCACAAGCGGTGGAGCATGTGGTTTAATTCGAAGCAACGCGAAGAACCTTACCTGGG
>LXNJ01000263.1_pt1 | contig 37622 bp, 30 predicted proteins | sample 809081 | NCBI WGS metagenome assembly LXNJ01 (sample SAMN04870510, study PRJNA318959) | sponge metagenome | biome: sponge; feature: marine sponge reef; material: water | host: Petrosia ficiformis | place: Greece: Milos, Mediterranean Sea | collected 2013-05-29 | depth 5-7 m | reverse complement strand
CGGCTCATCGTGTTGGCGATGACATCGTCGGGCAGCGCGGGTCCCGGCGGCTGCTTGTTCCAGCGACCCTCCGCGACCTGTGTCTCGAGGTAGTTGCGGACGTATTGCTTGTCGAAACTCGGCTGTTCGCCGCCCGGTTGCCATTGGTCGGCCGGCCAGAAACGCGAACTGTCGGGAGTGAAGATCTCGTCGATCAAGACCGGTTCATCGTTGCCGGCGATCACACCGAACTCGAACTTGGTATCGGCCAGCACAATGCCGCGGTCGCCGGCGTAGTCGCGGGCTAGGCGGTACAGGGTAAGGGTCCTCTCCTGCAGCCAGAGCATCGTTTCCTCGCCGACGATCTTCGCGCCTTCGTCGAAGCTGATGTTCTCGTCATGGCCGGTATCCGCCTTGGTGGAGGGCGTGAACAACGGCGCTTCCAGCCGGTCGCCGTTTCGCAGTCCTTTGGGCAGATCGATGCCGCACACCTGGCCGGTGTTCTGGTAGTCCTTCCAGCCGGAGCCGGCCAGGTAGCCACGGGCGATGCACTCGACGGGCAGCACCCGGGTCTTCCGGCAGAGCATGATTCGACCGTCGAGTGCTTCCCGCTCAGCGTCGCTCAAGCCGGGCACATCGGCTGCGTCAGTGGAGATCAGGTGATGGTCGACGACGCCGGCGAAATGTTCGAACCAGAACTTCGAGATCTGCGTCAAGACCATGCCCTTGCCGGCCGGCCCGTTTGCGAGCACCACGTCGAAGGCGCTCATCCGGTCCGTGGCGACGATCAGGAGCGCTTCGCTGCCGTCGGGCAGTTGCACGTCGTAGAGGTCGCGGACCTTGCCGCTGCGTTTGTTGGGGAGAGCGAGATTGGTCTCCATCACGAGTTTCGGCTGCACGTGTTCTCCGTTGTCGTACCAGGTGTGGTCGAGATGGCTCGCCAAGGGGTCTTGCCGGTGCGAGCCGTCTTCAAGACGGCAAGATTGCGCGACAAAGCGATGCACTGCAAGACGGGCTAGTTGGGGGAGTTGGGGGAGGATCATCGACGGCGCACCGTTCGGCACGCGCACCGGGTCCGACTCCAAGGCCGCTTGGGCCTGATGCGGATTGCAGCCTCGAGCACTGGCAGCCAACCGCCATCAGGAAAAGTCCCGTGGGGCTACCCGAATGGTTGTCCGCCTGAGCGTGGGGTAGCGGGTTAGGTCTATCGATGGCGCGGGCGAAGGAAACCGCCGTCGTTGACCCATAGATCCCCCCACCAGATCGGCAGGGCCTTGTCCTCGCGCCAGACGGGGTCGGACGAGAACTGGTTGATCCAGTTCACCACCAGGGCGCGGCGGACGCCGCACACCCGCATCAAACGCGCCACCTCGCGGGGCGATGCGTCGGTGGTCACCATGAATTCGTTGCACTCCGCAGGCGATAGCTGCGCGAAGAGTTCCTTCACCGCGTGCTTCTCCCAGTCCTCGATACCTGAGATGTCGTGCACCAGGTCGGTGAGCCGTTCGGCCGTCGGGCAGCGCATGCCCGCCATGTACACGCCCACGACCCCGCGTACACCCAACGGTCGGCGAATTCGATCCTCGAACGATTCGGGGAGCCGATGGCCCATGCGGCGGTTGGCGATGGGGGAGTCGAACGTATGATCCTCGCAGACGTCGTAGAGCGGGACGCGCGCAATCTTCTCGTCAGCGCCCATGTCCGTCGCCCCCATGGCCAACGTCGCCGTCGCCTTGCGTCAACGGCGGCACGTACGCGAGATTGCTCTCCATCATCCACAGGACCTGCTGCCACACTTGGGAGGCGATGCAGTCGAATCTGGGTTTCACGAGTGCTTGGGGCCGTGCGTGGCCTTCGCCTTCGGCCAGATCCCGATAGGCCGCCAGCGTGTCCCGCTGCATGTCATCCGTCAGGGTGGACCAGGCGTAGACCAGGTCGTCCGGGGCGAGCGTGCGCGCCACGGCGAAGTCGTAGGCGTCTCGTTCGGTCGCGATGTGGTTGACACCGAGACGGTTGTACATCTTCTTCGTCAGGATGTCCCTGGTGCCGCCGAGAATCACTCCGGTCTCGTACTCCACCTCATCGCGCGGGTCGCCGTGGAACATCTCGGTTCCGACGAACGACACGGGGACGTCGCCGACCATGAACTGGATGTGGTTCGTCCCGACCATCACCACGCTGTCTCGTACGATTACCCCGTCGCGGGCCAGTCCGTGCAGGTCCTTCCTGATGTCGTTGAAGTTCTTGAGGAACAGGGCGCCGGATGGTCCCGTCCCCGGTGTGAAGGAAAAGTCCAGATCCGTGCTGGACCGATGGTGCCAGCGGGCTTCCAGCGCGGTGCCGCGGCCCAGGCGCAAATGTCCGACCGGCAGCCACGCGGACAGGATGTCCACGGCGGTGCCCACTGCTCTCGCCGGGGCGGAATCGAGTCGCAGCCTGACGGGTTCGACGGTCACGGCCAAGTGTCCCGCAGCACGGTATGTGGGCTGCAAGTCTGTCGGAATAGCCGCGCGGGTAGCAAGACGCTTCAACACGCCGTAGCGGTCTAGATAGTCTGAATGTGCACCACCGGGAAGATCCGATGCTACTCCTCGGCGAGTGCCTGCTCGAAATCGGCGAGCAGGTCTTCGATATCCTCGATCCCTGTCGAAATCCGGATCAACGAGTCGGCAATGCCCATGCTGGCCCGGCGCTCGGCGCCCATCTCGTAGTAGATCGTTTGGGCGACCGGGATCGCCAGCGTCCTATTGTCTCCGAGGTTGCTGGACTTGATGGCCACGTCGAGTCGGTTCAGGAACGCGAACGTGTCCATACCGTCGGCAAGCTCGAAGCTGAACAAGGCCCCGGGGTGTCGGAACAGTGCCATTGCCCGTTCGTGCTCCGGATGGTCGGGGAGGCCGGGGAAGTAGACCCGTGCGACCTTGTCGTGGCCGTTCAGGAAGTCCACGAGGGCCCGGGCGTTGGCGCACTGACGTTCCTGGCGCAGCGCCAGTGTCTCGGCGCCGACACCGAGGTGGTGGGCGGCTTCCGGACCCAGGCTCGGGCCGAAGTCGCGTAGGCCCTTTTTGCGGACCTGGGTGATCGCCCACTTTGCCGAATCGCCCTTCTTGTAGGTGTCCTGGATATTGTCGAATGTCGACCAGTCGAAGAGACCCGTTTCGGTCACCGCACCCCCGAGCGTGGTGCCGTGGCCACCGATGTACTTCGTCAGGCTGTTGACGATCAGCGAGGCGCCCACCCCCACGGGTTGGAACAGGTACGGCGACGTCATCGTGTTGTCGACCACGTACACCAGACCCTTCGCGCGGCAGAGTTCGCCGATGCCTTCGAGATCGGCGATTTGCGTGCGCGGGTTGGCGATCGTCTCGACGAACACGAGGCGGGTGTCGGGGCGTATGGCTTGGGCCACCACGGCGGCGCTCGTCGCGTCCACGAAGGTCACGTCGACGCCGTGCAGGCCAAAGGTCTGGAACAGGCTGTTGGTGTTGCCGAACAGGAACGAACTGGACACGAAGTGGTCGCCCTTGCGCAACAGGGCGAACAGCAGCGTGCCGATGGCTGCCATGCCGGTGCCGAAGCAGACCGTTGCGACGCCCCGTTCCATGGCGTTGATCTTTGTTTCGAGCGCGGTGACCGTCGGGTTCACCTGCCGCCCATAGGAGTACGCGGAACTCCGCCCTTGGAAGACGTCGGCGAGATCCTGGACGTCCTCGTAGCCGTAGGCGACGGTGGCGTGGACAGGCTTTTGCAGCGAACCGTGCTCGATGCCGCCCCGGCGGTCGGAGTGAACGATGGAGGTCGTGAAACCCGGCATGGCTGGTATCCGAACGTGCGTTACTTGGCGGGACTATAACCCCGCTCGGTGCCTTCGCCGCACACACACCTATTGGCGGGCGAGGGTGCGTCCCAAACCGGCGCGATTGGGTCCCTACGAGCCTGCGCCGCGGAAACGCGTAGGGCACGGGCTTGCCCGTCCCGCCCGAGCGGTCGCCCATGTGGTGCCTAGAAGCCCCTTGGTTGGTTCGGGACGTCGGTAGGCGCTATCGGTGGTGCATGTCGTCGAACAGCGGAAACACGCGCGCCAGGGCGGACAGTGCCAGTGCATGCCGGAGACGGCCGTCGGCCATCGCCGCACGGATACCATCGAGGGACAGGAACTCGAGACCGATGGCTTCGCCCGGGCCCGGGTCGGGCTCGGCGACTCGCTCGACGCCGTCCGCCAGGAAGTGGTGGCAGAGGTGCGGGTGGATCGCGGGGTTGGGTTCCACCGCGCCGAGATAGCGCCACTCGCCACCGCCGTAGCCGGTTTCCTCGAGCAGTTCCCGTTTCGCGGCCGTCAACGGGTCTTCACCGGGATCGACCATACCGCCCGGCGTCTCGAGCGTCCGGGCGCCGATACCGAAACGGTACTGGTCGACCATGATCGACAAGCCCTCGGCGTCGAGCGCCACGATGTTGATCCAGTCCACGGACTCCAGGACCAGGCGTTTCAGCACCGGCTCGCCCCCCGGGTGGCGCATCCAGTCGAACCGGACATCGAGGATGCCGAGGTTTGGTCCCCGCTCGGAGCGGACCCTATCCCAGTCGAGCTTCACGTTGTTCAATACCCCGTCAGTTCCATGTACCCCGCCCCTCGTCGCCGGCCCGCGCCGTCTTCCAGATGGGCCACGCCTTCCCAGTATCGCACCGACGTGTCCATGAGCTGGTCCTTGATCGCGGCGCGAATGACGTATTGCTGGGGCTCGGTGCCGCGAAGTTCGAGCTTCCACGCCACGGGCCAGCCGTGCCAGTACTCGATCGGGGCCAGCGAGAAGTCATCTGCAGTCAACGTTCGCGAGACCCTGCCGTCGCCGAGGCTGCCGGCGTTGTAGTCGTCGGTACGTCCGTCGAGCCGACGTAGTTGGTACAGCATGAGATCGCGTCCGTCGTCGAAGTGAAACGCGAACCAGTCCCAGCCCAGGTAGTCCGTACCGAGCACACTCGTGCTCCACTCCCGGTCTATCCAGGCGAGCCCGCTTACCGCGTACCTCGAACCCCCAACCACGAGTTCGCCCCGCGCCTCGATGCGTGGCAGAGAATAGTAGTAGGAGGCGTTGTCGGGTCCTTTGCGCGACAGTCCCCCTTCGCCCTGCAGGATGGCGGGCCTCGTGGCGGTCAACACCAGGTCGGCGGAAAAGCCGGCGGTCGCGGTCGTCAGGCGCAGCGGTGAGAAGTCGTCAGCGGTGGATTGGAGCCGCCAATCGTCGAGATAGACCCGGAACGGTCCCGTGCGTGCGCCGGCAAGTGCCGGGTGGCCGCGACTGAAGCGTTCGGCCGCCAAGTGGCGGCGCGCGGCGACGTCCGACAACGCGACGTGCGCCATATAGCCCTGCCCGGTGCGCCAGGCATTCGGTCCGTCGCCCGCCGCGGGGCCTTCCCCGGGGCGCGCTTCGAGCCCCTGCCGGAACAACGTGAATTGGATGCCGAACTCGCGCGCTTCCACCTGGGCAGTGCGGGCGGTCGAGACGACAGCCGTCAGATACCACCACTCGCTGCGGTACGCCGGATGCGGTCCATGGTCGCGGGGAAACACGAACTCGCGGATCTTCTCGGCACGGGCGAATCCGGCGTCGGCTCCATCGGTGCCGCCGAGGATCGATCGGAGACTTGGCGATGCATGGCGTTCGGGTTCGCTGCAGCCGACCAACAAGACGACGGCGGTGCCGGCGGTCGCGTGCCAAGCCCGGGTAAATGTCCTTGCGGGTATCGACATCGTCGTCCTACGGCAGTCCCCTAAAGGCCACGCGATATGCCGGCACCGCTCCCGCCGCGCAGGCGGCCAGGGCGCCGAGCAGCAGCGGTCCGGCGATTGACCTGAAGTCGAGGTGAAGGCCGATCGACCATCCGAAGGCAGCCGGGTTGACGAAGTCGCAAAGTATCCACGCCATGGTCAAGCCGAGTGGCAACGCGGCGAGCAGGGCGACTGCCCCGAGTACGGTCGTCTGGGACAAGGCAAGACGCATGAGTTCGGCGCGGGTGTGGCCGATGGCTGAGAGCAGGCGGAACTCTCGGGCTCGGCTTGCCTGCAGAGACGTCAAGGCGGCGTAGAGCCCAATGGCCGCGACCAGGAGGGCCATTACGGCGAGCGAGCGACTGACCACGAAGGTGCGGTCGAACACGGCGACCGCCAGGTCGCGGATCTGAGCGTGGTTGCGCACGCGGCCTGCGCCGTAGCGTTCGCCGAGTTGAGCGGTCAGGCTCTCGGTGGCATCCGCATCGGGCCAAACGGATACCCGCCGCCAGCGAACGGAGTCCGCGTCGAGTTGGGAGACGAAGGTCATGGGCAGGATTACCCGGGGCGACGCCGCGCCGAAATCGCGGAAGACGTGGGCGATTTCCACGCGGACGCGACGACCCGCGCTGACGAGGTCCAGGACGTCGCCATCGCCGATGCCCATGAGCCGGGCACCCACTTCGTTGACCATGCCGCGGGTCTCGAGCGCCGCGTCGAAGCCGTATCGACCAGCCTCGGTCGCGTCCAACCGTGCAATGCGAATGGTCACGGGACCGTCGTCGCTCCGGGCGACGCCATCGCCGTAGAGGCGCACGTCGCGCACACCGGCCAGGTGGCGGATGGCATCGAGATCGGCCTCGCGAATGTGGGACGCCGTCTCGAGATAGACGCCGTCGGCAAGACGGACATCGAGCATGTCGGTGAAGTCCCGCCGCAGGCTCTCGACCATCACTCCCATGCCGATTGCGACCGCCGCGGCCACGGACAGGGCGCCTAGGGCCAGGCGGATCTCGCTGCTGCGAAGCGCGGTGGCGCGCAGGTTGGAACGCATGGCCAAGGAGCGCCCGAGGCGCGACAGGCGACCCGCCGTCCATCCGGCGAGGGGTACGACGATCACGACTTGAACGGCGCAGACGGCCGCGAGCGCGCCGAATGCCCAACCCAGGGAGCCGTCGACAAGGCCGACGACGGCCACCGCCGCCGCCAATAGCCCCACGACGCCCCGGATACGGGTACTCGGTGAGAACCGGCCCTCGGCCATGGGGCCGAGTGCCGACACCACGACGCCGCAGGCGATGGCCTTGCCAACGACCCAAGCGTCCAGGGCCACGCCATACCCCATCGCGTCGGTGTCCGCATCGGTCGTCGCGGTGTCGGTCGCCGCCTGCAGGAGTGCATCTGCCACCAGGGAGCCGAGGGCGAGGCCGGCGGCCGCCCCAAGCACCCCGATCACGAGGCCCTCCGCACAGACCATCCACCGCAGTGTCCATCGGGACGCACCGATGGCGATCAGCCGTTCTTGTTCGAGGCGTCGTCGGGCGGCGTTGGATTCGCTCGCCTGAAAGGCAATGAAGGCAGCCATTACCAGACAGAGCAGTGACAGCATGCCGAGATTGAACAGGATGGCGTCCGCGAAACGGCGCGACGGATTCCAGCGGGCGGCGGCGGTGACGGTGTAGCCGCCGATCTCGGGATCGGCATATTCGGGAAGACTGGCGCCGATGCCGGGCAGCACGCTGTCCAGCCAGTCGAGAAAGCGCGTACGGACGCCCGCGACCCGTAGCCAAATGGCGTCGACCTCGCCGCCTCGCCCCAGCAGTCGCTGCGCGGTCGGCAGGTCGGCTAGGGCGACCTGTGTCGGGGCGTCGATGGTGTCGATCGGAAGGCCGGCGATCGTCCCGCCGTCGGCGGCAATGTCGCGAGCGGTTTCGGGCGAAACCATGATCACGTCGTCGGTGATGAAACGGCCGTAGCCGTCGGTGTTGTCGGGCGTCGAGTCTTGAGGCGTGGCCGGTGCGCTGGCTTCGTATTCCGAAAGCGAGCGGATATTGCCGGCCGCCACGGGATCGAACCCGAGGACGCGTCGCGGTTCACCTCGGATGTCGACGAATCCCTCGACGACGGGGAACATCGCGAGAACCGAACGAGCCCAGGTCCGGTCCCCGCTCACCGTTGCGGCCGGGTCTTCGAAGTCGGTGCCCGACCGGCGCCATCGGCGGCGCAACTCGAAATAGGCGGACTCGGTCAACGTCTCGCCCGTAACGACGTGGGTGTGCCCGGCGATGCGAGGTTCGTCCAGATTGGCACGGATCGACTGGCTGACCAGGTGAACGACCACGACGGCGAGAACCGCGAGTGTCACCCCCGTCAGGCACGTGGCCGGTCCCACGGGGTGCCTCATCGCGAAACGCAGTTGGCTCTTCAGAAGAGAGATCATCGGCTCACGCCAGCGCGATCACCTCGTCTGCCCGGTCGGCGATCCTTCGGTTGTGCGTGGCGACCACCAGGCTACAGCCGGCTTGTTGCGCCTCCTGCCACAGCAACTCGGTGACGGCGTCGGCGTTGTCGGCATCGAGATTGCCGGTCGGTTCGTCGGCGAGGACGATCGCGGGGCGGTGGGCCAACGCCCGGGCGATCGCGACGCGCTGCTGCTCGCCACCGGAGAGCGTCTCCGGGAATCGGTTGGCACAATCGGCGAGACCCAGGGTTTCGAGGCGCCGAAGCGCGACCTCGCGCTGGCCAAGCCGGTTGAGCTCTACCGGCAGGGCCACGTTCTCGGCGACGGTTAGCGTCGGCACGAGATTGAAGAACTGGAATATGAAGCCGATATGGCGTCGCCGGTAGCGTACCCGCTGACGTTCGGATGCGCGGGATACGTCGAAAGTGCCGCCGTCGTCCTCCCGAAAGCGGATACCGCCTTCGTCGGGCACGAGGATGCCGGCCATCAGGTTGAGCAGCGTCGATTTGCCCGTGCCGCTCGGCCCCCACAGCGCTGTCGTACGACCGGTTGCCGAGGTGAATTCGATCGCAGCCGGCACGCGGCGTAACCCACGCCCATCGTCGTAGTGCTTGACCGCCCCGAGGACGTCAAGCGCCGCCAACGTGTTGCATCCCCTGTTGGTGCAGCAGATTCGTCACTTCGTCGAGGTGACGCCGGGCGGCGACGGCGGCGAGAAGATCATCCATGGCTGCGTACCGGGAAACCGTGCCCAGCGTGGTCAGGGTTGGATGGATCATCTGCCAGCGCCCGGCATCGAAATTGGCCAGCGCGTCGGCTGCACGGATCCAGGTGCCGGCAACCGTCTCCCCGCTGTGGCCCAGCGCCTGTTGGCCCTCGGGCATCGCGGTGGCGAAGAACCGGGTGTCGAACCGGGCCGGTGCGGAGGCCGGCGTGATCCAATGGCTGAAGTAGAGCACCCGGTCCGTGGCGAGTCGTAGCCGTTCCCGCCTAGCCAACTCGGTCAGGGTGTCGCTGCGCGCCGCCAAGGCGTCCCGGTAGTCGTCGAACCGGGCGCGTTCCTCGTCGCCGGATGGCTCGAAAGGACGGCGGTCGCGATATGCCAGAAGCACGCCGCATTCCTCGAAGCACTCCCGGATGGCGGTTACCCAATAACGCAGGCCACCGCTCGGCATGCCGAGTTGCGACGATGCTTGCGGATCGTCGAGTCCTTCGCACAGATGGGACAATCCGTCGTCCGCCGGATCCACCTTGCCGCCGGGAAAGACGTGCAGGTTCGGGAAGATGCCGCGTCCCGGACGTTGCACCATGAACACCTCGATGCCCGCACTGCCCTGGCGGAGCAAAAGGATCGTCGCCGCCTTGCGGATCGGAACGGAGTTCGATGACGCCAACTGGTCGTCCGCGGCCATGCACCTCGGCAATCATAACAGCGCCGCCCGTCGTTTCGTTCCGATCTGATAGGCTTCGAGCATGGTTTGGCTCTCGTTCCGTGCGAAATTCGTTGCGCCGTTCGGTTTGGCCGCGGTGGTTCTGAGCCTTTCGGCAACGGCGGAGGATCCTCCCTGTAAGGATCCGGACTACCGGCATGGCATCTCCTATCTGCTGCCGTTGAAGTACGACAAGGACTTCACGCACTTCGATTGGGCTAACCCGAACGCGCCGAAAACCGGGGCGATGCGCCTGCCTTCGCTCGGCACCTTCGACAGCTACAACAACATCCTGGAGAAGGGTCGCATGGCGGCCGGCTACGACCGGTCCGGCGGGCTGGTCTACGACAAGCTCCTGGAGGCAACGGCCGACGAACCCGTCAGCCACTATGGACGCTTGGCCGAAGGCGTTGCCAAGGGCGAGAATCTCGACTGGATCGCGTTCAAGTTGCGCGACTACGCGAAGTGGCACGACGGCAGGCCGATCACCGTGGATGATGTCGTGTACAGCTTCGAGATGTTCCTCGAACACGGTTCGGTGGCGTTGCGCACGTCGCTCGCCGACCTGGAACGCGTGTTCGCCTTCGGGGAGCGAGAGGTCTGCTTCGTGCGCAACACCGACATGGATGTCAACCCGGCACTGCCCTTCGCCATCGCCGGGCAGGCGATTCTCCCGAAGCACTATTGGGAGGAACGCGACATCACCAAGACCACGGTCGAACCGCCACTCGGCAGCGGACCCTACCGTCTCAAGCGCGCCGAAACCGGGCGTCTTCTGGAGTTCGAACTGGACGAGAGCTACTGGGGTCGCGACATACCGGTGAACAAAGGCCGGTACAACTTCAAGACCGTGAAGTTCGACTATTTCAAGGACGACGGCGTGATGCTGGAGGCCCACAAGGGCGACGTCTTCGACATCCGCGAGGAGGGGGTTTCCAAGAACTGGGCGACGCAATACGACTTCCCGGCGGTTCGCGCGGGCCTCTTCAAGCGCGACCTGCGCAAACTGACACGGGTGGAGGGACTGTGGTGGCCGATTTTCTGGAACGCCGAAAAGCCGCCGCTGAACGATATCCGCGTGCGCGAGGCGCTTTGGCTTCTCTACGACTTCGATTGGACCAACCGGGTCCTGTTCTACAACTTCTATCTGAAGGGCGTGAGCCTCTTCCAGAACTCGCCGATGGCGCACAGCGGGCTACCCGGCGAAAAGGAACTCGAACTCCTCGAACCGTGGCGCGACCAGGTGCCGTCGCGGGTGTTTACCGAGGAGTTCAAACATCCGCCGAGCAGCGGCTACGGTTTGCGCCGGGACCGCATCAAGCGCGCCCTCGAACTCTTCAGGCAATCCGGCTGGGAGATGCGCCACGGCGTGATGCGCAACATCGAGACGGGGCAACGGCTTACTCTCAACTTCATTGGCGTCTCCTACTATTCGATCCGCCAGAACCTGTCGTTGGTCGACAATCTCGCCCGGGTGGGTATCAAGACGACCGGACGCTCGCCCGAAGTCTCGAATTGGCTGTACCGGAGCCGGACGGGCAAGTTCGACGGCAACTCCAACCGCTGGGGTCCGGGTCATATGCCCGGATTGGCCCTGCGCAACTGGTTCGGCAGCGAAGCCGCGGGCCAGGACTACGGGCAGAACTGGGCGCGCATCCAGAGCCCTGTTCTCGACGCCCTCATCGAAGCGACCATCGCCGCCGATACGGCAGAGGATCTCTACGCGGCCACACGCGCCTTTGATCGCGTTTTCCTGTGGAACTTCTACCTCGTGCCACTCGGCTCCCAGCCTGGCTTTCGCCTGGTGCACTGGGACAAGTTCGGCGAAGTGCGCCGCGATGACCTGAACCGCGTGCCCTTCGTGGACGCCTGGTGGTGGGACGAGGGAAAGGCTCGACGCGTCGAAGAAGGGATGGCCGAACTCGGCGAGGGCTGACCCCGGCCGCACCCGGGGCTCCCCGGGTCGTCGACGCGAGTGTGCGGTGGGCTGTTCGGCCTTCGTCGGCCTCACCCCAACGCGCCGCCGGGGCGCGCGGTCGCCCGTGTCGGACGCCCCGGGTACCTCGGCAACGGGACGGGACAAGCCCGTCCCCTACGACCTGGCTGGTCTGCGCCCGGTTGTTGCCACGGCGCTTCGTAAATTCGTGGACGAAAAGTTGTTGACGTCGCAATCGACGGGGGGTAACGTCCGGGGAACTTATGGGAGATTGTGGGAATTTGTGAGTAGATCGGGTTAGGTTGAACATGGAAGTGGCAAGGGTCAGGGACGACCACCCACACCTGGATCGAAGCCGACGCGTAAGCTCGAGAGGCGCCCATGTTTCGAGGGATATCGAAGGCAAGTCTGGACGATCGCGGTCGGTTCGCCATGCCAACGCGGTTTCGCGATGCGTTGAGATCGAGGTCCGACGGCAAGCTGGTGATCACGATCGACCGTCAGGACAAATGCCTGTTGCTGTATCCCGATGGCGAATGGACGGCTGTCGAGAACGGGCTCGAGCGTTTGTCCAACCTACGTCCGGCCGTGCGCCAACTGCAACGCATGATCGTGGGCTTCGCGACCGACGTCGAGCTGGACAACAGCGGTCGCGTATTGATTCCCCCGATCCTGCGCAACTACGCGGAAATCGACCGCTCGGTCATGGTGATGGGCCAACCGAACAAGCTCGAACTCTGGAGCGAGGAGATTCTCAACGCCGAAATGCCCCGTTGGAGGAGCCAGGGCAACGAGGCCTTCGAGAGTCTCAAGGAGCTAGCCGATATTCAGCTAGCCGACATTCGATTGTAGAGACCGTTTGATCGGGGAACCGAACGGGAATTTGTCCGACCGCCTGGAGGAGGGGAGCGCTGCAAAAGGTGGCTTGAGAGGATGGAGATCCCGCTATCCGGGATCGATGCCCATGGATCGAGATGGCGAAACGGCGCACGCGCCGGTGATGCTTGAGGAAATGGTGATGGCGCTTGCCGTAGACCGCGATGGATTCTACGTGGACGCGACTTTCGGGCGAGGTGGCCACTCGCGGGGTCTCCTCGCGGAACTGTCGTCGGCTGGACGGCTCTTGGCCATTGACCGTGACGTGGATGCCTATGAAAGCGCTCGCCGCCTCGCGAAGGCGGATTCCCGGATCCGGGCTCGGCACGGCAGGTTCAGTTTGCTAAGGGATTACCTCGGGGACGGCGACGACGGCGCACTGGGCGCACCGTCCGGCGTGATGTTCGACGTGGGCATGTCCTCGCCGCAGCTAGACGAAGCCGGACGCGGTTTCAGCTTTTCGGCGCCCGGACCCCTCGACATGCGCATGGACCGGCGCGACGCGTTGACCGCGGGGGCTTGGCTGAACGACGCCAAGGTGGAGGATCTCGCCGCCGTGATCCGTCGCTATGGCGAGGAGCGCCATGCTCGCCGGGTTGCGAGGGCGATCGTCGCCGCGCGACCACTCAAGACCACGACAGACCTAACCGAAGTTGTAACCCGAGCCGTTCCGGGTAGCCGGCCGGCCACCACGGCTTGTGCGCGCGTCTTCCAGGCCGTCCGCATCCACATCAACGACGAACTGGGCGAACTCGACCGTGGGCTCGACGCAGGCTTCGACGCCCTGAAAACCGGCGGCCGCCTGGCCGTCCTCACGTTTCACGGCCTCGAGCACCGACTCGTGCGGCGCCGGTTCCGGCACTGGGTCGAGGGACCGAAGCTACCCCGGCGTTTGCCGGTTCGCCACGATCCGGAACCCGCGGCGCGCCGGATCGACGCGGTCGGCAAGGGTCTGCGTCCTTGTGCGGTGGAGATCGGCCGGAATCCACGCGCACGCAGCGCGCTTCTGCAGGCCGTCGAAAAGCTGAGACCGGCTGAGAACGCCTTGGCCCTGGCGTCCCAAACCAAGGGAGCGGCCGCGTGAAACGACCGACGCGAGGCGGATTCTGGATGCTGGTCGGCATCGCCACGTGGGCAGGCATTGCCGTCACGGGCATTCAGACGGCACGCCAGTCCGGCGAGATGCGTGATCTGTTCCAACGCTTGTCGACGAACCAGGAGGTCCAGGATCGCCTGTTGGCCGAGTATCGCCTGCTGCTGCTCGAGCAGGCGACGTTGGAGAGCTACCTGAACATCGAAAGCGTCGCCACCGACGACCTCAACATGCGGTTTCCGGAACAGGTTCGGCGGGTGGAACGATGAACAGGCGTCGCCCCCGTCGCGACAGACCCACCGGCAGAACGGGTTCCCCCCGACGGACCAAACGCAAGTCGCCCTTCGAGGGACCGGGCAGGGTGGCGGGTGCCAGCGGCGCGTTGCACAAGGGTCGTTCATCGCGAGCAGACAATTCCCCCGCCGATCGCCATGGCGCCGTCGTGCTGCTGTTCCTGGCTGGTTTCGTTTGTCTTGCAGGTCGAACGGGCTATCTCGCCGTCACGGAACGGGACTTCCTCAAGGAGCAAGGCGAGGCGCGTTCCGTTCGCGAGGTCACGATACCGGTTCACCGCGGCATGATCTTCGACCGCAACGGCGAGCCGCTGGCGGTAAGCGCCCCCATGGGCTACGCCTGGGTCGACCCTCAGCAGACCACGTTGACGGTGTCGGACATCCAACGCCTCGCCAACGTCTTGGACCAGACTCCCGAGGTTGTCGAACAACGCTACCGTTCCGGGTCGAAGCGCTTCGCGTACCTCGCTCGGCGGTTGCCGCCGAACATCGTCCGTCGTGTGACCGAGGCGCAGATAGAGGGCGTGCGGATCGGCCGCGAATACCACCGTTTCTACCCTGCCGGGGAGTCCACGGCCCACCTGGTCGGCCGTACGAATATCGACGACGTGGGCCAGGAAGGGGTGGAATTGGCCTTTGACGAATACCTGGCGGGTGCGCCCGGCGCCAAACGCGTATTGCGAGACCGCAGGGGTGGCACGGTAAAGGACCTGGACTACGTCCGGGACCTGGACTACCTGCGCGCACCGAAGTTCGGGCGGGATGTCGACCTAGCCCTCGATCTGCGCCTGCAGTACGTCGCCTACCGCGAACTGAAGACCGCGGTGGAGCGGAACCGCGCGACGTCGGGTTCCCTGGTCATGCTCGATGCCGACAGCGGCGAGGTGCTTGCGCTGGCGAACCAACCGTCATTCAATCCCAACGCCTGGCGCAGCCGCGGCGTTCACGGCGTGCGCAACCGCGCGATCGCGGATCTCTACGAACCGGGGTCCACCGTCAAACCACTGACGGTGCTCGCGGCCTTGGAATCGGGCATGTACACCCCCGAAACCGAGATCGACACGCATCCCGGCTTTCTGCGGATCGCGGGCAAGACCATCGAGGATCCCTCCAACCGGGGACGGATAACCGTCTCCACGGCGCTGGCCAAATCGAGTCAGGTCGCCATTTCGAAGATGGCGCTCACCATGCCCGAGCTTGCCGTGTTCGATGCGTTCCAACGGGCGGGCTTCGGCGACTACACCGGCTGCGATCTGCCCGGGGAGGATATCGGGCTGCTGTCCGCGGCCGATCTCGACAAACCCATTGGACGGGCGACCCTGGCCTACGGATACGGCGTGATGGTCACACCAATGCAAATCGCGCGGGCCTACCTGATGATCGCCAACGACGGCATCAGAACGGACCTGACCATACTTCGGAACGACCTGCGGGTTCGGGCCAGCAGCCAACCCGTATTCGCCCGACGGGACGTCGAGGCAGTGGGCGAGATGATGCGCGGCGTCCTCGCACTTGGCGGGACGGCGCCCAAGGCACGACCGGCGAGCTATACCGCGGCGGGCAAGACCGGGACGGCGCGGAAGGTCAACTTCGGCGCCTACGACGAGCGGGCCCATGTCGCCTTCTTCGCGGGATTCGCGCCCGCCGTCGAGCCCCGGATCGTGCTCGTCGTGGTCATCAACGAGCCTCGGGGTGCCGGTATCGGCGGCGGAGCCGTCGCCGCGCCGGTCTTTGGCGCGGTAGCCGAGAGAGCCCTGCGGATACTCGGTGTTCCCCCGATGGGCGGCAGCTTGGCTTCGGTTCAGGGCCGTCGAAAGCCGGAGCGTCCCACATGACGCGTGCGATGGACTTGCGCCGCTTGTTGGACGACGGGAAAGCGCCCGGCTTGGAGGTTTCGGGTATCGCCTCGGATTCGCGCCGCGTGCAGCCGGGCGACCTCTACGTGGCGCGCCGCGGGAACGTCTTCGACGGCCATGACTTCGTTGCGGATGCCGTAGACGCCGGCGCCATCGCCGTTGTCTCCGAACGAGTGGTGGACACGCCGGTCCCGAACATCGTGGCACCGGACATCGTGCAGAACCCCGGCACGCTCGGTGCACGTTTCTATGATTCGCCGAGCCGAGCCCTCGACATCGTCGGCGTCACGGGTACCAACGGCAAAACCACGGTGGCGTACAACATCGCGCGTATCGGGCGTGCGGGCGAGACGACGGGCTATGTCGGCACGTTGGGGTGGGGCATGCCGCCGGACTTGGGCCCGTCAATGCTAACCACGGAGGATCCGTTGGTCTTGCAGGGGCGGCTTCGGACGCTTGCCGACCTTGGTATCTCTCGCGTGGCGATCGAGGCGAGTTCGCACGCGTTGGACCAGGGCCGTCTCGACGCGGTGGATGTCGACGTGGGCGTTTTCACCAACCTGAGTCGAGACCATCTCGACTACCACGGGACGATGTCTCGCTATGCGGCAGCCAAACGCAAGCTCTTCGAACGTCGGCTCCGCGTAGCGGTTGTCAACATCGACGATCCAGCCGGTGCCGCGATTGCCGCGAGCGCAGCCGGCCGGATGGACGTCGTGGGCGTCGGCCGGACGGGTGCCGTGCGCTGGACGGACCTGGGCTTTCACCGGGGCGGCGTCCACGGCATCTGGATAACGCCGTGGGGCCAGCGTTCATTCGACCTTGCCGCGTTTTTCGGCGAGTTCTCGGTGTACAACGCCGCCTGCGTGTTGGCCGCGTGTTGCGCACTTGGCGATCCTTTGGACGACGTGGTCGACGTCATGAACGAACTGCCTGGCGTGCCGGGCCGGATGCAGGCGGTCGCAGCGCGGCCGATGGTGTTCGTGGACTACGCCCATACACCCGAAGGGCTCAACGCGGTGCTCGCGGCCGTCCGTTCGCACGTGGGAAGCGGACGTATCATCACCGTGTTCGGCTGCGGCGGTGATCGCGATCGGGGCAAGCGTCCGCTGATGGCGCGAGCGGCGGAGTCGGGTGCCGACGTCGTCGTGGCAACCACCGACAACCCGCGCTCCGAATCGCCGGAGAGGATTCTCGACGACGTGATGGCGGGTTTCGACAATCCGGGCGCGGTGTTGCGAATCTCGGACCGTCGCGAAGCCATCGGGGTGGCCTTGGATCATGCCGGGGCTTGCGACGTTGTGCTGATTGCGGGCAAGGGCCACGAGGACTACCAGGAGATCGATGGTCGGCGTTTGCCGTGGAGCGATACGGGAACCGTCGCCGAGTTGCTTCACCATCGCTTGGCGGCACCCGGTGCCGGACGTTCTGAGCGCTGGCGTCGCGTTTCGGCTTCGGCAGAAAGGGGAGACCGACCATGATGCTGTGGTTCACCGAGTACCTCGCTGACTACGTCAGCGGGTTCGGCGTTTTTCAGTACCTGACGTTCCGAACCGTGGTCAGCACGATGACCGCGCTCCTGATCTCGCTGCTCGTCGGACCGACGATGATCAGGAAGCTCTCCCACTACCAGATCGGCCAGGTCGTTCGGGACGTCGGACCCGAGACGCATCTCGAGAAAGCCGGCACGCCAACCATGGGTGGTGCGCTGATCCTCGTGTCGATCGTCGCCGCGGCCCTGTTGTGGTGCGACCTCTCGAACCGCTACGTGTGGATCGTTCTGGGCGTCCTCGTGTGCTTCGGTGGCGTCGGCTGGATGGACGACTATCTCAAGATCACCGAGAAGAGCTCGCGAGGCCTGTCGGCGGGCAAAAAGTACCTCTGGCAATCCGTGTTCGGATTCATCGCTGCGGTCGTGCTCTATACGACCGCACAAACGCCCGCGGAGATCGCCTTGATCGTGCCGTTCTTCAAGGAAGCCGCGATTCCGCTGGGTTTGGGCTTCGTCGTTCTGACCTACCTCATGATCGTGTTCATGAGTAATGCGGTGAACCTCACCGACGGTCTGGATGGACTGGCAACCCTGCCGACGGTGATGGTCGCGTCGGCGCTTGGACTCGTTGCCTACCTGGCGGGCAATAGCCTGTTCGCGGACTATCTGCAGATTCCCTACATTCCCGGGGCCGGGGAACTCGCGGTCCTGTGCGGTGCGCTGATCGGTGCGGGCCTGGGGTTCCTGTGGTTCAACACCTACCCCGCCCAGGTGATCATGGGAGACTTGGGCGCGCTTGCTCTCGGTGCCATGATCGGTGTCGTGGCCGTGATCGTGCGGCACGAAATCGTGTTGCTCATCATGGGCGGGTTGTTCGTGGTCGAGGCGGTCTCGGTGATCGTGCAAGTGATCTCCTTTCGGCTCACCGGCAAGCGGATCTTCCGGATGGCGCCCATACACCACCACTTCGAACTGCTCGGCTGGCCAGAACCACGGGTGACGGTACGAATGTGGATCATCACGCTGGTCCTGGTGCTGATCGGCCTCTCGACGTTGAAGCTGCGATGACCGACCCCGCCACGCTCATCATCGGCCTAGGCGTCACGGGGTACTCGTGTATCCGGCATCTTGCGGGCCGGGAACGCCTGTTGGCGTTCGACACCCGGGACGCGCCGCCGTTCCTCGGCGCGGTGCGCGGCGAGTATCCGGATGTCGAGATCGTCGACGCGACGAGTTGGCGCGAGGCACTCGGTCGGGCGAGACGCGTCGTTGCGAGTCCGGGCGTTGCCATGGATCATGAACTGGTCGCCACGGCGAGAGCGGCGAAAGTCCCGGTGACGAGCGACATCGAGTTGTTTCTCGGTGCGGCGCGGCGACCGGTCGTCGGTGTCACGGGCACGAACGGCAAGAGCACGGTAGCGACGCTGGTGGGCAAGTTGTTCGCGGCGGCGGGGCGCAACGTCGGCGTGGGCGGCAATCTCGGAACCCCGGCACTCGACCTTCTCGGGGAGGACATGGACGGCTACGTTCTGGAGTTGTCGAGCTTTCAGTTGGAGCGGCTCGACAGGCCGCGACTCGCGGTTGGCGCCGTATTGAATGTCAGTGCCGACCACCTCGATCGTTATCCCGACGTCGCGACCTACGCGGCCGCCAAACGCCGTATCTACGGTGGTGCGCAACGGGCCGTCTACAACGCCGACGATCCGAGGACCCGACCGGACGACGCCGTTCCCGCCATCGCCCTGAACGGCGGGACCGGTTGGTGCCTGGAGGACGACGAATTGGTGATAGGCGGACGCCGGGTGAAAGCCGAGGCTCTCGCCCTGAATGGGCGCCACAATCGATTCAATGCGTTGGCCGCGGCGGCGATTGCCCACCAGGCGGGTATCGACGCCGACATCGGCGCGCTGGCCGGGTTCCGCGGTTTGCCTCACCGCTCGTACCTGGTGGCGGAAGTGGATGGCGTGTCCTACGTGGACGACTCGAAGGCGACCAACGTGGGTGCCTGTCTGGCGGCTCTCGACGGCTTCGGAACCGGCGAGAGGAACCTGGTGTTGATCGCGGGCGGGGATGCGAAGGGTGCCTCCTTCGAGGCCCTTGCAGACGCCGTGCGCAGGCACGTATCCCGGTTGGTATTGATCGGGCGGGACGCCGACAAGATCGACGCCGCGTTGGGCAAGGTCGTTCCAGCGATGCGCGTTGGCGACATGAGTGAGGCCGTTGCGGCCGCGCACGACGCCGCGCACGCCGGGGACACGGTAATTCTGTCGCCGGCCTGCGCCAGCTTCGACATGTATACGGATTTCAACGAGCGTGGTGAAGACTTCGCGGCCCAGGTCCAGCGGCTCGAGCACGGGCGACAACGGGCGTCCGGGAGGTCGCCGTCGTGATCGCCCGGATTGACCTGTCGCTGGTGACGGCTTGGCTGGTTTTGGTCGTGGTGGGAATCGTCATGGTCTCCTCCGCCACGGCTTCGCTGCCGGGAGGTTCCGGCTACTACCTGGCCAAGCACGGCGTCTTCGTGTTGGGTTCTCTGATCGTCGTTGCGGGCGTCGCCTGCATACCGCTCCGGGTGTGGGAGATCGTCCACGTGCCCTGCCTGGTAGTCGCGGTCGTGTTGTGTGCCTTGGTCCTGGTGCCCGGGGTGTCCCAGGAGATCAATGGCAGCAGGCGCTGGGTGGAATTGGGTGTCATCCGCCTTCAGCCTGCGGAAGCGGCGAAGTTCCTGGTGGTGGTGTACCTCGCCGGTTGCGTCGCGCGGGCGGGCGACGCCTTGTCCACGCACTGGCAGTTGCTACTCAGACCCGTCGGCTGGATCGTGGTCGTCCTCGTGTTGATTCTCTGCCAGCCCGACTTCGGAAGTGTCGTGCTGCTTGCCCTGCTGACCGGTGGCATTCTCTTCCTTGGTGGCGCGAGGTTGCGCGACTTCATGCTGTTGGCTGTCCTCGGCGGCGTCGCGTTGGCGGCGGTTGCCGTCGTGCAGCCCTATCGCGTGGAACGCCTGATGACATTCCTCGACCCGTGGGCGACGCCTTTCGGCAGCGGGTACCAACTCACCCAGGCCCTGATCGCTTTTGGCAGCGGCGGATTCTTCGGCCTCGGCATCGGCGAGGGCGTTCAGAAACTGTTCTACCTGCCCTATCCCCACAACGACTTCATCTATGCCGTGATTGCCGAGGAGCTCGGTTTGGTCGGAGCGGTGGCGGTACTGGCCCTGCTCGTGGTGTTGACGGTGCGCATCTGCCGGATCGGGCGGGATGCGGTGGCCGAACGCCGAGTTTTTGCCGGCATGGTCGCCTATGGCGCTGCGTTGCTGCTCGGGATGCAGACGGTATTCAACGTGGGCGTGAACACCGGTGTGCTGCCGACCAAGGGTCTGACGTTGCCCTTCGTCAGCTTCGGCGGCAACAGCCTCTTGGTTTGTTCCGCGCTTGTCGCACTGGCGCTGCGCGCGCACTACGAACGCCGTCGCCCACCCCCCAAGCCACGTACCGAACCTGCGCCGGAGATCGCCGATGTCGTCGCCTGAGCGTGGCACCGGGGGTCTCGGGATGCGCGGCGTCCGGCGGGCGCACTTCGTTGGCATCGGCGGTGCGGGAATGTGCGGCATCGCCGAGTTGCTCATCGATCACGGCTACACGGTTACCGGGTCGGACCTCAAGCGGACCTCGGAGACGGCGCGGCTGGCGGCACGAGGTGCCACCGTTCGCCATGGTCATGACGCCGAGGCGGTTGCCGGCGCCGACGTGGTTGTCGTGTCGAGCGCGGTGGGCGCCGACAACGTCGAAGTCGCGGCGGCGCATCGGCTACGGATTCCGGTGGTGGCGCGTGCCGAGATGCTCGGCGAATTAATGCGCCATCGCCACGGCATTGCCGTGGCCGGCACGCACGGCAAGACCACCACGGCAAGCCTGATCGCGAGTGTGTTTCAGGCCGGCGGCTTGGACCCGACCTACGTCATCGGGGCACCGTTGGGCGACAGCGGCGGCAATGCCCGACTGGGTACCGGAAAGCACCTGATCGCCGAAGCCGACGAGTCCGACGCGTCGTTCCTGCACCTCGCACCGATCGTGTCGGTCATCACGAACATCGATCGCGACCATCTCGATGCCTACGATCGGGATTTCGAGCGCCTGCTCGATACCTTCGTCGAGTTCGTTCGGCGCCTGCCCTTCTATGGCGCGGCGGTGGTCTGCGGGGACGACCGCCATGCCGCCGGTATTCTTGGTCGAATCGGTCGACCATCGCGCAGCTACGGCCTGAACGAAGGGGTCGACTATCGCGCCGTGGAAATCGCCGGCGGCGACGGACCCTGGTCGTTCACGGCGTTGCGGCCGGAACGGGGAGCGCTGCGCGTATCGCTGCCGTTGCCCGGTTGCCACAATGTACAGAATGCACTGGCCGCGGTGGCGGTGGCGACTGAGGAAGGCTTGGCCGACGACTGCATTGTCGCGGGCCTGGAGGGGTTCCGCGGCGTGAGCCGGCGGTTCGAAACCCGCCCGTGTTGTTTCGAAGGAAAGAGCCTGACGCTCCTCGACGACTACGGTCACCATCCCACGGAACTCGAACGCGTGGTCCGCACGGCGCGGCGGATCTGGCCGCACCGCCGCCTGGTGATGGTCTACCAGCCGCATCGATTCAGCCGGACGCGCGACCTCTACGACGAGTTCGTCGACGTGTTGTCGAGCTTGGACGAATTGCTCGTCGCGGAGGTCTACCCGGCCGGCGAACTGCCCATCCCCGGTGCCGACGGCGCCGCATTGGCCGGGGATATTCGGCTGGCCGACGAGCGTCGCGCCACGTTCGTGCCGACGCCGGAGTCGGCGTTGGAACATTTGCGAACGATTGTGGTGGACGGCGACGTGGTGGTGGTACAGGGCGCCGGCGACATCGCGTGGGTCGCCGAAGCATTGAGGAACGGCTAGGTGGTTCGGTCACTGGTTTGGCTTGCGGTTGTCGCCGCGGCGGGATTCGGGGGACTCCGGTTCGCCGAAGCCGTGGCGACGGTCGACGTGGGACACGTACGGCTCGAAGGGCAACTGACCACGCCGGAGAGCCGCCAGGTGCAGGAGGTCGTGTCCAGCGTCTTGTCGCGGCCGGGCGCACACGGTGCTCGGGAAGTGGCGGCGGCCATCGAGTCGATCGGCTGGGTGCGCCAGGTTCTCGTGCGGTTGCGCTGGCCGGACACCTTGCATGTCGCCGTGGTTCGGGACACATTGGCCGCGAGTTGGGGCGACGACGCGTATCTCACCACCGGCGGGGATGTCGTGCCCGTGCCGTCCGACTCGGGCGACGGTCCGGATTCGGACCTGCCGATCCTGTCGGGCTCACTGTCCGATGGGGCAGAAACGATGCGAATCTACAATCTGCTCAACGTGCCGGCCCAAGCTGCCGGTCTGCGCATTGCGCGGCTGGACGAGGACGGCGTTGGCAACTGGACGGTCGCGTTCGCCGACGGGATGGAGGTCGTTCTCGGCTCGATGGCGTTGCGTGAACGGTTCGATCGATTTCTCGTGGTATACGGGAAGGAACTCGCGGACTCGTCGGATCGGGTCGTTCGCGTCGATGCCCGCTATCACGCCGGCGTCGCGGTGCGTTGGGATTCCGGGGCTAGTGATGGTTAGCGGCGAAGCGCAAAGAGTCGTCGGACTGGACATCGGCACCAGCAAGGTGGCGGCGATCGTCGGCGAGATATCGGCCTCCGGCGAGATAGAGGTAGTCGGCATCGGCTCGCACCATTCGCGGGGCTTGAGAAAAGGCGTGGTGGTGAACATCGAGTCGACGGTGGAAGCCATCAAGCGCGCCGTCGAGGAGGCGGAACTGATGGCGGGCTGCGAGATCAGCTCGGTCTACGCGGGAATCGCCGGCAGCCACATCCGAGGCATCAACTCGCACGGCATCGTGGCGATCCGCGATCGCGAGGTGTACGAGCAGGACGTGGATCGCGTGCTCGACGCGGCGCAGGCCGTCGCGATACCCGCCGATCAGAAGGTGCTGCACACGCTCCGCCAGCAGTTCCTGGTCGACGACCAGGAAGGTGTCAAGGAGCCGCTTGGGATGTCCGGCGTGCGTCTGGAAGCCAAGGTGCATCTCGTCACCTGTGCGGTCAATGCCGCGCAGAACATCGAGAAATGCATCGAACGCTGCGGGCTGATGGTCAACGACATCATTCTCGAACAACTGGCTTCGAGCATGTCCGTACTAACCGACGACGAGCGCGACCTCGGCGTCTGCCTCGTGGATATCGGCGGCGGTACGACCGACATCGCCGTGTTCACGAACGGCGCGATTTGCCACACGGCGGTCATACCCATCGCCGGCGACCAAGTGACCAACGACATCGCGATGGCGCTCCGGACGCCGACGCAGCACGCCGAGGAGATCAAGATCAAGTACGCCTGCGCCCTCGCTCAGCTGGCGCGGGCGGAGGAGACCATCCAGGTGCCCGGTGCCGGCGGCCGGCCGCCGCGGGAACTGTCACGCCAAGCGCTTGCCGAGGTCGTGGAGCCCCGTTACGAGGAACTGTTCTCGCTCGTGCAGGGAGAACTCAACCGCAGCGGCAACGCCGAACTGATCGCTTCCGGTGTCGTCCTGACGGGCGGCTCGGCCAAGATGGAAGGCGTCGTGGAGTTGGCCGAGGAGGTGTTTCACATGCCGGTGGACGTGGCCGCGCCAAAGCGGATCGCCGGGATCGCAGACATTGTGAGCAACCCCATTTATTCCACGGGGGTTGGCTTGCTGATGTATGGAATGGAGCAGGAAAAGGAGAGTGGCCGCCGTGGTCGCAAAACGAACCGCAGCGGAGCATTCGCGAGATTGAGGTCGTGGTTCAACGACCTGTAGTCACTCAAGCGATGCCACTTGGATTTGCAATCACTACTACAAGGATGTGGACATGACTACGACGACGGACATGCCATTCGAGCTGGTCGACAATCCGACGCGCAGCGCGGTGATCAAGGTGATCGGCGTGGGCGGCGGCGGCGGCAACGCCGTGAAGCACATGGTCAACAACGGTGTGCAGGGCGTCGATTTCATCGCCGCCAATACGGACTCGCAGGCGCTCGATAGTCTTCAGGGGCCGACCACGCTTCAGTTGGGGTCGGCTATCACGAAGGGCCTCGGCGCCGGCACGAGTCCGGATGTGGGGCGCCAATCGGCCATCGAGGACCGTGACAGGATCCACGACGTGCTAGCCGGGGCCGACATGGTTTTCATCACGGCGGGCATGGGAGGCGGCACCGGAACCGGGGCGGCACCGGTCGTCGCCGAGGTCGCCAAGGAGATTGGCGCGTTGGCCGTCGCCGTGGTGACCAAACCGTTCGAGTTCGAAAACCGGACCAAGGTCGCGGAACAGGGCATCGTGGAACTGACACAGCATGTCGACTCCGTGATCGCCGTATCCAATGACCGGTTGCCATCCGTGTTCGACGACGATGCCACGATGGACCAGGCGTTTGCGGCGGTGGACGACGTGCTGTTGGGTGCCGTCAGAGGCATCTCGGACATCATCATCAGGCCCGGTCGCATAAACGTCGACTTCGCGGATGTCCGTACGGTGATGTCGGAACGAGGCATGGCGATCATGGGTACCGGCCAGGCATCCGGCGACAGTCGCGCTCGCGACGCCATCGACGAGGCGGTCAATAGCCCGCTCCTGGAAGAGGTGGATCTGCGCGGTGCGAGAGGCGTCGTGGTGAACATCACGACGGCCCCGAGTGTCGGCATCCGGGAGTTTCAGGAGATCGGCAATTCGGTTCGCGACTTGGCCTCGAAGGGAGCGACCGTCGTGATCGGCACCGTGAACGACGAGACGCTCGGCGAGGAGATGCGGATCACCGTTGTGGCCACCGGTCTCGGCCCCACCAAGCACGAGTCCGCGGATGCACCGGGTTCCCCGCGCAACACGGTCGGGGTGCCCAACTACCGGGATCTGGATCGACCCACCGTCATGCGCAACAACCCCAGCAACGAGGAAAGCTCGCCGCGGACGGTCCCCTCGGATCCCGACTACCTCGACATCCCGGCATTCCTGCGTCGACAAGCCGACTAGGAGGCTCGTAGTGGACGGGCTCGTCCCGTCCCGTGTCGGTCGGGCCGAAGGCCTGTGAACACCATGCGGGCGGGGTCAAGCCCCGCCCCTACGAGCGTGCGTCGTCCAGACTCGTAGGGGACGGGCGTGTCCCGTCCCGCGCCCGTCGCCAGCGATTCAAAAATCCAATCGATACAAACTGTTACAAAAGTGCGGCAGAGGCCGTTCGACGCGATTGCTAATATCCGCTCGCCAGCACGGTGGTGAGCAAGCGGGCTTGGTGGTGTGCCGCGGAGGGACCGACGCACAACGGCCAACGAAAAATGAGCCGCACCACCTGGCCCGGCGCGGGGCGTTGGGGACGCCCGGGACGTAGAACTCACACTCATGGCGGGCGTCAGTTGATAAGACAAAGAACGCTAGCAGGGCCGGTGCACGCGAAAGGAGTCGGGCTCCACTCCGGCAAGGAGGTAGACCTGACGATCCGTCCGGCGTATCCGGACGCCGGTATCGTGTTTCGCCGTTGCGACTTGGGCTACAGCGTCAAGGCGAATGTGCACAACGTCGTCGATACACAACTCGCGACGACCCTGGGCGACGACGAAGCCCGGATCTCCACCATCGAACACCTGATGGCGGCCTTCGCGGGTCTGGGAATCGACAATGCCCAGGTCGACGTGAGCGGCGCCGAGTTGCCGATCATGGACGGCAGCGCCGCACCATTCGTCCGGCTCATGCAGACGGCGGGCATCGAGGAGCAGCCGGTACCGAAACGCTTCCTGGAGGTCACGCGGGAGGTGAGTTGGACCGATGGATGCGCGGTCACCACCCTCTCGCCGCACGAGGGATTCAGGCTCGAGTACACGATGAACTACGATCATCCGTACTTCGCGGGATTGTGCCAGCATGCGACGGTCGACTTCTCTTCGCGGGCATTCGTTCGCGATATCAGCCGGGCGCGAACCTTCGGTTTCCTATCGGACATCGAACGGCTGCGCGCCATGGACCTGGTCCAGGGCGGTAGTCTGGACAATGCGGTGGTCGTCGACGACGACGGGGTGCTCAATGACGAGGGACTGCGCTACGAGGACGAGTTCGTCAAGCACAAGATTCTCGATGCGATCGGAGACCTATACGTTGCCGGTCATCCCATCATCGGTGCGTTTTCCGGCTATCAATCCGGCCACGGCGCCAACAACGCCTTGGTGAAGCAACTGCTGGCGGACTCCGGCAGTTATCGATCGGTCACCTTCGAGAATGGCCGCGAGCCGCCGATCAGCCTCTACCGGGGCTGCAATGGTGTCGGGACGGGAAGTGTCGCCCACAACGGCCGCGGCGTCTCTCAATCGACGACGGGGTAGGGCGGACACCCCAACCGGCGACGGATCAGCCGTGCTCTACGGCGTGTCCATGGCGTGCTCTCGGTCCGCACGCCGCGATTCGGTCAACCCCAGTCGGACTTGCAGATGCAGATCGCGTAGCCGTTGGGGTCGCGAACCGTGAACTCGGTCATGTGGGCCTGTTGGTTGTATTGGAGGTCGCTCACCACCTCGATGCCCAGTTCCCGGGCACGCGCCAACGCCGCGCGCGGATCCTCGACGTGAACGAAGACGAGGACGCCGTGGCCGAGGGGGCGGTTGGTGGACACGCCGTGGTCGTGATCCGCGTCGAGTTCGTGGAGTTGGAGAAGCAGCGTGTCGCCGCCCATCAGCATCTCGAATTCCGATCCACCGTGCCCGGACTGCATGCCCAGGAAGTCCTGGTACCACTGGGACGTTGCGGGGACGTCCTTGGCGAACAACATCGTGTCGGTGCGCATCGACCTTCCTCAAGTTCATCGTGTGGGAGATTCGAAGTCTAACCGCTTGCAGGGGCTTCGTCGGGTTCGCATAGTTGCGCTCCCCGACACCGAGGAGAACATCCGTGCCCCATGTCGTCGTGATCGGCGGCGGCAACGCCGCTTTGGTCGCCGCAATAGCTGCCAGGGAGCGCGGTGGTGACGTTACCGTGCTGGAACGGGCACCGTACGCGTTGCGAGGCGGTAATTCCCGCTTTACCGCGGGCGCGATGCGCACGGTCTACGGCGGCGTCGACGACCTCCGTCGCCTCATGCCGGAACTCACCCTCGCCGAAGTCGAACGGGCGGACTTCGGTGCCTATCCCCGGGAGCGCTTCTACGACGATCTGGGCCGCGTGACCGACTACCGCGCCGACCCCGACCTCGCCGAGCGACTCATCGACTCGAGTTTCGAGGTGCTTTGCTGGATGCGCGAGAAGGGTGTGCGTTTCCTGCCGCTGTACGGTCGGCAGTCGTTCGAGGTGGACGGGAAAGTGCGCTTTTGGGGCGGCGTGACCGTCGAGGCCTGGGGCGGCGGGGCGGGACTGGTCGACTCGTTGACGGACATCGCTCAGAAGTCCGGGGTGGCGATTCGCTACGGTGCGCACGCGAGCGGGCTCGAACGGACGCGCACCGGTTTCGATATCCGCCTCGGGAGCGCGTCCGAATCGCAATGCCTGCATGCCGATGCCGTGGTGCTTGCCTGCGGCGGCTTCGAGTCCAACCCCGCTTGGCGGGCGCGCTACCTTGGCCCCGGTTGGGATCTCGCGAAGGTCCGGGGCACGCGATTCAATACGGGCGACGGCATACGAATGGCCGTCGACGTGGGGGCGGCGACGAGAGGCAACTTTTCGGGTTGCCACGCGGTCGCATGGGATATGAACGCACCGGAATTCGGCGACCTCGATGTGGGCGACAGCTTTCAGAAACACTCCTATCCGTTCGGCATCGTCGTGAACCGGGAAGGGTGCCGGTTCGTGGACGAGGGGGCCGACTTCCGCAACTACACCTATGCGCGCTACGGACGCGAGATTCTGAATCAGCCGGGTCAGTGCGCCTGGCAGATATTCGATGCCAAGGTTGCCCATCTGCTGCGCGACGAGTACCGCATTGCCAAGGTGACCAGGGCCACGGCCGACAGCATCGAGGCATTGGCAGACAGGATTGCGTCGGCCGAGACCATGGACTCCGAAGCGTTGCAGGCGGAGGTGGCGCGATTCAATGCGGCGGTCGACACCAAGACGCCGTTCGATCCCACGGTCAAGGATGGCCGCGGTACCGTTGGCCTAGCCGTGCCGAAATCCAACTGGGCGAACCGCCTGGACACGCCACCCTTCGAGGCCTACGGGGTCACCTGCGGCATTACGTTCACCTTCGGGGGCTTGGCGGTTGATGCCGAAGCCAGGGTGCTGGCCGAGGACGGCACGCCGGTCCCGCGTTTGTTTGCGGCGGGCGAGCTCGTGGGTGGCCTCTACTATTTCAACTATCCCGGCGGTACCGGATTGACCGCGGGCGCGGTCTTCGGACGAACGGCAGGCCACAATGCCGGCGTTGTCGGGACCCGGTGACGTGTACGAGGAATGGGCGGCAATCGTGAATGCGGGCGTGCAGCCCGAACACGAGGCAGTACGCGCCCGCCTGGAGGAGGTGCCGTTCACCTATGCCGAGCGGCAACGTGTCCTTGAGGCGGCCCGGCAGCTCGTAGAGGGCTGTCGGCGGCGCGCCGACGAACGCTCGTTGCTCGATCTATTCCTCCAGGAATACGGTTTGTCCAACGAGGAGGGCATCGCGCTGTTGTGCATCAGCGAGGCGCTGTTGCGCATACCGGACGACGATACGGCGGAAGCGCTCATCGCCGAGAAGATCGGAACGGCGAACTGGGCGGAACACGTGGGACAGTCGGACTCCGTGTTCCTCAACGCATCGACGTGGGCGTTGATGCTGACCGGCAACGTCATCGGTCTGGGCGACGACGTGACGACCGACGTCGGGGGGTGGATCAACCGGTTGGCGGGTCGTGTCGGGGAATCCGTGGCCCGGGCCGCCATGTCCCGGGCGGTGCGGATTGTCGGTGGGGAATTCGTGCAGGGACGCACCATCGGGGAGGCGCTGGCTAGGGAACGCTCGAGCGGCGTGGCGCTGTCTTCCTTCGACATGCTCGGCGAAGGCGCGCGTACCTACGAGGATGCCGCCCGATACACCCAATCCTACCGCCGAGCGATCCAGGCCGTCGGAAAGGCGTACCGAAACGCCACGCCGACCGGCGCTTCCGGAATCTCCATCAAGCTGTCGGCGCTGCACCCACGCTACGAGCCGCTGCAGCGGGAACGGGTGCTCGAGGAACTCGGCCCGACGCTGCTCGACCTTGCCGGGGAAGCTGCGGCGCGCAACATCCACCTGACCGTTGACGCCGAGGAAGCCGAGCGCCTGGAGTTGTCACTCTTGCTGTTCGAAAACCTCGCCCGCGCCAAGGCGCTCGACGGCTGGGAGGGACTCGGCATCGCCGTACAGGCGTACTCGAAGCGGGCACCCGCGGTTATCGATTGGCTGGATTCGCTGGGCAGGCCCGTGATGGTGCGTCTGGTCAAGGGCGCGTATTGGGATACCGAGATCAAACGGGCCCAGGTCGGGGGCCTCGCCAACTACCCCGTCTACACCCGCAAGGCGTCGACGGATCTCGCGTACCTGGCATGCGCTGCGCGTCTTCTGGGCTGCCGATGGATCTATCCGCAGTTCGCGACGCACAACGCGCACACGCTGGCGGCGGTCCTGGAACTCGCTCGAAATGCTTCCGGGCCTTACGAGTTCCAGCGTCTGCACGGTATGGGTGAACTGCTCTACGACGAGGCGCAGCGGTGTTTCGACGACCTGCCGCCGGTGCGGATCTACGCACCCGTCGGTGCGCACAAGGACCTGCTCGCCTACCTGGTGCGGCGGCTTCTCGAGAACGGTGCGAACTCGTCGTTCGTCAATCGGTTCCTGGACGACAACATCGACGTGGAGGAATTGGTGCGCGATCCGCTCGAGGTCGTGGCCGACTATGGCGCCGCACCGCATCCACGAATTCCGTTGCCCCTCGATCTCTACGGCGAGCGCCGAAACTCCTCGGGACTGGATCTGGGTCAACGTACGAGCGTGGACGAACTTCTGGTTTCGGCAGCGTCCTGCCACGTTCTCGACGACGTGCCGAACGCCAACGTCGACGTGGAGTTCCGTCGTGCCACCTTCGCCTATCCGGCCTGGGAGGCCACGCCGGCCGCATCGCGCCGGGAGTGCCTCGAGCGGCTCGCGGACCTGATCGAGGCGAACCGGCCGCGCTTCGTGGCGCTGATGGCGGCGGAAGCGGGCAAGACGATGGTCGATGCCGTCGCGGAGGTCCGTGAAGCCGCCGACTTCTGCCGCTACTACGGCGTGGAATGCGAACGGCTGTTCGCGAACGGGCAGGTCTTGCAGGGACCCACCGGCGAGTCCAATACGTTGCAAATGCATGGCCGCGGCGTATTCGCATGCGTCTCGCCGTGGAACTTTCCGCTGGCGATTTTCACGGGCCAGGTCGTTGCGGCCCTCGCGGCGGGAAATTCGGTCGTGGCCAAACCGGCGCCCCAGACTCCGCGGATCGCCGCGGTCGCGGTGGGGCTGATGCATGAGGCGGGCGTACCGGAGGACGCCGTCCGGTTGGTATGCGGAGGCGTGGACGCCGGCGCGGCCGTTGTCGCCCACGAGTCCGTTGCCGGCGTCGCCTTTACGGGTTCGACCGCAACGGCCAAACGCATCCAGCGGTCGCTTGCGGACAAGGACGGCCCCGTGGTGCCGCTCATCGCCGAGACCGGTGGCCAGAACGCGATGGTCGTGGACTCCACCGCGTTGCCCGAGCAGGTCGTCGACGATGTCGTGGCATCGGCTTTTCGGTCGGCGGGACAGCGCTGCTCGTCTCTGCGCATGCTCTACATCCAGGACGACATTGCCGAACATCTGATCGAGATGATCGTCGGTGCGATGCGTACGCTTGTAATCGGCGATCCGGCGGAACGGGCGACCGATATAGGGCCCGTGATCGACGAGGCGGCGTTGGATCGGCTCGAGGCCCACGTCGATTCGATGCGCGACCAGGTCGTCTACCGGTGCGAGGTTCCGTCCGGTCTCGAAGGCTGTTACATCGGCCCGACGCTGATTGAAGTCGGCTCCATCGCCGATCTTCACGCGGAGCGGTTCGGTCCCATACTGCACGTCGCGCGTTTCGCCGCCGCGAAGATCGACCATGTTCTCGACGCCATCCAGAACGCGGGCTACGGTCTGACGCTCGGTATCCACTCACGCATCCATGGGTGCGCCGAGAGGGTGATGGCAACGGTCAAGGTCGGCAATACCTACGTCAATCGCGACATGATCGGGGCGACGGTCGGGGTGCAGCCGTTTGGCGGCGAAGGACTTTCCGGGACCGGTCCGAAGGCGGGTGGTCCCAACTACCTTACGCGATTTGCCGTTGAGCGCACGGTGACCTGGAACACGACGGCAACCGGCGGCAACGCGGAATTGCTCAGCCTGCCGGATTGACCAGCCCGACGAGGCGACCGCAGCCCGACGGGTGGCACGGATCCCCCTGGTTATAGCTAAGTCGGTCCGGGCGCTTGCGGCTGGGGCATCGACAGTTCGCCGAAACGCCCCCGCACTTCGCCCCTGAACTCCGCCAGTTCCCGCGCCAACGATTGATGATCCTTCGCCAGACCATCCACCTTGGCGTCGAGCGTGTCGACCTTGGCTTCGATGGGCTGGATTCTCTCGTCGATCCTGCGGTCGAGGGTTTCGAAGCGATCGTCGATCCTGCGGTTTAGGGCTTGGAAACGGTCGTCGATCCTTATAAACGCTGATCGATCTTGGCGCCGAACTGTTCAAACATCTTCACGAACACGCGCCACATGAACACGCCGAATGCGGAGACGGAAACGAGAAGGGAACCGCCCAAGGCAATGACTTCAACACCCACCGGCTTCTCCCTATGGGCAGGTTGTCCTTGGAATGCCCGTAGTATACCCCGGCTTCTTCGTAGGTGAGGCTACCTACTCCGGTTGAAAGCCGTAGAGCTGTGCCGCGTTGTCGCAGACGATCTTCTTTCGAGTCTCGCTCGCAACGTCGCCGAGTTCCCGCGCAATGAACTCCCGCGAATCCGGCCAAACGCCGTCGGGGTGCGGGAAGTCGCTGCCCCACATGACGTTGTCCTCGCCGAGGATGTCGAGCAGTCGAATGCCGATCGGGTCGCTCTGATAGGTGGCGTAGCACTGCCGTCGCCAGTAATCCGACGGCTTCATGGCGAGCGTCAGGTCCTTGAACTGATCTTCCCACTCGAGGTCCATGTGTTCGAGGATGTACGGGATCCAGCCGATTCCGCTCTCGCCGATGACGATCTTCAGGTTCGGGTGCGCTTCGAGTACGCCGCCGTAGATGATCTCCATGATGATCTTCGCCATGGCAAGTTGGAAGCTGGTGATGTGCACCGCGAACGCCTGTCGCCTGCCCAATGCCGACAGCGTTTCGAAGTCGTAGTCCATGCGCGGGCCGATGGTGTGGTAGTGGACCGGCAAACCGGCATCCTCGGCCCCAGCCCAGAGCGGTGCCCAGCATGGGTCGAAGAGCGGCGCCATGTCGTGGGTGTACGCCACTTCGATACCGCGCAGCACGCCGCGTTGCCCGACGCGGTCGACTTCCCGGACGGCGGCTTCGACATCGTGGCTGGGAATGTTGCCGAGTCCGGCGAATCGTTCCGGGTGCGTGGCGCAGAAGTCGGCGAGCCAGGCGTTGTAGATGCGCATCATTTCATCGGCCGCCTCGTTGTCGTCCAGGCGCATCGCGGCGCCGAGAATGCCATAGAGCACCTCGGCCTGGACGCCGTCCAGGTCCTGGTCGCGGATGCGCAGAACCGGCTCGGTCAGACGTCGGATACCCGCCTCGCCGTCGCGGTACAGGCCCTGTTCGGCCATTCGGTCGGAGCGGTGGATCTGGCCGGGCACGTAGCGTCGTCCCGCTGAACCCATACCGTTTTGCAGGCCGAACCGGGCTCCGTTCCGGCTCACCCAGAAGCGGCCGCCGTCGGTTTCGGTCACGAAAGGCATCCGGTCCCTGAGTTCTGCCGGCGCCTCGTCGGTGAACAGATTCTCAGGTAGCCATGGCAGGTCCACATGGCAGTCGGCGGAAATGACCTCGTAGTGCATTGGGGTTCCTTCGTGACCTTCCTGTCGAAGCGCATGCGGGTTACGATTTTGCTTCAATTTCGATAAGGGGTCACCGATGCCGTATCGACGGTCCTGGCGTCTGTTGACATTCGGCCTGGCGTTTCTCGTCGTGCCGGCATGCAACGCACTCGATACCAACGTTCCCCGCGGTTTCAATCTGACCGGCGACTGGGTGCTTGTCCGGGATGCCAGCGATGCGTCGCCCGACATCGATGCCATTCGACGCCGGGAAGACCGCGACGTGGTCAGGGGTCGGCAATCCGATGCGGCGGCGTCGGCGGCCTTCGCCGTGCAGGACTTCCCGGTGTTGACCGCCACCCGTCTCGAGATCGAGCAGGATGACAGGTCGATGGGCATGCGCTTCGACGGCGTCGACTACCGCGACATCAGCTGGGGAGAACGCGAACGGGATCTTTGGCGAGTGCACGCCGGCTGGTTCGAAGGCGATCTGGTCATCCGCTCAGTGCGCGGCGGCACCCGGGGCAGGGAAGTGTTTGCGCTCGAACGCAACGGTACGATCCTGCGCGTCACCGTCAGCATCGAGACCGGCGGCCAGGACGTGCGTTCGGTGCGCGTTTTCCAGCGTCGGTGAGGAGCCTCGCCGCTAGGCTCGGGCCGGTCTGGCTGCGCGAACGCGCGGCCGTGGCGGGGCGGACACTGCAAGGAACATCGAGTCGTAGGGGACGGGCTTGGCCCGTCCCGGCGCGCCCGGCGGGCGCGATCGAGAATGCTGCCGCGTTCTCGTACCACTAGACTCGTTGAGCGCCCTTGATGTTCACAGTCAGGTTGCAAATGGATAAGCGCTTCGACCTGCTCTTGAACGGCTCCGGTACTCCGGAGACGCGCTAGGTCAATGCCGTGCGGGATGCCGGCGCGTGCGAAGGCGCGCCCTGGCGGGTGCGATAGGGTTCCCCCAGGGTCGCCCCTACGGCTGGATCCGGCGGCACTCCAGGTAGAAGCGTTTCTCGTCGGCTTCGCCCAGCGAGAAGGTCTTGCGTGGCGTCGCGCCGTGTTCGACCACGCTCGCGAACAGGCCGTGCTTGTCCATGGCCGGTAGTACGAAGCCGATGCGTCCTTTCGCACGGCATAGATCGGCGAGCGCCGCTTCGCCGTGGATGTAGTCGACGCTTGCCGCGTCGTGTTGCGCGAGAAACGGGTCTAGGAAGGCATGTAGGGTCGCGGTCTCGAGCTTGAGACCCGGGTTGCCGACCCCCACCTCGCCGAAGGTGGTCGCCGTCCGGTAGGGGAGCCCGTGTCCCCGCCGCGTCGCCTCGTCGTGGCAGGCGCGACGCCAGTCTCGCTCGTTCGCGAACGTTCGATGCCGGAAGCCTTGATCCGCGAAATGCTCGGCCATCGCCCGCAATAGCACCTGCGGGTCGACGCCGTCCAAGAGCCGATGAATCGGCTCGAACTCGAGAGCAGGGTCGTGAATGTTCACCAGTTCGACCAGCGCGAAGCGCCCCGGATGGTCCGGCCCGGCGTCTTGGCGCGCCTTCGACTCCTCCCAAATGCCGCGGGCGGCGGCAAACGAGTGATTGCCGTCGCCCATGGCGTAGAGCATCGGCGGATCCCCGCGAACCAAGGCCGCGAGACGCGCCGCGGTGTCGGCTATCAACTTCTCCCGGTTCACCCAACGGCCCCGCAGATGCCCGCCTCCCTGCATCAGTTCGAAATCGTAGGCGTGCGGCAGGTCGAGGCGGGAGAGCGGCTCGATGACGGTGTCATCCGGGTCGTCGATCAACACCAGGATGTGCGGCGTCTCAAGGCAGGCATGGCGCCGAACCGCCATTCGTGCCGGCAGCCGCGCGGGATCGGTTCCCTCGGTGCTGCGAATCAGTTCGCGGGCGCCGTCGCGGAAATCGAAGCGTTCGAGATCGAGCGCCACCAGCAAGCCCTTGCGGGGTGCGGCCCGACCCAGATCGCGCTCTACCAGTACGAACCCCGGGGGGTGTTCAACCAAGGTGCCGTCGTCGAGATACCGCGCCATCTGCTGGTTGATGCGATCGATGGCCGTTTCGGGATCGCCCTTGCCGAGATGCGCTTCGGGGAGCACCAGGTCGAGTGTCGAGGGCGCCTCGCCCACGAGACGGCGCGCTTCTTCCCAGTATTCGGGCTGCGAGGTGTACTGGTCACAGGCGATCACGGACCAGGCGCGAAGCGGGATTCCGGCGCGTGGCAGGAGCAAGCTCGGCACGTGGAGGGCGATGTCGGGATAGTGGGTTTGCACGGTCTTCGCGGATGGCTCGGCGGATGGTTGGTGTATGGTATTGGGTTGGGGGGGCGCACGCATGACATACGATCTCACAATTGAAAACGGCACGGTCGTGGACGGTTCGGGAGCGCCTGGCTACCGGGCCGATGTGGGGATCACCGACGGACGCATCACCTTCATCGGGAACAATCCGGGGCGGGCCGCCAACAAGATCGACGCGGAAGGCCACGTCGTCGCTCCCGGGTTCGTCGACGGCCACACCCACATGGATGCCCAGGTGTTCTGGGATCAACTCGGGTCATGTTCGTGCTACCACGGCGTGACGAGCGTTGTCATGGGCAACTGCGGGTTCACGCTGGCGCCGTGCCGTGGGAGCGAGGCGGATCTCGTGTTCCGCAACTTGGAGCGTGCCGAGGACATCGCCCGCGAAGCCATGCTGGCGGGCATCGACTGGCGTTGGGAGACCTACCCCGAATACCTCGATGTGATCGACGATCTGCCGAAGGGCATCAACTACGCAGGCTACATCGGCCACTCCGCGCTGCGCACCTATGTGATGGGTCCGCGCGCCTTCGAGGAGGAAGCCACCGAGGACGACGTCGGGCGCATGGCGACCATCGTCCAGGAAGCCGTGCGCGCTGGCGCGATCGGCTTCACGACTTCCCGGTCGCCGAACCACCAGACGTCCGACCACAAGCCCGTGGCCAGCCGCCTGGCGTCGTGGGAGGAAGTCCGGGCAATCGTCAATGCCATGGGACGTACAGGCATGGGGATGTTCGAGATCGCGGCCGAGGCGACCGGTCGCGATCCGGAGCGGTTGCACGACTACCAGCACCGCCTCAAGGGCCTGGCCCTCGAATCGGGCGTACCCGTGACCTGGGGCATGTTCGCCAACCGCCGAGCCCCCGAAGTCTGGCGCAGCTACCTCGATCTGCTCGATGAGGTGGCCGAAGCCGGCGGCCGCATGTTCGCCCAGGTCCATTCCCGTTCGATTTGCGTCATCTACACTTTCGAATCGCATCTGCCCTTCGACTCCTGGGATACGTGGCGGAACATTCGCCGGTTGCCCCTGGCCGAGCAGAAGGCGCAGCTTAAGGACCCGGCCCTGAAGGCGAAGCTGGTCGAGGTGGCGAGCCATCCCAGCGAACGCCACAAGGCCCGAGGCATGATCGTGAATCCGCCCGACTGGGATTGGCTGTTCGTCATGCGCGGTACGGACGGGCACGACCCGAGCGTCTCGGAACTGGCCGCGCAACGAGGCGTCCCACCTGCAGAACTGCTGATCGATCTCGCCCTTGAAGAAGACCTTAAGACGCTATACCGGATGCCGCTCAACAACGAGAACGACGATGACGTGCTGGCGATGATGAAGCACCCGCACTCGGTGGTGACGTTCTCGGATTCCGGTGCCCACGTCTCACAGATCATGGACAGCTCGCTGCAGACCAACGTGTTCAGCCAGTGGGTTCGCGAGCGGCAAGCGCTGACCCTGGAGGAAGCGGTTAGGGAGGTCACCGCCGAACCGGCGCGCCGATGGGGGCTCCACGATCGCGGCTTGCTGCGCCCCGGGATGGCGGCTGACGTCACGGTGTTCGACCCCGACACGATCGCGCCGAACATGCCGGAGATCGTCCACGACCTGCCTGCGGGCGCCAAGCGTTTCAAGCAAACCGCGCGCGGCATCCTCGCTACGGTCGTGAACGGCGAAGTCCTGCTCCGCGACAACGAACCAACCGGCGCGACATCGGGCAGATTGCTGCGAGCGTCGCGCTAGCGCGCGTGGCCCTTCGACGGCCTGCCGTTCGACCAAGACGGGACGGGACAAGCCCGTCCCCGCGCATCTGGGCGGCGTAGGCTCGTTTTGGCATGTGGCGCTTGCCGTGTGCTCGCAAGCAGGTACACTAGCGCACCCTTCCGCCTTAGCTCAGTTGGTAGAGCAGCTGACTGTTAATCAGCGGGTCGCTGGTTCGAGCCCAGCAGGCGGAGCCAACTCATTCAAGGACTTAGACCATCCTCGCCAAACTCGAATTTCCCCATGTGGGGATCTTGCGGGATTTGGTAGGCCCTAACTTCCGCGATACGACCAAATCCGGCCGCTCCCCGCCGCGATCACTCACGGTGTTCGCCG
>LXNJ01000262.1_pt1 | contig 37689 bp, 38 predicted proteins | sample 809081 | NCBI WGS metagenome assembly LXNJ01 (sample SAMN04870510, study PRJNA318959) | sponge metagenome | biome: sponge; feature: marine sponge reef; material: water | host: Petrosia ficiformis | place: Greece: Milos, Mediterranean Sea | collected 2013-05-29 | depth 5-7 m | reverse complement strand
CTGGGTCTGTTGCTCGGCGATGTTGTAGTCGATCCTCCGGGCACGGGCGCGGGCAACGGGCTCGCCGGGATTGATGCGTTGCCGGAGACGTACCGGCGCATCCTCCCCGCCCGTCGCAACGACGCGATGCAGCTTGCCGTCGCGCTTGGTTGCGGTCATCCGCTCCGCGTTGACGCGCAAAGTGCCCTGCTGGATCTGGACGTTGCCCGACACCTCGATCGTACCGTTTGGGTCGTCGTTGTACGTACCGCTGTCCGCATTGATCAGCAGTGGCTGCTCGGCGTCCTCGGGCAATGCCAGTATCGGTGCGCAGACCAGCGCAACAAGCAGAGCCCCCGGGTGCCACCCCAATCCCTTTTGTGGCGTCTCAGCGGCGAGAGGAGGTTTGCTGGTCCGCTTGAACAACGATGGATACCCGCTGGTTGCTCGAGGAGAAGAAAGCCAGGTGGCCGTTCGCCAGGTCGGCTTCGAAACCGCCGACACGGGCACTGACCGTGTCCGTTTCGATCATAGCAGTTTGCTCCGCCCTAGCCTGCCGACGGTCCGGGTACATCGTCAGCGACTCGGTGAGAATCCTGGTGAACGCACCGTCGCCAAGATCCTGTAGCAGGGTCACCTCGCCGTGCAGATGAACCTGCTCTTCGTCCTCGCCGGATGGACCGGAAACGTTGCGGACTTCGCCGGCGTGCGACTCGATACGCCACGGCGGCCGGTTCACGTCGTGCAGTTCGACGACGGGCGCCAGCAACACGGATCGAACCGGATCATCGAAATGGCTGATCTCGTCGGCGAGCAGACGGTAGTGAAGCGCGCCATCGTCCCGGTACCGTGTGATGGTGCCTTGGTCGATGTAAACATCGGGTTCAGCGGCCAGTTCGGGCGGCAGGGCAGGCTCGTCGTCGTCGCTGGGCCCAAGGTACATCGAGATGGCCGCGAAGCCTGCCACGGCAACGGCCACGACGCCCCACCTGACGATCGTCTTCGGTGGATCCGGGTCCGCTGGAGCTTGTGCCATGTGGTGTCGCGCCGGTTAGCGTCGGATCGATCGCGCGGAAATCACCAGGTCGCAGATCTCGCGCACGGCGCCGAAGCCGCCGGCCACGGAAGTCACGTAGTCGGCTTGGTGGATCAAGTCCGGGTGGGCGTTGGGTACGCCGATCGCCACCCCCACGTGCCCAAACACGACGAGATCGGCGAGGTCGTCGCCGACAAAGGCCATGGCGTTGACGTCAACGCCGCTCCTGGCGGCCAGCTCATCGAGTGCCGCGAGTTTGTCGGCCACGCCGGCATAGAGATAGGGGACGCCGAGTTCCGAGGCACGCCGGGCGACGGCTTCGGATGTTCTGCCCGTCACGATGGCAATGGGCACACCCGCCGCCATGAGTCTCTTCATGGCGCTGCCGTCCAGGGCGTGGAACGCCTTGAACTCCGCGCTGTTCGGTCCGTAGTACAAGCGGCCATCGGTCATTACGCCATCGACATCGAGCCCGAGCAGGCGCACGTTCCGTAGGCGACGAAGAAACTCGTCCGGTACCGACGTGGTGGCAACGCGACGGTTCATCGTCATCCCTGGTGGTAGAGGATGAACGTATAGCAGATCCATGCCGCGAGAAGCACGAAACCCTCGAACCGGGTTATCACCTTGCGCGAACCGATGCCGAAGGCGAGCAGGACCAGGAGTGCCGTCAAGGCGAACATCATGCCGTAGTCCCGCCAGAGCACGTGCACGCCGATGGGCTGCGGGTCGAGCAGGGCGGGTATCGCGAGAACTGCGAGGATGTTCAGGATGTTCGAGCCGACCACGTTGCCGATGGCAAGCTCGGGATGGCCTTGGCGTGCCGCCGCCACGGTCACGGACAGTTCCGGCAGGCTCGTGCCCACCGCCACGATCGTCAAGCCGACAACCAGCTTGCTGACACCGAATTCCACGGCCACGGCTTCGGCGGCAACGACAAGGACATGCGCCGAGGCGAGCAGCACGACGAGGCCGACGATGAACCACGCCAAGGCCTTGAACGCCGTCATGTCGGGGAGTTCGGCGAGTTCCGCGTCGAGATCCCCCGGCACCGCGCGGTTCTTGCGCGCCAGCAGGTAGAGGATCGCCCCGAGCCCGGCAAGCAGTACCAGACCGTCCAAGACGCCGAGATAGAGGTTGAACAGACAGGCGAGCGTCAACAACGTGGCCCCGATGAGCCAAGGCATCTCGTGTTTCAAGGTCGTGTTCGCAAACGGCAGGGGGCTGACCAACGCCGTGATGCCGAGAACCAGACCCATGTTGGCGATGTTGGAGCCGATGGCGTTGCCGATCGCGATCTCACCGAGGTTGTTCAGGCTCGATTGGATACCGACCATGATCTCCGGGGCAGACGTGCCGACGGCGATCGCCGTCAGGCCGATGACGATTTTCGACACCCCGAGATTCTTAGCCGCCGCAGCCGAGGCGTTGACGAAGCGATCGGCGCTCCAGCCGAGCACGATGAATCCGATGATGAGGGTCAGGAACGGATAGGTCGCAATGAGGGTATGTAGTGTGTCCAGCCCCATGGGCCGTGCTGCGTCCCGTTCCCGAAGTCCGGGTTATGTTACGCAAAGTAACATCCGCTGGTAACCGGTCGCCCTCGACCGCGCGGGTGTCCCGTGCACAGAGCCGCTGACGCCGTGCTAAGGTGCGTTCGCCGAGGGCGGAGCCACGATGATCGACGACCTGAAATCGCGCCTGGAGGAAGCCTTCGCCGATGCTCAAGTCGCCGTTGCTGGTGAAGGCAATCGATTCGAGATCCACATCGTGTCGGTGGCCTTCGACGGCTTGAATCGGGTAAAGCGGCAGCAGGCTGTGTACGCGGTGATCGGGGAGCTGATCGCCTCGGGTGCCATTCATGCCGTAACCATCCAGGCGACAACGCCCGACGAGACACGTGATTAGACGCCTCAATACAGCCGACCCCCAGTTCGACGCCCAACTCGATGCGCTGCTCGCCTGGGAAGCGCGGGAGTCCGCGGAGGTTGCGCGAACCGCCGCCGACATCGTCGCGGAGGTTCGCGTCGACGGTGACGTGGCGCTAACCAGACTGACGCGCCGGTTCGACGGCCTGAACGTGGGACGCGTGACGGACCTGGAGGTCGACCCGGAAGAACTGGGGCGAAGTCTCGAACGCCTGCCAGCCGCCGACCGCGATGCCTTGCACGTGGCGGCGGACCGAATACGCAGCTACCACGAACGCCAGCCACGTGGCGACTTTAGCTTCACGGATGACCTCGGCAACGTCCTCGGCCAGCGCACCATGCCGTTGGACAGCGTCGGCGTCTACGTACCCGGCGGCCAGGCGGCCTATCCATCGACGGTGCTGATGACGGTGGTGCCTGCCCGGGTGGCGGGGGTCAGCAAGGTCGTTGCAACCGTGCCAACACCCCGAGGCGAGCGAAACGACCACGTCCTGGCGGCGATGGCGATCGCGGGCGTGGACCGGGTGTTCACCATCGGTGGTGCGCAAGCCGTCGCCGCACTTGCCTACGGCACCGAGACCGTGCCCCGGGTCGACAAGATCGTCGGCCCCGGCGGTGTTTTCGTCGCCGCGGCCAAGCGTCTTGTGTTCGGGCCGGCGGGTATCGATCTCATTGCCGGGCCGAGCGAGATCCTGATAGTTGCCGATGACAGCGTGGAACCGCGTTGGACCGCCCTCGACATGCTTTCCCAGGCGGAGCACGACGCCGATGCGCAGGCGATCCTGGTGTCGCCCCATGCTCGTTGCCTCGACCGGGTGGAGGCGGCCATCGACAACCTGATCGATACGCTGCCGCGTGCCCAAATCGTCCGTCAGTCGTTGCGCGAACGCGGCGCGTTGATCGAAGTTCGAGACCTCGCCGAAGCCTGCGATATTGCGAACCGCATCGCGCCCGAACACCTCCACCTCGCGGTGGCAGACCCCGAAGCGCTGCTGCCGTCGGTTCGCCACGCCGGCGCGATCTTCCTGGGCGCACACGCGTCGGAGGTGTTCGGCGACTACGTGGCGGGACCCAGCCACGTGCTGCCCACGTTCGGCACGGCCCGCTACGCATCGCCGCTCGGTGTCCCGGATTTCCTCAAGCGCACGTCGATCATCAGCGGTCGCGAGTCCTCCGTCCAAGGCCTCGCCCGTATAGCGGCGAACATCGCCGACGCCGAGGGACTCGCCGCACACGGGCTGGCCGCACGAGCCCGGGTCGCCGGTTACGACGACAACGAGCGTTGACGCCGGCCGAAGCCCATTGCCGCAATGTGCGTAACGGATTCGCGCCCGACCCCGCGCAGTTCGCCTTGGCTGGCCGCCTCACCGAACTGCAGCACCGCCTAGCCGCATCCGAGCAAGGCTCGCGCGTCCAGTCGTGGCTGCGCCGCCTATTCGGTCGTCCGGCCGAGACCGTCCTTGGACTTTACCTCTGGGGAGATGTGGGTCGCGGCAAGACCTACCTGATGGACCTGTTCCACGAGACCCTGCCGGTCGCGCGGAAACGGCGTTTTCACTTCCACCGCTTCATGCAACGCGTGCATGCCGACCTACGGGGCCTCGAGGGTCGCACCGATCCCTTGAAAACGGTTGCAGACCGTTTCGCAGCAGACGCTCGGGTGCTTTGTTTCGACGAGTTCTTCGTATCGGATATCGGCGATGCGATGATTCTCGGCGAGCTACTCAAGTACCTGTTCGATCGCCGGGTCACCTTGGTGGCCACCTCCAACGTGGTGCCCGGCAGACTCTACGAGAACGGCCTCCAGCGCCGTCGTTTCCTGCCCGCCATCGAGTTGATCGAACGAAACACGGACGTTGTCCACGTCGGCGGGGAGACGGACTACCGGCTGCAGGTATTCAAACGGGGAGATATCTACCGGACCGACGGACGGACGGCGGACCTCCTCGAGAGCTTTCGCGCGCTCTGCCACGCGGTCCCTGCGGAGAACGAGGACTTGATCATCAACGACCGGCCAATCCGGGCGAAATACTGTGCGGAGGATGCGGTCTGGTTCGACTTCGATGCGCTATGCAAGGGGCCGCGTAGCCAGAACGACTACATCGAGCTGGCACGATTGTTCTCAACGGTGGTCGTTCACGGTGTCCCCGTGTTCGACACTGAAGCGGAGAGCGAGAATGCCGCGCGCCGGTTCATCAGCTTGGTCGACGAGTTCTACGACCGTAAAGTCAAGGTCCTGTTCTCGGCGGCATCCCCCGTCGACGCGTTGTATGGTGGCAGCTTGTTGAAGAGGGAATTCGAACGCACCAGGAGCCGTATCGTGGAAATGCAGAGCGATGCCTACCTACGCCGCATGCACCGCCCGTAGGGGCGACCCTTGCGGTCGCCCGTGCTGAGGCAGGCACGGCGCCATCGGGGAGACCGATGACGCGCGAGCCTGCATTCGAGACGGAGGATTTCGATACCGCCTTCGATACCGCCGTGACCAACTGTACCGAACTCACCCGGACAGAGGCGGCGCATTTCGTCGAGCACGGCTACGTCGTGATCAAGGCAGCCTTTGCCAAGGAAATGGCGGCCTTCGCATGCGAGAGCGCCTGGACCGAACTCAAGGCGAACCACGGGATCGAGCGAACCGACCCGGACACGTGGGGCGGTGCCTCCAGGGGTCGGGGCGGGATCCGGGGCTACGTGCGTACGCAAGGAAGCGGGGCACGCTTCCTGTTGAATAAGCACGCGCCCCGCGCGTTCGCCGTGCAGGCCGACGTGATCGGTGGCGCGGATCGGCTCCCGTGTGGCGGCAGTTCCATCTCCTGGGGCGATGCCGTGGTCGGCAACCTCCGGGTACCGGACGGCCCGGCGTGGCAACCGCCGGATCCGCGCCAGCCGGGCTGGCACAAGGACGGCTGGCACTTTCGTCACTTCATCAACTCGCCGGAGCAGGGTCTGCTGACCGTCCCCATCTACACGGACATCCTGGCGCAGAGCGGCGGCACGTTCATCGCACGCGACTCCATTGGCCCCGTCGCACGCCTGCTTGCCCAATGCCCGGCAGGCGTGCACCCCGATGGCACGCAGGCGGGCTACCTCATACCGGGCTTGATCGAACGATGCTCGGACTTCGCGGAACTGACCGGCGAGGCGGGCGACGTCGTCCTGGTGCACCCGTTTATGCTTCATCGCGTGAGCGTGAACCCGACCACCCGGCCGCGGTTCATCGCCAACATGGCCGTCGTACTCGCCCAGCCGATGAGCTTCGATCGCCCACCGGGCGACGCCTATTCCCTTGTCGAACTGGCGGTACTACGGGCATTGAACCTCCCGAGGTTCGACTTCAAGCCGACCCGAGGCCCGCTTCGCGTACAGCCATTCCCCTTTCGCGACGAAGAAGAAGCTACCAAACATCGCCGGTTGGTCGAACGCGAAATGGGGGAGATGGCCGCCCGCGGAATCTATATGCCGGACTGGGGCAGGGAATTGGGTTACATGTCCAAGACCGCGTCCGAGGCGACTTCCTAGTTGCCAATCCAACCATCGACACTCGCGCCTTGATTCTCTCGGGTCTCCGGGAGCGCACGCGAATATCCTCCGTACGGGTTCGAAAAGGGCGATGTTCTCCGACAGCGCCCTCTCCGACCGCCGGCACACCAACCCACCCGCACGAGTTCGGCAAGGGCGAGGTTCATCGGACAACGCCTTCTCTAACGGTCATCCACGGTCGACCGCGCATGGTTTGGGCGCGATGTTGCCGCCCGCACGCACTTCGTGATGGGTGATACGCAGGGTTGTCCGGCGGGGGCCGGATGCGTACCATTCGCGCCTTCGCATTACGGATGCCCAGACAGTCCGTTGATGAAGACCGTCAGCACGCGCCGCGAGGACGCTGAACACGATTGGTACGTGGTGGATGCCGAAGGCAAGACCTTGGGTCGCCTGGCGTCGGAGATTGCCCATCGTCTGCGCGGCAAGCACAAGGCGACCTATACGCCGCACGTCGACACGGGCGATTACATCATCGTCGTCAACGCGGAGAAGGTGCGTGTCACGGGCGCGAAGGAAACGGACAAGATCTACTACCGACATTCGGGCTACCCCGGCGGGATCAAAGCGACGCCGCTCAACAAGATGCGCGCCGATCACCCGGAGCGGCTGATAGGCAACGCGGTTCGCGGGATGATGCCCAAGAACCCCCTCGGTCGAGCGATGTTGCGCAAGCTGAAGGTCTATGCCGGACCGTCGCATCCGCACGCCGCACAGCAACCGAAGGCGCTTGACCTGACGATGCGCGTTACGAGCTAACGGGATAGGACTTCGATGGCAGAAACGAATTACGGCACGGGCCGACGCAAGACTTCGACGGCGCGGGTTTTCCTCGCCGAAGGAATGGGTCGGATCTTTGTCAACCGCCGCCCAATCGAAGAGTACTTCGGTCGGGAGACGGCGCGGATGATCGTGCGCCAGCCACTGGAAACCGTGGGTGCGGCGGACAATGTCGATATCCAGGTGACCGTGAAGGGCGGCGGGCCGTCCGGGCAAGCAGGCGCGATACGCCATGGGATAGCCCGAGCCCTCGTTGAACGTGACGAGGAACTGCGCGGGCCCTTGCGCCAGGCAGGTTTCCTGACGCGCGATGCCCGGGAGGTCGAGCGCAAGAAGGTGGGCCTGCGCAAGGCCAGAAAGCGCCCGCAGTACTCGAAGCGTTAACGCGTCCTTTTGCGGACGTTCCCGAGTATGCTGCCTTGGCAGTGTGGTAATATTTTCCGATCCCATTTCCCACGAGCCGTACTGACCCGAGTAGCCGCGTGAGCATCGACAAAGACGCTACAAGCGTGGAGAGCAAGGGCCGGCGCTACTTCCTGATTGGCATGACCTCGGCCGCCTCGGTGGCAGGGGCCATCGGCGCGGCGGTGCCATTCGTCAAGTCGTGGACGCCGAGCGCAAAGGCACGTTCTGCCGGCGCGCCGAAAATCTGCGACATCTCGCGGCTGCGACCCGGGGAGATACTTGCACCGATGCCGGCCTGGCGCGGCAAGCCGTGCTTCATCGTTGGCCGGACCCCGGAAGACGTCAAGCGGCTCGAGACCGAGCAGGACGATCTGGCCGATGCCGCGTCGGAAAAGCTCGACCGTCAGCCGGCCTACGCACGCAATCCGTGGCGTTCGCGGCGCCCCGAACTCGGCGTCTACATCGGTATCTGTACCCACCTCGGTTGTTCGCCGAAGCACCGATCGGAAGAAGGCGATTTCTACTGCCCGTGTCACGGCTCGCGTTTCGATCTGGCTGGCCGCGTGGTCAAGGGTGTTCCGGCGCCGGACAACCTGGACGTGCCGCCGTATTCGTATCTTTCGGATACCGAGATCATCATCGGCGTTGATGGGGTTGATGAAGAGGACCTGGCCGCGGCAACGCACGACGCTTCGACGGAGCGGGCGTAAGTGGCCGCCTCCTCGCCGGCAGGACCGTTGACGCGCCTGATGGCCTGGGTCGACGAACGTTTCCCGCTGACCCGGGCGATCGAAGATCACGCCACGAAGTACTACGCGCCGAAGAACGTCAACTTCTGGTACCTGTTCGGCGCTCTCAGCCTGGTGGTACTGGTCATGCAGTTGCTCACCGGGTTGTGGCTCACCATGTCCTACGTGCCCTCCGGCGACGGTGCGTTTGCCTCGGTCGAGTACATCATGCGCGACGTCGAGTACGGGGATCTTATCCGCCTTGCGCACTCCACCGGCGCGTCCGCGTTCTTCGCCGTGGTGTATCTGCACATGTTCCGGGCCTTGGCCTACGGCTCATACCGCAAGCCTCGGGAATTGCTCTGGCTCATCGGCATGGCGATCTACCTCGTTCTGATGGCGGAGGGCTTCTTCGGTTATCTACTGCCGTGGGGCAACATGTCATACTGGGCCGGACAGGTGATCGTCTCCCTGGTTGGCGCGATCCCCTTCTTCGGCGAGGGCCTGATGGAATGGGTCCGGGGCGACTACGGCATCTCGGACATCACCCTGAACCGGTTTTTCGCTCTCCACGTCGTGGCACTCCCGATTGCGTTGATCGCGCTGGTATTCGTCCACATCGTGGCGCTGCACCACGTCGGCTCGAACAATCCCGACGGTATCGAGATCAAGGATCACAAGGACGCCTCGGGCGTGCCCCTGGACGGCATCCCGTTCCATCCGTACTGCACGGTGCACGACTTCCAGGCGACCGTCGCCTTCCTGTTCATCTTTTGCGCAATCATGTTTTTCGCGCCGGAAATGTTCGGCTACTTCCTGGAAAAACCGAACTTCGAGCAGGCTGATCCGCTGAAGACGCCGGATGTGATCGCGCCGGTCTGGTACTACACGCCGTTCTATTCGATGCTACGGGCGACCACCTTCCCGATGTTCGGCCTTGCCGCCAAGTTCTGGGGGCTTGTCGTCATGGGTGCGGCCATCCTCATCCCCATGATGTTGCCGTGGCTCGACAGAAGTCCGGTCAAGTCCATGCGCTACAAGGGACTCGCGTCGAAGGTGATGCTTGCGCTGTTGGTGGTGAGCTTCTTCGTGCTCGGCTACCTCGGCACCATTCACACCACGCCGATGACCACGGCAATCGCGCAGATCTGCACGCTGATCTATTTCGCCTACTTCGTGCTCATGCCCTGGTACACGCGCATCGAGAAGACCAAGACGCCACCGGAGCGTGTGACGTGACCAAGACCGCCGCCATCGTCGGGGTGGTGGGGCTGGTCGTCGCGTTGACGGCTCAAGGTGCCGGTACCGATGTGGAACTCGAGTCAATGAAGCCGAACCTTCGCGACTTGCCGTCGCTGCAACGGGGCATGACGCTCTACGTCAACTATTGTCTCGGTTGCCATTCGCTCAAGTTCCAGCGCTACGAGCGCACCGCCGACGACCTTGGCATTCCGCATGACTTAGCACTTCGCAACCTGGTCTTCCCGGGTCGTGCCCGCCCGGCGGGCATGGACGGTACGGCCATCGGCGACCTGATGCAGACGGCCATGCCACAGGAACGCGCCAAGGTGTGGTTCGGGAAGCCGCCGCCGGACCTGACGATGGTGGACCGGGTCCGTGGCACGGCGTGGGTCTACAGCATGCTGAAGAGCTTCTATGTCGACCCGGACCGACCGTTCGGCTTCAACAACCGGGTGTACGAGAACATCGGCATGCCCCACGTCTTGGTGGGGTTGCAGGGCGTACAGCGCCTCGTCCCCAAACGACCCAAGCCGGTGGATATTCTCGACGGCTTGGACGAGGTGGTGGCCAAGCGGCCAGACGGCCAATACGTCACCGACGTGACGGCTATTGACGAGTTGCCGGACGGCGCGGATCCGGTGATCCGGGATGCTTTGGCGGACTTGGAGGTGGATCCGGGAACGGGCTCGATAACTGCGGAGGAATTCGACCGGGCGGCCTACGATATCGCCAATTTCCTGCACTACGTGGGTGATCCGGGACGTCTGGAACGCCACCGATTAGGGGTCTGGGTGCTCGTGTTTCTCGCCGGACTCTTCATTCTGGCCACTTTGCTGAATCGGGAATACCGGAAAGACGTGCATTAGGAATCCCTGATTCATGTCGATTGCGACTACAACCGAATTTCGCCGTATTGGGGCGACCCGAATCGAACTAGGGCGTCCAGAGGGAGGCTGCTGTGGACTTCAATCCTGTTAGGCGTTCTTCAATGACGCTCTACTCGGACCCGCGCGACCACTACAGTCATCGGGTGCGGATGGTGTTGGCGGAGAAGGGCGTTACGGTCGACATCGTCGACGTCAATGCACGCCGCCCACCCGAGGAACTCGGCGACCTGAATCCATACAACACGGTTCCCACGCTCGTCGACCGCGAACTCGTGCTCTACCAAAGCACGGTGATCATCGAATACTTGGATGAGCGATTCCCGCATCCACCGCTGTTGCCGGTGTATCCGGTTGCCCGGGCGCAAAGCCGATTGCTCATGCACCGTATCGAGAAGGACTGGAGCAACCGTCTCGACGTCCTGATGCGCGGCCGGGGCGGGGTACGGGTGTTGGCAAAAGCGCATCGGGAATTGAGGGAAAGCGTCGTGGGTGCCGCCCCCCTGTTCGCCGAGAAGCCGTTTTTCATGAACGAAGAGTTCACCCTCGTGGATTGCTGCGTCGCACCCGTGCTTTGGCGTCTCAAGTACGTCGAGGTCGACCTTCCGGAACGCCAGACTCGACCCATGACCCAGTACATGCAGAAGATCTTCGCGCGCCAGTCGTTCCGCGACAGCCTGACGGAGCTTGAAGTCGAGATGGGCGAATGACGTCCACGCGGCCCTATCTGGTCCGCGCGATGGTCGACTGGATCGTCGATAACGCCTGGACGCCATACCTGGTGATCGCGGCCGATGCGCCTGGAGCCGAGGCGTTGCTCGACTACGCCACCGACGGTCGCCTCGTTCTCAACGTATCCGCTACGGCAACCCGTAATCTCTCCATCGGCAAGGACACGCTCGAAGTGGATTGCCGATTCGGCGGCCGTTCCGTGCACGTAAGCGTACCGATCGGCACCGTCGTGGCCGTCTACGCACGGGAAAACAACAAAGGAATGGTGTTCGAGGTTGAAGGCGGCCAACCGCCAACCGAACCGGAAAAGCCGTCCCGACCAAAGCTGTCGCTGGTCAGGTAGCCTCGGCGGCAATACGCCGTTTCCGCGTGAGCATGGGCGGGGACAAGCCCGTCCCCTGTACGCTTCTGCGGTGCAGACTCCTACGCGTTCTCTAGGTAGTCGAAGACCTTGACGACGCGCTGTACTCCGAACACGGTCCGGGCCACCGCAACCGCCGCATCGGCCTCAACCCGCGGCACGGTCCCGATCAGGTAGACGATGCCGTCCTCGACGAATACCTTGATCCGGGAACCATCGACATCCTCGTCGGCGAGGAACTGCGCTTTGACCTTGGTCTGGATCCAATTGTCGTTGCCCCGGGCGACCAGGCTGATCGCGCCGCCGATCTGGATTTCGTTGTGGATCTTGCGGATCTTGCGGATCTCGCGAACAGACTGTTCGGCGAGGTCGCGTAGTCCCTGGCTCTCGACCTGCCCGGTGAGTAGCACGATCCCGTCGTAGCTCACGACGTTGATGTGGCTGATCGCGAGGCGTTCATCGGCGGCATCGATCCGTCGCGAGGCCATCCGTTCGATTATCTCGTCATCGAGCCAGCCGCCCGGCGTTCTCAAGGTAGGGTCTTGGCCCGAGAAACTCACGCAGCCGACCTGCATGGCGACCAGCGCGGCTGCGAGCGCCCCATGGCCGGCCCACCGAGCTGCTCGGGCTCGGCGGCGGTGCCGCTCGCGGCCCAATCCCACCGTCGTCGCACGGAACACGGGCCGAAAGGGACGTGAGGAGAGTTCAGCCATCCATTGCATCGAACGCATCCCGAATCCATTCACACGCTAACCGATAGTTTCCCTTTGATGCGGACACGACGTCAAATCGAATTCCGCGGTAGCGGTGCTCCGGATGCTCCTGGAGATACTGCTCGGCGGTACGCGTAAGGCGCCGCCTCTTGCCCGCGTCCACCGAACCCAAACCCGAGGTCCAGGCGGCTGCCGTTCGGTAGCGGACTTCGACGAAGGCAAGTACGTCGCCGTCCAGCATCACCAGGTCGATCTCGCCGGTCCGACGGACGTAGTTCCGTGCCAGAGTGCGCAGCCCGTTCCGGCGGAGCAGCCGTTCCGCTTGCCGTTCGGCCCGCCGTCCGATACGCGTCGTGTCTCGGCGCCGGTCCGGCGTCAGTGTCGCGCCCAGGCGGCGAAGCCAACTATGCCAGGATTTCTCGATCATGGACGCGACCCCATCGACAGTAGGAAGTCGGGGTTGGGCGGTCAGTTGGCGGCGTCCCACATGGGCACTAGTCTCCCGCCGATCACTTCGGCCCAGACCAGCGACCGCCGAATACGGCCGTCCTCTCCGAGCGACAGGACGCCAGTGCTGCCGGGGATGGCTTCGCGGCGAACCGTCAACCGGTCCAGTTGGTTGGCGAGCCGGAATCCGTCGACGCCGAGGGCGAAGAGCGACGCATAGCTGCCGCGGCTGGCAGGGAAGGCCTCGTAGACGGATTCGCCGAGGTCGCCTGCATCGAGTGCCCACGGCATGGCGCAGAAGCGCAATCCCTCGAGGCGCGACAGGTCGATGGTGCCGAGGGTGGCCGTCGAGGGTGCGAACACGGGCAAGTCGCCAGCGAAGTGAAAGTCGAGTGCGGGTTTCAGCGACAGGAACTCATCGGCATCGATCAGCGCGACCACCGCATCCACGTCGTCTCGCCGGCGGGGCGCGAACTCGAGCGTCCTGTCCAGTAACGATTCGATCTCCTGGACACGGGTCTGACTCTCGTTGATGTGCAGCGCTTTGCCGACGACATTCGTTATCTCCGCAAGCCGGTGAAAGGTACCGAAGCCGACTGTTTCGACCCCGTCGAGTTCGTCTACCAACCGGGCCCGGGCGCGACCGGACCAACGGGCCGGGGAATCAAAGAGCACGATGCGTTCGATCTCCTGGGCCGCGAGCACTTCGGCGATGGCGGACGCCTGGTCTTCGATGGCGAGCGAGAACTGGATCATCGTGTCGGCGGTCGTGACCCCGGCGTCGAGCTGATTGAGGGCGATGACCGGCAGGGTGGGCGCCAGCGCCGAGAGTGCAGCAACCGCCTCCTTCTGGAGCGGTCCGATGATCACCTCGGCGCCTTGTTGGACTGCGAGATCGTACGCGGCCCTGACCGACATCGCGTTCGTGTCGTAGACCTGGATACGCTGGGCGTTTCCGTCGGCATGCAGGTACGCGGCTAGGAATCCGTCTCGGACGGCTTGGCCAGGCGGTCCGAAGTCGCCGGTCACGGGCACTAGCAGGGCAAGCTGGCCTGGATCGCGGGCGAACTGCCGAAGCGACGGCGGTGGATGGCGTGCGGCCGGATGGTCGGGGTGGCGGTTTCGCCAAGCCTGCCATTGGTTGATCTGGCCACGGCTAGTCACGGCCTCGTTGAATTGGCTTGCCAGCATCCACCAGGCACGCTCGGTCGGCGTGGATGCGGACGCCGCCCGGGCGCGAAGTTCGATGACCGGCACTTGCGTCAGTTGTCGCCAGATCGCCGTACTCAGCCGGCCCACGGTGGCGGGGTCGGATGCGGTGTCCGCGAGGGCCATCAACATCCGTGCGGACCCGGTGACGTCGCCCGTCACGGCCAGGGCTTCGGCGCGAAGATCCATCGAATGACGCATCTGCGCGGGTCCCTGCGGGTCGAGGGTCGCCAGCAAGCCGTGGATTTCATGGTTGTTCCCGGCAGCCGTCGCCAACTCGAGCCGAGTCGCGTCGAACCGGTATCGCGATTCGGGGTCCAGTGTATCGGCCAAGGCCGCCTTCCCAGACTCCTTGGCGAGCATTCGCTGGACGACTTGTTCGACGCGTCTCGTTTCCCCGAGTTCGCGCAGCCGTTCCAACGACCGTAGGTAGTCGCGGGCTCGTTGAGCGTCGTTGCCTGTGGCCTGGGCTCGCCTGAGATCGGCTTCGATAGCGGCCAGCGGATCGGGGGGCGTTTGCTCCGGCACCGGAGCGGGCCGGTCCGGGGTGCTTTTGCAGCCACTCGCTGCGAAGATGGCCACAAGAGCAAGCAGGCAGCCGGTGCGGGAGATCTTGCACATGGACAACGACACCCTATTCGCCTCGGGGGCACCCCGTGCCCCGGGCAAGAAAGGTCGGGCCGCCCGCTCCGGATCTCGCTCGCGGGAGGAGGCGCCGGACCTGTCGGCTCGGGAGGCGCGGTTGTACATCGTGGCAACGCCGATCGGAAACCTGGCGGACATCACGCAGCGGGCTGTGAACGTCCTCAAGTCGGTACCCGTGGTGGCATGCGAGGATACCAGACGCAGCCAGGTGTTGTTGTCGCACATCGGCGCGACGCCGCGGCGGCTGGTGGTGCTCCACGACCACAACGAAGCGGCGTCCAGCGCGCAGATCGTCGAGTGCTTGCGCTCGGGGCAGGACGTCGCGCTAGTCTCCGATGCCGGCACGCCGACGGTCTCGGATCCGGGTTTCGAACTCGTCCGGCTCGCCTGGGAATCCGGCATCACCGTGACGACGGTGCCCGGTCCGAGCGCGGTCATCGCCGCGGTGGCAGCCTCGCCGATCCCCGTCAACCGGTTCCGGTTCGAGGGGTTCCTTCCCACAAGGACAAGGGCACGCCGTGAGGCGTTGGCGGCAATCCTCGCATCGGATGTCGCCGTGGTCTTCTTCGAGGCACCGCATCGGCTGCGCGAATCGCTGTCCGACTTGGTCGACCTCGGCGGCGGCGAACGCTCCGTGCTCCTGTGCCGCGAGCTAACCAAGCTGCACGAGACGATCACCGTGGGGACGGTCGCCGGCTTGCTCGACTCGCCAACCATCATGGACAGGGGCGAGTTCGCGTGCATCCTGGCTCCCGCGTCGGAATCCGACGAGTCCCCATCGGACCATGCCGTCGTCGACGTGCTTGCGGCTGAACTGCCGCCGGGGCAGGCGGCAAGGCTTGCGGCCAAGATCACCGGCGCGTCGCGGCGGTCGCTCTACGAACACGCGATCGGCGCGCGCGACCGGGACGGTTGACCCCACCCAAGCCGCCCAGCAACTCGTCTGACTTGCCGCTATCGCCGCTGGTCGGCCAGGCTGCTAGGCTTGCCAACGAGTCGGTCAAGCAACCGCGCGTCGTTCGCGGCGTGAGGAAAGTCCGGGCTCCACAGGACAGGGCGCCAGGTAACCCCTGGGGGGTGCAAGCCCACGGCAAGTGCAGCAGAAAGCAAACCGCCGCCGCGTCCTGCCAACGTTAAGCCGTTGGCGGAAGCGGTTGGTAAGGGTGAAAGGGTGCGGTAAGAGCGCACCGCGGGGTCTGGCAACAGCCCCGGCTAGGTAAACCCCGCCTGGAGCAAGGCCAAATAGGGGTCCCAAGGCGTGGTCCGCGCCGGATCCGGGTAGGCCGCTAGAGGCGACCGGCGACGGTCGTCCCAGATGAATGGTTGCTCGCGACAGAACCCGGCTTATCGACCGGCTCACGCGACGTCGGCATGTGGCACCGAGGCCCGCGTGGGTGATTGCCCCCGGGCCGTGTGCGAATTCGCTGAAAAGCGGCTCCTGCGCTGGCGAAAGGCGACACGAAACCTCAAGCTCTTCGACGTCGTCCAAGGAGCAGATGGTCAGGGATTCGAGCAGTGCCCAGTCAGTCGTACAAGTTTGTTCTCCGGCTTCCCGATGAACTCCGCGACCGGGTTGCTGAGGCCGCGGGGCTCTACCGTCGCAGCATCAACTCGGAAATCGTCGCGCGTCTTGAACAATCGCTGGTGGGCATTCCTGAGGACGCTGCGGAACGGCGAGTCGAGCCGCCGTTTTTCGCGCAGATCGAGACGACCTTCAGGCGCGATCTCTCCAACGACGAAGATTGCCTGATCCGTCTCTACCGACGATTGTCTTCGCAGCAACGCCGGGCGTTGATAAACCTCCTGAGTTGACCGCAGTTGACGGCGCGTCGAGGCGACAGCCGATTGATGGCGCTGTGAAGTCGTTGGATTCAGGTCGCCGCAAACCCTACAGCGGATCTTTCTGTGTGGCCGTTGTTTTGTGTTTCCGCTGTGGACGCCGCGGCGCTCGGCTGTGGACGCCGCGCGACTGACTTGCTAAAAAGACCCATTGTCTTAAGCGAAGGCCGGGTCACCCATGACAAGTTTGCTGCCGAAGCGCGTCACGATCACCGACGACACCATGCGGGAGGGGTTGCAGATTGAGAGCCCCGACATCCCGGTGTCCGAGAAACTCAGACTGCTCGACGCCTTGGGCGAAACCGGGGCGAAGGTCATCTCCATTGGTTCCTTTGCGCATCCCAAATGGACGCCGTCGATGGCGTGCATCGACGAGATCGCGCAGCGGTTCGTACCCAAGCCGGGCATCAGGTACACGGCCGCCGTGTTCAACAAGAAGGGCTTCGACCGGGCCGACGCCTACTACCCGAAGATCGACGTGCGAGGTCGGCGTTTCGGAACCCACGTGGAACTTTGCGATTCGTTTGCGCGTCGCAACTACAACCGCACCCAGGCGCAGCAGATCGCCGGCATGGACGCCTCCATCGCCGGTGCCAAGGCCGCAGGTGCCGAAACCGCCTCGGTGGCGCTCGGCAACCCGTTCGGCTCCAATTTCGAAGGGCCGTTCAGCCTTGACCGGCGCATGGGGCTGTTGGCGATGATGATGGACAGGTGGCACGCCGCCGGAATTCGCGTCACCAAGGTCTCCTTCCTCGATGCGATGGGCTGGAACATGCCCCACGAGGTGCGCGAGACCCTGACCGCGATCCGGGACCGCTACCCGGAAGTCGAGACCTTCCACATGCACCTCCACAACACGCGGGGGGCGACCATGGCCAGCTTCTACGAGGCCCTCATGCTGGGTGCCACCGAGTTCGACACGTCCATCGGCGGCATGGGCGGCTGTCCCTATTGCGGCAACGGTCGTGCGGCGGGGCACGTCCCAACCGAGGACTTCGTGCATCTTTGCCACGAGATGGGCATCGACACCGGCTACGACCTCGACAAGCTGATCGAAGCTGCCGCCATCGCGGAGGAAGTCGTTGGGCACCCGCTTTGGGGCCATGTGTCGAAGTCGGGTCCGCGACCGCACCGCGACGAGGCACTCTATCCGCTCGACATGCCCTTCGTGGAGACCTTGGAGGAAGCAGCCCACTTCCGCAAAGGGCCGGACGTCTACGAAGGGCAGATATCGCCGTGGCAGCAGGGCAGTGCCTTGATCGGGGGTGCACAAGCTTGAGGGCTCGGCGACCGTAGACCGGGACAACCCGCACGATCCTTGGATTGACCGTCCCGCGCGTTCGTACGCGAGGCCGGGTCGCGCCTTTGGGTCGACGGTTTCGACAAGTAGGGGGGAACAAATGTCCGTCATCCAACTGAATACGGACGCAGACTCGGAGCAGCGCAGGGTCAACCGGCGCGAAGTGTCGGTTATCCAATCGAAGCTGGACACGCGTTCGGAGCAATACGCAATCAACCGGCAGCAGATGCTGGACAAGCTCGCTTTGCTGGACGAACTCTACGAACAGGCGGCCGGGGGCGGCGGACCGGAGGCGATGGAGCGCTTGCGCACCCGTGACAAGCTGCCGATCCGTGAACGTGTTGCCAAGGTGCTTGACCCGGACTCGCCGTTCCTCGAAATCAGTCCCCTGGCCGCTTGGCACTCGCACTACACGATCGGCTCCGGTTTCACGGTGGGTATAGGCGTCATCGCCGGGGTCGAATGCGTAATCCTCGGCCACGATCCATCGGTCCGTGCCGGTGCGATGAATCATTTCAATTCCAAGAAGCTCATGCGGGGCCTCGAGATCGCCCGGGAGAACCGCATGCCCTACGTGCAGTTCGTTGAGTCGGCGGGGGCCGATCTCGGTGCTGGTGGGCGCCGTGGCGGCGGCGGCGAGCGACGCGAGTTGACCCCGGAGGAGGAGCGCGAGCAGTTCCTCCGGGGTGTCCAGGAGGGATTGCGCGGCTCGACCGGACACTTCGCCGAGTCCGGGCGGCTCTTCTACGAGATCACCGAGTTGTCGAAGATGCGCATCCCCACCATCTCCGTGGTGTTCGGCGTATCCACTGCGGGCGGGGCCTACCAGCCCGGCATGAGCGACTACAACATTTTCATTCGCGGCCGATCGCGGGTGTCCCTCGGTGGGCCGCCGCTGGTCAAGATGGCGACCGGGGAGGATGCGGATGGCGAGGAACTGTCCGGTGCGCTCATGCATACCACGCTATCGGGGCTTGGCGATTACCTGGCAGAAACCGAACTCGACGGCATTCGCCTGTGCAGGGAAGTCGTGGCGCACCTCAACTGGCGCAAGCTGGGCCCGGGCCCGACGCTGCCGCCGGACGAACCCGTCTACGACAGGGAGGAGCTTCTCGGCATCCTGGGGGAGGATCTGACCATCCCCTTCGACATGCGCGAGGTCATCGCCCGAATCGTCGACGGCTCACGGTTCGAAGAATTCAAACCGCTCTACGGGCCGACGCTGGTGTGCGGCTGGTCGTCCATCCACGGCTACCCCGTCGGCATTCTCGGCAACAACGGCGTACTGATGTCCGAGTCCTCCGAGAAGGCGTCGCAATTCATCCAACTCTGCAACCAGGTCGACGTGCCGATGCTGTTCCTGCACAACATCACCGGCTACATCGTCGGCACCGACTTCGAGCAGCGCGGCATCACCAAGAACGGCTCGAAGATGATCAACGCCGTGGCCAACTCGACGGTACCGCATATCACCGTGATCGTCGGCGCGTCCTACGGCGCCGGCAACTACGGCATGAGCGGTCGCGCCTACGGCACCCGGTTCGCGTACACCTGGCCGACCGCCAAGATCGCCGTCATGGGTCCCAAGCAGCAGGCCGGCGTCATGACGATCGTGCAGCGCGCCGCGGCCGAGCGTCGCGGACTGGAGTTCGACGAGGAAGCCGACGCCAAGCGCGTTGAACGGGCGGAGTACCAGCTCGAGGAAGCCTCCAAGGGTCTGTTCGCCACGTCCCGGGTCGCCGACGACGGCATGATCGATCCCCGCGACACGCGTGACTTCATCGGCATCTCGCTGTCCGCCTGCCACAACAACGTCGTCCAAGGTACGAAGGAGTTCGGCACGTGGAGAATGTAACGATACGACCGATCCATCGCCTGCTGATCGCGAACCGGGGCGAGATCGCGCGGCGGATAATCCGTACCGCCCACGAGATGGGAATCGCGACAGTGGCCGTCTATGCGGACGGCGACGTCGGCGCGCCGTTCGTGACCGAAGCGGACGCCGCGATCGCGCTGAACGGCCAGACATCCGCGGAGACCTATCTCGACGTTGGCAAGGTGCTTGGCGCGTGTCGGCGATCGGGCGCGGATGCCGTGCATCCGGGCTACGGTTTCCTGTCCGAGAACGCCACCTTCGCCAAGGCGGTGGTCGACGCCGGGCTGCGCTGGGTAGGTCCGTCGCCGGAAGCCATCGGCCAAATGGGCGACAAGCTCGCGGCCAAGCGACTCATCCGGGAAGCCGAAGTTCCGACGTTGCCGGCCATCGAACTCACCACCGATGCGGATCTCGAAGCCGCAGCCGACGAGATCGGCTATCCGGTGCTGGTCAAGGCAGCCGCCGGCGGTGGCGGACGCGGCATGCGGATCGTGGAAAGCGCCGACGAACTCGCCGCGGCGGTGGAAGGCGCACGTCGGGAAGCGGGCGCGGCGTTCGGCGACGACACGTTGTTCCTGGAACGCTGGCTTACGGCGTCGCGCCACGTCGAGATCCAGATCTTGGGCGACGACCACGGCAACCTCGTTCATCTGTTCGAACGCGAGTGTTCGATCCAACGGCGTCACCAGAAGATCATCGAGGAAGCGCCTTCGCCAGCCGTCGACGACGAGTTGCGTAGTGCCATGGGCGAAGCCGCGGTTTCCGCGGCGCGACGCATCGGCTACTCGTCCGCGGGCACCGTGGAGTTTCTGCTTGCCGGCCGGGAGTTCTTCTTCCTCGAGGTGAACACGCGCCTTCAGGTCGAGCACCCGGTCACCGAGGAGATAACGGGCCTCGACTTGGTCCGCGAGCAACTTCGGATCGCGCAAGGCGAAGCGCTCGGCTATGGCCAGGACGACTTGTCGTTCACCGGCCACGCCATCGAGGCCCGCATCTACGCCGAGGATCCCGTGCGCAATTTCCTGCCGTCGCCCGGCACCGTGGATGTCTGGCGCCCGGCCGCGGATAGCCTGGCCCGCTTCGATTCCGGCGTGGAGTCGGGCAGCGAGGTGAGCGTCGAGTTCGATCCGATGATCGCCAAGGTCATCGCCCACGCGCCGACCCGGCGAGAAGCCGCGGCGCGGCTGGCGCGCGCACTGGAACGGACATCGTTGCAGGGTTTGCGCCACAACCGGGACTTCCTGGTGGCGACCCTGCGCGAGCCGGCATTTCTCGCGGGGGACACGACAACCGATTTCATCGAGCGCATCGACCCGGCAAGGACCCGGGAACTGTCAGCCGAGAACCTGGCCGACGCGGTCATCGCCGCGGTCATGTGCGCCCAGGCGATACGCCGCGCGACGGCCAAGGTCCTGCGCGGTTTCCCGAGCGGCTGGCGCAACTCGGTGATGCCGCCGGAGCGAACGACGTTCAAGTTCAAAGATGTCGAGGTGCCCGTGAGCTACCGTTCGCGCCGGGACGGAACGTTCGCCACGACCGTTGGCGAACAGGAACGAACGGTGGCGGCGTACAGCGCGGGGGAGGGCGGTGCGGACCTGGAAATCGATGGTCGCCGTATGCAATTCGCCGTCACCGGGAGCGGCGACCGTTGGTTCGTGCATGGTGTCGACTACGACGTGGAACTCGTCGAGCTACCGCGGCTGCCGCTACCCGAGCAATACGAGATCAAGGGCGGCCTGACGGCACCCATGCCGGGCAATGTACTCGCCAAACACGTCGCCGAGGGCGATCCCGTGGCAGAAGGGCAGCTGCTGCTCGTGCTTGAGGCAATGAAGATGCAGCACCGCATCACGGCCCCGTTCGACGGCACGGTCAAGGAGGTGCATGTCGAGGAGGGGCAGCAGGTCGACAACGGCGCATTGCTCGTGCTGCTCGAAGAGACGGAAACGACCGGCGGGGAATAGTCAGGGAGAAACACCATGCCCGAGTTGGAAGCTACGATTTATGAGGTGAGGAACGGGGCCGCGTGGATCACGTTGAACCGGCCGCAGAACCGCAACGCACTGTCTGCGATCCTCGTCGGTGAACTCTACGACCACCTGCTCAACGCAAACGACGATCCGGCCGCACGTTCCATCGTCATAACGGGCACCGATCCGGCGTTCTGTGCCGGCGCGGACCTCAAGAGTCCGCCCGGCGCCTCCGTCGAAGGTCGCCGCGCGGTACCGTATCCGCAGGTGCTGACCACGATCCAGGACAGCCCGAAGCCGGTCATCGCCGCCGTCAACGGCGCCGCGTTCGCCGGCGGCCTGGGTCTCGTGGGGGCGGCGGATATCGTGATCACCGCCGAGGAGGTGCAGTTCAGCTTCAGCGAAGTCCGCATCGGCGTGATCCCGGCCGTGATCTCGGTGGTCTGCATTCCCAAGCTGGGCACGCACCACGCGATGCGTCTGTTCGTCACCGGCAAACGTTTCACGGGTGCCGAGGCCGTGGAAATGGGCTTCGCCCACCGCGCGGTGCCGAGGGCCGAGCTTGAAGCCGCCGTGAACGAGGAGATCGACATGATTGGCCGCGGTGGCCCCAACGCCGTGGTCGAATGCAAGAAACTCGTGCGACGCGTCCCGCTGCTGAACCGCGAGGACGGCTTCGCCGAGACCGCCGAATGGAGCGGCCGGATGTTCCGCAGTGAGGAAGGCGCCGAGGGCATGGCGGCGTTCCGGGAGAAACGCGACGCGGCCTGGGTGACCGGGGAGGGATGAGGCCTGGTGCCGCCTGGAACATAGGGCTACTGCTTGCGGCGAGCATCGTTCCCGACGTTGGCGCGGCGACAGAGCCCGAGACCCCCTATTGCGGCTTCGCCGAGTCGGTCGATGAGGATCCCGCTGCCGGGTTGATCGTCGGTGCGGATGTCCTGCTCACGACACAAGTGGGACGCGACTACGCCGTTCACATTCGCTTCAACGGCACGATCGGTGCCGTGGGACCGCTCGACGCGGTCCGTGAGGACTATCCCGGCGCCGCGGTACTGGATTGCCGTGGCGGGGCGGTCCCGTCGCCGGGGTTCGTCAACTCCCGTGGTCAGGCGCCTTGCCAGGCTAGGCGCGCCGTCCGTGGGCCGTAGCGGCTGCGAACCGACCCGCTAGCACCAGGTAGGCGGCCCCGGACAACGCCGTGACGCCGAACAGCATGCACATCACGACGATCTGGTAGCGCACCGCGATCAGGGGATCGACGCCGGCCAGGATCTGCCCCGTCATCATGCCGGGAAGGGCGACGAGGCCTACGGCGAACAACGTGTTGATCTGAGGAATCAGCGCGGCGTTCAAAGACGTGCGTACCGCGTCGGCAACCCCGGTGCCGGTGGCGAGTTCGGCATCGTAGCGCTCCGCGGCGAGGCTGACGGCGTTCATGGCCGCCGAGAAGATCATGCCGCTCAAGGGGATCGCGTAGCGGGGGTCGTACCACGGTTCAAGTGACAGTACGCCTTGGGTGACCAGGATTAGGGTGAGCAGTCCGCTGAGGGCCACCGCGGCGAACGCAATCGCGTACCGGGAGGGGGTTCGGCGGCCCAACGGGCGAAGAGCGATCCAGGAGGCAACGGCCATCATCACCAGCAGCACCGCAAGCACGATGTACGGTTGGTCGGCGTTGAAGATGTAGGTGAGCACGTAGCCGATCACGAGCAGTTGGATGAGCATGCGCGCCGTTGCGTACAGTCCGTTCCACGCACCCAGCGAGTAGCGCACCAGGATCGCGATGGCGACGGCGACGGGCACGAACGCGATCAGCAGCCTCACTGTCGAGATTTCCGGGATCGACGATTCCATGCCATGTCTCCGTAGGGCGACCGTGGAACGACGATGATACGGCGTGCCGTGGGCGTCCCTCGTGCAATTCGCTCACGCGGAACGAGCCCGAACGGGCGACCCCAACGCGACTCGTAGGGGCGGGGCTTGTCCGGGGCTTGTCCCCGCCCGTGTCGGGGTATGTCGCCGGTTGGATCGGGACGGGGCGAGCCCGTGCCCTACGAGGATCGTCCTAGGGAATCGAGAAGCCGAGTCGCGTTGTGAATGAGCCTCGGCAAGCCGTCCGCGACGGTCTCCATGCGCGGATCGGTCGAGTCTCCCACCTTCCATCGATGGTGAAGCTGCTGGACCACGGTCCCCGACTTCCACAGCGCAAAGGCCTCGTACCAGCCGATGTTGGCGAGGTCGAGGCCGCTACGGGAAGCGTAGCGCTGGGTGACCGCGGCCCGCGACGGCAAGCCCATGCGGTCCATGCCGTCGTAGCTGAAACGCCGGGTGTCCTCGGTGTCGGCCGGATCGGGCCAGTAGTTGAGCAATGTGCCGATGTCGATCAGGGGATCGCCCAGCGTCGTCATGTCCCAGTCGAAGAAGGCCGTTACCCGGTCGGGATCCGCCGGGTCGAACAGGCAGTTGTCGAGCTTTAGGTCGTTGTGGACCAGGGAGATGCGTTGCGGTTCCGGGCGGGAGTCTTCGAGGCGGGCGTGGACGGCGGACATATCGGCGTGGTATCGATCGTCCGCCACGAGGTCCCAGCGCTGCTTCCAGCCCCTGAGCTGGCGGGCGACGAAGCCATCGGGTCTACCGAGACCGCCCAGATCCACGGGTTCGGGATCGAGTGTATGGAACTCGGCGATCCGGTCGACTAATGCCATGCCGATGCGCCGGCCGATGTCACGGTGATGGCGCATGGTCGGCGGGATTACGCCCCGGATGACCTCGCCGCGGCGTCGTTCCATGACGAAGAAATCGGCGCCGCCGACGGCGTGGTTGTCGCAGAATAGATACGCCCGCGGTGCCGCGTCGAAGACTTGCCACAGCCGGGACAGCACCCGGTACTCGCGCTTCATATCGTGCGCACCGGGCGCGAGGGCGCCGAATGGCGGTCGCCGCAACACGAGTTCCGATTCGCCGAACCGGATGAGATAGGTCAGGTTGGCGGAGCCGTTGGGGAACTGCAGGACCTCGAAGCTGCCCGCCGCGTCGAATACGTCGCGAGGTAGGTTCTCGCGTAGATACGCGGCGATCCGTGGCCAGTCGAGGTCTTCCCCGGGTCGTACCGGTGCGAGTTCCGGCAACGCCTCGTCGGCGAACGGATCGACTTCGGTTTGTTTCAATGGCGTGTCCTCCCCGAACAAGAATGACGCACCACGGGACGGTTGTCATCGGACGCCGCGGAGCCTTAAAAGGGGGCAGACTGTGCAAAACATGTGTAATTCCGGTTGACTGATTGCCAATACTGTATATAATCACAGTTACTTGGTGCCCTACCCGATCCGGTCGGACAACGGGTTGCCGCCGGGCTGGCTGACCAGCAGGTCGGCAGCCGATCAACAAGGAATGAACCATGGACGCCGCAGCAACTGCTCTCCAGCCCCTTGAATCCCTCGCCGACGATCTCGTCTCGAGTTGCCGGAGTGTTTCGTGGTACGGCTATCGCCTTCTCGTCCTGTTGCGCGAGTTCGACTTGCGAAACGGGTATCGGGAAGTGCGGGGCAAAGGTCGCTGTGCCGCCGACAGCGCCGAGTGGCTCGATGCGCGGTGCGGGATCGGACGCGAAACGGTCCGCGACAAGCTACGGGTCGGCTACGCGCTGCTCAACCTGCCGGAGATCGAGTCGGCCTTCGAAGCCGGCGAGTTGACGTTCGCCAAGGTACGGGCGTTGGTGGAGGTCGCGACGCTTGACAGTGAGGGTGCGCTGCTCGACTTCGCGCGTGCGATGACGGACGCCCAGGTGGTCGAATATTGTCGGCGGTTGCGTACCGGGACACTTGCCTAAACGAGCACTGGTGTGCCGCTTGTGAAATAACATGACATCGTCCCCGCCGGACAAAAGATCCGGTGGCTTGGCTAAGTGCTTGTTGGGGGCGGCACATCCTCGCTTTATGCCGCGTCTTGCAAGCCGCAAGACCGTGCGGGTTGTCACGGTTATTCGGAATCGGAACACTAGGCCAGGACGAGGCCTTGGTTGTCGCCTTGATCGCCGGCACGGGCTAACCGCAGGCACCGGGCGCGGTCCGGCGAGGCGGAACCTGGACAACTTGATTCAGCATGATGCCGTCGCACGAGGGTGTAGTGCGTCGATATACTCGACCCGAGACTAGGAGGGGGGTGCATTGGATGTCGCGGATCGTTCTCTACCACAACCCGGCGTGCAGCAAATCGCGTGGCGCCAAGGAGATGCTCGAGGGAGGCGATGTGGACTTCGACATCGTCGAGTACTTGAAGGCGCCATTGGGCGAGGCGGACCTGCGGCGCATTCTCGAGTTGATCGACGACCCGCCCGCTGAACTCGTCCGCAAGGACGCGAGCTTCCGTGAACTCGGCTTGAGCGCAGGCGACTACACGACGGCGGATGCCGTGGTAGCGCTTCTACGCGAACATCCGAAGCTGATGCAGCGTCCGGTCGTCGTACGCGGCGAAAGGGCGGTCATCGCGCGACCCTCCGAGAAGGTCGAAGCACTCCTCTAGCGCGACTCGGGCTCGTGGCCCTCGTCCTCAGCGAGCGGCGCTGGCTTCGCTTCGGCGCGTTCAGCGCGTTCTACTTTGCTCAGGGCGTGCCACTCGGGTTGCTGTCGGTTGCCATCCCGGCATGGCTCGCCGAACAGCAGGCGAGTGTCGGTGAAATCGCCTTGTTCACGTCCGTGGTGTCCATCCCGTGGGCGTTCAAGCTGGTGGCGGGTCCGTTCATGGATCGCATCACGTTCCTTCCCATGGGATTTCGGCGTCCTTGGGTGCTGTTCGCGCAAGGCGCGCTGACCATGTCCCTGCTGGTTCTCGCACTCACCCCATTTGATGTGGGCGCGATGGCACCGCTGATGGTCGTTGGGTTTGTGACCAATGCCTTCGCGGCCACCCAAGACGTTGCCGTCGACGGCATGGCCATCGATGTGCTGCCCGTCGACGAGCGTGGTCGGGCGAACGCGTTCATGGCGTTTGGGCAGGTTGCAGGGTCCTTGTCCTTCGGTGCCTTGTGCGGGACATTGCTGCCCCTCGTCGGGCTGCCGCTGACGGCGTCGTTTTGCGCGGCCACGGTCGCAGCCATCTTCCTTTTAGTTGGCATTGTTCGCGAACGGCCGGGCGAACGGCTATTGCCGTGGTCGTCGGGTGTAGCGACCGTTAGGGCGGAAGTTGCCGCACCGTCGATTGTCGACAACTTCCACGACCTGTTCCGGGTGCTGGTCATGCCCATGAGCGTGCTCTTGGTCGTGGTTTCGTTTGCCTACTTCCTTCGCGGCGGCCTCGTTACGCCGGTGTACACGGCGTTCGCAGTCCAGGAACTGGGCCTGTCCGGCGCACGCTATAGTCAGTTCGCTAGTGGCATGAGCCTTGCCGCGGCGGTCATTGGCGTCGTCATCGGACCGTACATCGACCGATTCGGTGCGAGACGGTTCCTTCTTGGTGCGCTCGTCACGGGGGCCGTATTCCATCTTGCGGCGGGCATGTTGGCGGATGACCGGGGCAACCTCATCGTCTTCGGTTCCCTCGCGATCGTGGTCTATGTCGTCGGACAGGTCGTCATCATCACCGTCATCGCCCTGTTCATGAACCTATGCTGGACCAAGGTGGCCGCAACGCAGTTCGCCGTCTACATGGCGCTCGCCAACGTCGGCATCGCGTCCGGCGGTCTGCTGTTCTATCCCGTTGCCGACCACCTGAGCTTCGGCCAGGACTTTCTCATCATGGCGGGCCTCTTCACCGTGTCGGCGGCGGGGCTGGTGTTCTTCAAGGAAGGCGCGCATACCCAGAGGCTGGAGGAACTCAGGGCTCGCGCCGTGCGGAAGTAGCGGTTGCCAGGCGTCGCCGAATGCCTTGATTTCTCGCGCCCGTCGGATGGCGACCTCGGTGTCGCCGCCGCCGCGATCACAGAACATCGGCGTTTTGTCAGCAGCGTCGAAGAACGGACCATCGAACGCGCCGGATCCTGCGCAGGCCATTTAGGCGGGGACGAGAGCCAGCCGCTTCATTGCCGGAGGCGTTAGCGGAACTCGGGCATGACCTCTTCAGCGAACAGTTGGGCAGGCTCCTGCGTGTCCCTGCCGAAGAACTCGATGACGAACATCGTACAACCCAAATCGATGTGCTTCTGGATCTGTTCGGCGCAGCGCTCCGGGGTGCCCGTGATCGCCAGCGGCCCCTTGGGGTCGCCCATGTGGCCGCCGAAGATCCGCTGGGCCTGGTCGGCCATGGGCCCGGCCCTCTCGGCATCGGGCGCGATCGTTACCAGGCATTGCTGGCTAGCCACGATCTCGCCGGGGTCCCGCCCGATCGTGTCGCAGTGTCGATGGAGAACGTCGATCTTGTGTTCGAGCGATGCCTGTTGGCCGGCCTGGTTATTCCAGATGTCGGCTTCCCGGGCGACGATCTTCAGGGTGACTCGCTCACCGGCGCCGCCGATCAGGATGGGCACCTTGCGCGGCGGCTTGGGTTGGCAGACGACGCCGCTTGCCTGAACGTAGTCGCCGTCGTAGGCAACCTCGTCCTCGTCTCCCCACATCCGCTTCAGGAGTGCGACGGTCTCCGCGAGTTGCTTCAGGCGTTGGCCCGTGTCATGAAACGGCATGCCGAAGTCGGTGAATTCCCGAGGCATCCAGCCGCCACCGAGTCCGGCGATGATCCGCCCACCGGCGATGTTGTCCACGCTGGCTATGGTCTTGCCGAGTTGGGCAGGATTGCGCATCCCGGCGGGGGTCACCAGCGTGCCGAGTTCGACGCGCTCGGTGATGGCGGCGACCGCGGCGATCATCGACCAGGCTTCGAGGATCGGCAGTTGCGGCGACTGCGGGCCGTAGAGGTGGTCGCATACCCATAGCGAGTCGAATCCCATCGATTCGAAGGCACGTGCCGCGTCGGCGGCCGCTACCCACGGACGCTTGATCTGCGGCAGGGTAACGCCGAAGTGGGCTTTCGCGTTGGCTGTCATCGGAGTCCTCGAGAGCTGGGCTACTTGAAGCAGCCTAACATCATGGAGCCGAACATCATGGAGCCGAACATCATGGGACACCCACCCGTCCGCTACCGAGGCGTCTGCCCCAAGGGACACCCACCCGCATGTTTCGAAGGCATGTCCTCGCCGGAGGGAGAATCCGGGTGCGAGGGTCTCGGCTGACCGCGAGGCGGTCGGGTCTCGTATCATCAAGGGACACCCACTACCGGCGTATCATCAAGGGACACCCACTACCGGGGTCCGCAATGGCACAGATCGAGTTCGAGGTCGTCGAAGGCTGGGAAAAGCTCCCGGAAGGATGGAGTTTCGTGGAGGTCGCCGGCGTCGCGACGGACTCCAAGGACCGGGTCTATGCCTTCAACCGGGGCGAACACCCGATGATCGTGTTCGACGCCCAAGGCAATTTCCTCGATGCCTGGGGCGAGGGCGTCTTCGCCAATGCCCACGGCATCTACATCGGTCCGGACGACCGCATCTACGCGGCCGACAACGTCGACCACACGGTGCGGATCTTCACGCCGGACGGCAAGCTGCTCCGGACCTTGGGCGAGAAGGACAAGCCCGCCGACACCGGTTTCGTGCCCGGACGTTCGGCGGTGCAATACGGTGGCGGCCCGTTCAACCGGGTCACGAACGTGGCGCTGTCGACACCGGGGGAAATGTACGTCGCCGACGGCTATGGCAACGCACGGGTGCACAAGTTTTCGGCTTCCGGCGACCACGAGTTCTCGTGGGGCGAACCCGGCACGGGCCCCGGCGAGTTTCGCTTGCCGCATGCGATCGCGGTGGATCGGGACAGCACGGTCTATGTCGCGGACCGGGAGAACTCGCGTATCCAGGTGTTCACGGCGAACGGCGACTACGTCAAGGAGTGGACCCACGTCATCCGGCCGGACGATCTCTACATCGACGACGACGACATCCTCTACGTCGCCGAGTTGGGCGAGATCGCGGGTCGCAGCCCGGACCACGAAATTCTGCCCCACACGCCGCATGCCCGGGTGACCGTCATGGACCTAGACGGCGAGGTCATCACCCGCTTCGGGGGAAAGGACCCGGTACGTCCCGGCAATTTCTTCGCCCCGCACGGAATCTGGTCCGACTCCAAGGGTGACCTGTACGTCTCCGAAGTGGTCTACAGCGGGGGCGGGAACCGGGGTCTCGTGCCCCTCGACTGCCACGCGCTGCAGAAATTCGCGCGTATCAACGCCGAGTGATCCGGTCAGTCGTTGGCGTGCACCGCGTCGTGTTCGCGCTCAAAGGAGTGGTCGTGCTTTGCGTAATGGGCGTTGGGCTGTCCGGCGCGGCGGTGGAGTCGTTGACCACCAAGGTGCATCGAAAGATCCCGCACGACCCGGAGGCGTTTACCCAGGGTCTCGTCTTCTGGGAAGGAAAGCTCTATGAAAGCACCGGACGGCGCGGCCAATCCGAGGTGCGCCGGATCGACCCGGACACGGGGACCGTCGAGCACCAGGTCCGGATTCCCGTGCTGTTCTTCGGCGAGGGGCTCGCCCGGGATGGACAGCGCCTCGTCATGCTGACCTGGCATGCCGGACAGGCGTTCGTTTTTGGCCTGACGGACTTCGACCGTCTCGGAACGCTCACCTACCGGGGCGAGGGCTGGGGTCTTTGCCACGACGGCGACCGTTTCGTGATGAGTGACGGCTCCGACCGGCTGAGCTTCCGCGACAGCGAATCGTTCAACTTGCTTGGTCAGGTGGCGGTCACCAACGAAGGCTTGCCGCTTGCGAGTCTGAACGAGTTGGAATGCGTAGCGGGCGAGATCTACGCCAATGTCTACAGGCGCGACACGATCGTGCGAATCGACCCCACCACTGGGCGCGTCACGGCACGCATCGATGCCGCGGGTCTCCTCGAGGCGGCGGAATCGCGGGGCGTCGATGTGCTGAACGGCATCGCCTATGCCCCCGAACGGGAACGATTCTTCATCACCGGCAAGCTATGGCCTGCCATGTTCGAAGTGACATTCGTCGACGAGTCCGCATCAGCGGTGCCCAGTGAGCCGAACGGACACTGACATCGAGTGGGCGTACCGCACGGTTGGCGCGCTGGCGCGAGTCGCGAAAGGCAGATCGTCGAGTGGGCCCGGAAATATGATCGGCGGGCCGTCGTTGTTCTGCCTAAGACCCGGCCGTTGGGCTATTTGGGGCCGCGACGGCGGCCCGCGGCCTCCGCGAGTTCGCCCAGGCATGCCACGGTGTCGTCCCAGCCGATGCAGGCATCCGTCACGCTCTGGCCGTAGGCCAGTTCCGGGCCGAGGTTCTGCCGCCCGGCTACGAGGTTGCTTTCGATCATCACCCCCATGATCTTGTCTTCGCCGTCGGCGACCTGACCGGCGACGTCCTGGCAGACCGCGATTTGCCGGTTGTGGTCTTTCAGGCTGTTGGCGTGGCTCGCATCCACCATGAGGCGGTCGTTCAGCCCCCGTTGATCGAGGATCCGGCTGGCATAGTGCACCGACGGGTTGTCGAAGTTGGTCTTGCCGCCGCCACCTCGCAGGATGATGTGGCAGTCGTCGTTGCCCGCAGTGGAGAAGATTGCCGAGTGGCCGGCCTTGGTCACCGAAAGAAAGATGTGCGAATGCTCGGCGGACTTGACGGCGTCGGCGGCGACCTGGATATCGCCGTCGGTACTGTTCTTGAAGCCGGTGGGACAGGACAAGCCGGAAGCGAGCTGACGATGAATCTGGCTTTCGGTGGTGCGCGCGCCGATTGCGGCCCAACACACGAGGTCGCCGACGTACTGCGGCGTGATGGGATCCAGGTACTCCGTGCCGGTGCCGAGACCGAATCCCACGATGTCGCGGAGTAGGGCGCGCGCGGTGTGCAAGCCCAGATTGATGTCGAAGGAGTCGTCGAGGTTGGGATCGTTGATAAGTCCCTTCCACCCAACGGTGGTCCGCGGCTTCTCGAAGTAGACGCGCATGACGATGAGCAATTCGTGCGCCAAGGCGTCTGCCTGTTCCTTGAGTCGCGCGGCGTATTCGCGCGCCGCTTTCGGGTCGTGGATGGAGCACGGCCCGACGATGACGAGTAGGCGCGGGTCGCGTCCGGCGATGATCTCGCTGGCGTGACGGCGGACGTTGAACACCAAGGTCGAGTGTTCGGCGGCGAGCGGCAGGTCATCGATCAATTCGGATGGGGCGCGTACTTCCGCCATGCCGGTAATCCGAACGTCGTCGGTCAAGTACTGCATCTGCCTGCTATTGATGGTCGAAACGAACGCGCAAACTTAGCGCGTGCCAAGCCGGATGTACAATCGCCCCATGACGGCCCGTTCCCGTTCGGCGTACTTCCAAGCCCTCGGCATCGATGTCTGGGTGCGCCGGGGGACACATACGGGTGGGCCCCCGGCGGTCTCGACACCCGCCGACAGCCGAGCCCCGACCACACCGATACCGCGGCCGCAGACATCCCCACAGCCGCGCCAATCGCCTCCACGCCATCGGGAACCGCGGCGTCCCGCGCCCGTGCCGGACCGACCCGCAGCCGAGGAGGCGTTCCGAGTCCGATGCTTCCAGTACGGACGCGTGTTCGCAGCCCTGGCTAGGGATGCCTGGCCCATGCGCCGTTTCCTGTTCGACGTGGCTTGGGCGCTGAACGGTTTCGAGCGCGCCGAACGACGAGATCTTGTATTCGATTGGCCCCAACCGGGCGCCGTCGCCGACGGTGGCGCGAAGGCGTTTGGAGCGTTCGTTCGCCACCAGACCGGCACCCGAGAGGGGACCCGCATGTTCATTGCCGGCGCGCAGGTGGCAACCCTGCTCGGTCAGCCGGCGCCCAACGAGTCCTGCATCCTGGACGGTCGCCTATACGTACGGCCGGACGCGTTGGACACGGCGGGGAAACGTACGCTTTGGCGGTTGATTCAAGAGATGGACGAATCGGCTTGAGCGGAGCCGCACGGCCGTGCGGCTATAATGCGCCGCCTTCTTGACGACTCCACGGACCCTTGAACGTTTCATCCACGGCGTGCGCCGAACTCGGTGGCAACGCGGCGAGTTCGACTGACCTTCCCCGCGAGGTGGCGCGACGCCGTACCTTCGCCATCATTTCCCATCCGGACGCCGGCAAGACCACGGTAACCGAGAAGCTGCTGCTGTTCGGCAACGCGATCACGCTCGCGGGCACGATCAAGGCGCGCAAGTCGAAACGCCACGCCGCGTCGGACTGGATGGCCATGGAACGCGAACGGGGCATTTCCGTCACGACCTCCGTGATGCAGTTCGACTACGGCGACTGCGTGGTCAATCTGCTCGATACGCCGGGCCACGAGGACTTCTCGGAGGATACCTACCGGACACTTACCGCCGTCGACTCGGCATTGATGGTCATCGATGGCACGAAGGGGGTCGAGCCACGAACGATCAAGCTGCTCGAGGTCTGCCGGCTTCGGGACACTCCCATCATGACGTTCATCAACAAGCTTGACCGCGAGATTCGCGAACCGCTCGAGCTTGTCGACGAGATCGAGGACACCCTGCAGGTCGAGTGCGCCCCGATGACCTGGCCCATCGGCGCCGGCCGGTCGTTTCGCGGCGTCTATCACTTCGGACTCGACCGGATCATCCGCTACGAGTCCGGCGTCGGCGACCGCATCCACCAATTCGCCGTCATTGACGGCCTGCGTAGTGACCAAGCCCGGGAATGGCTCGGTGACGAGCACGGCGCATTTGTCGAGGAAGTGGAGCTCATCGAGGGTGCCAGCCACGGCTTTGACCGGCGGGCATTTCTCGATGGCACCCGATCGCCGGTGTTCTTCGGTACGGCGTTGGGCAACTTCGGCGTCAGGGAGTGTCTCGATCACCTGGTGCAGCAGGCACCGCCACCGGGAGACCGCAAGGCGGAGAATCGCGCCGTCGATCCCGGCGAAGCGCCGTTCTCGGGGTTCGTTTTCAAGATCCAGGCGAACATGGATCCCAAACATCGGGATCGGATGGCCTTCATGAGAGTCTGTTCGGGTCGCTACCGCCAGGGCATGCGCATGCGCCATGTCCGCCTTGGCCGGCAAATGAAAGTGACGGACGCCGTTACCTTCATGGCGGGCAGCAGGGTGCGGGCGGGTGAGGCGTACCCCGGGGACATCATCGGGTTGCCCAATCACGGGGGGATACAGATCGCCGACACGTTCAGCGAGGGCGAACACCTGAAATTCGGCGGCGTGCCGAACTTCGCCCCCGAACTGTTCAGGCGTGTACGACCCCGCGATCCCTTGAAGTCGAAACAGTTGGATCGGGGTCTGCGCCAGCTTTCGGAGGAGGGCGCGACGCAAGTATTCTTCCCGCTCATGACGAATGACATCGTGATCGGCGCCGTGGGGTCGCTGCAGTTCGACCTGGTGGCGTACCGTCTGGACGACGAGTACCGCGCCGACTGCGTGTTCGAAACGGCGGACATCTACACCGTGCGCTGGGTAACGGGGGACGCCAAGGACATCGACGAACTCAAGCGCCGCCACGGCGAACGCCTGGCGCTGGATGGTGGGGGATGCCTCGCCTACCTGGCGCCCACCCGGGCGAACCTCGCCCTCGCCCTGGAGCGCTGGCCGAAGGTGCGTTTCGCGGCGACGCGTGAACACTGATCGGGCCGGGCGACCGTGGACCTCCCTCTAAGAGAAGCGTTGGAGCGTTTTCTCGACGGCGGGGACGACCCCGTCGAAGGTGCGTTGATCGTGGCGGAGATCGTCGACGAAACCGCCGATGCCAACTGGTCCCGTGACGAAATCGGCCGACTCGCCGACGCCATCGGCACCCAAGGTGAGATCACGCCCCGACGCGTCGTTCGGCAGTTCGCCCAAAGCGGCTTCCGGGGAGCGCGGAAGAACTACTACGAGGTCGACAACAGCGTCCTCCACCACGTCCTGCGCACCCGCCGTGGCATCCCCATCTCGCTTGGCGTGGTGCTCATCGGCATTGCGCGGCGTCTCGGCCTCGACGCACTCGGGGTGAATTTTCCCCGCCACTTCCTGGTCACGATTGACGACCTGCTCGTGGATCCGTTCGCGGTCTCGCCAACCACGATCGACAACTGCCGACAGTGGCTCAAGGAGAACAAGGTCGACGAGACCGGCGCGTTCAACATCGCGGATGCGCGTGACATCGCCGTGCGCATGCTGAACAACGTCCGAATGCTCGTCCAAGGCCAAGGTGACTTTTCGCGCGCGCTCGAAATCTCGGACTACCAGCTGATGATCTTTCCGGACTCGTACGGCCTTTACGTGGAACGTGCGGACGCCTGGCTCGGCCTGCGTGCCCCCGAGATGGTCGTCCGAGAGTTGGAGGAAGCTGTCCGCCACGCGCCCGACGACGCGATCGCGGACCGACTTCGGGACCGTATCAGCCAAGCGCGCCAACTGAAGTCGGTGGTGAACTAGCCGGCGTACGGGTTCTTGATCGCCAACGAGACCGGTTGGTCGTAGCCGGGAACGACGATTTCGTCGGTCGAGAGTCGGAGGTCGTCGCCGTCGAGGACGCCTTGACCGTACCGGTAGATGGTCTGGGCGTCGCCACGGGTCGCCGCGGCATCGTAATCGAGAGCCTTCCCATGCACGGCATCGTTTAGTTGCGCGTGTCGCCGCATCGCCTGCGCACCGTGCCTGGCCTTCAGCATCTCGCGGGCGACCCGCGGGCTTAGAAGTACGCCGGTGGCGTTGTTGCCGCCGAACCCCTTTGAGTTGACGAAGGCAATGTCCAGGGAATCGGGATCGACCTCCACGTGGCCCGGCGCGATGCGCAGGTGGCTTTTGTGGACGTCGTCCGCCGGGCGGTCGATGGTGGCGATGCCGGGAATCCAGCCGTAGCGCCAGGTGCCCAGCGCCGACGAGGTTTGGTCGCCCGACGCGGGTGCCAGGGTGTGACCGACATACGCCTTGACCGCGGCCACGGTCCAGCGATCGATACCGAAAGTCTTGGCCATCTCGTTCAGTATGTGCGACTCGGTAACCCGGTTTTGCGGTGTGCCCGTGCCGTGGGCGTGCACATACGACCGATGCCGCAGCGCATCCACGCCCAGGATCGCCCGGGCGCATGCCATCGCCTTGGCAACGGTGACGTAATTGCCGATTCCGGGACCGGGGATCGACTTCTTGAATCCGTCGGCATTGACGAAGACGTCCCCCACCGCGGCGTGGATGTCGGCCCCCAGTTCGATCGCCAGCGCGTCATCTGTGACCACGACGTACACCGCCGCCTCAGCCAACGTGAATCCGCAGTTCTGTGCGAACGGTCGGCACGCTCGGCGGTTGTCCACGGTGTTGGCGCCGTCCAAGGCCATCAGCGCGTCGTCTTCGGCCAGCGCTCCCATGGTTCGGTATGCCTCGACCACTTCCGGCACGATCGGCGCTTCGGCACCACCCACGACGGCAACCCGGCAACGCCCGGCGCGGATCTCGTCCACGGCGGCCTTGAGGTTGTACAGGAAGGTCGCACAGGCACCGATCACACCCGCGGTCTGACCGACGCTGCCGATGACATACGCGTTGACGAAATCGACGGGCATCTCGGGAAGGCCAAGCGCTGCCTGCTTGGCGGTAGGTCGCTTGCCCATCATCGGGGCTTGCATCATCCCGCCGTTGCTGCAGTTGTCGAGTTGCCCCATCGCGCTACCCGAATAGGCGGCGAACTCGTCGGGCCGGACGAGCTTCCGAAACCGTTCCCAGGGGATGCCCACGGACTGAACGGCGTCGGAAGCGCCGTAGACGTTCAGTTGGAGTCCGCGGGGATGGTTTCGCGAGGGATAGAGCTTGTCCGGCTCGAATCCGGACGGCGTCTGACCGGCGGAGGTCACCCTCGACGTCCGCTTGTCAGCGATCAGCACGTCGAGACGGTCGGCCGTCACTTCGATATGCCCGTCTTCGCGCTGGCTCAGCGACCAACCGGGTGGAATCTCATCGGGCAGGTCCCGTTTCGAAATCACGAAGCTCATCGGTCCCGACGGGGCCTGCGCGAGCCGGGCGTTGCGCTGCCACCCGATACTTTCCGGGTCGAAGCAGTCGATGCGCCGAATCAGCGTGTTGTCGAGGATGTGCTGGCGCACCGACTCGTCGGTCGGGTCGCCATCGACGTTCATGAGCCCGGCAAGGCTCGCGTAGGTGTCATCCGCCGCGTCTTTGCCGAGCACGTCGATGACCGTTCGCCGGTAGGCATGGTCGAAGGACACCCGGCCCGCTGGGTTGATACCGCCGAACCCAACGATGACCGGCACTGGCGAACTCATTTGCTACCCGTTCTCCTCGGCTATTCAAGCGCGGCAGCTCAAGCGCGGTCGCTTGGACCCTCGCGCGCTCGGTGCGAGTCTACACGCCTTCGATCGCGATGGCGGTGGCTTCGCCGCCGCCGATGCAGAGCGACGCAATGCCACGTCTAGCGCCCCGGGCGCGTAGTGCGTGGGCGAGCGTCACGATCAGTCGACTACCCGTGGAGCCGATGGGGTGGCCTTGTGCGCAGGCGCCGCCGTAGATATTCACCTTGTCGGGATCCAAGCCGAGTTCGTTCATCGCCATCATCGGCACGCACGCGAACGCCTCGTTTATCTCGAAGACATCGACGTCGTCTTTTGTCCAGCCGACGCTCTCGAGAAGTTTGGCGACGGCCCCGGCGGGGGCGACCGTAAACTTCGCCGGGTGAATCGAATGGGTGGCGTGGCCGACGATCCTCGCCAGCGGTTGGGCTTGGCGGGCCGTTGCCTCGTCGCCGACGACAAGGGCCGATGCCCCGTCGGAGATGGACGAGGCATTGGCGGCGGTGATGGTGCCGTCCCTCTTGAACGCGGGTCTCAAGCTCGGGATGCGCTCGATCTTGGACCGACCCGGCTGTTCGTCTTCGGTCGCCTCGTCCATGGTGGCTATTTCGTCGTCAAGCGCACCGGACGCCATGGCGGCCCTTGCCTTGGTGACCGAGCCGATGGCGAACGCATCCATGCCTTCCCGGGTGAGTTGGTGTTCGTCGGCCCTGTTCTGGTGGTCGGTCATGGGGTCTCCGTCGTATTGTGGCCTTCGAGGAACCGGGGTATTAGCTCGGCGAAGTTGCAGGGCTTGAAGTTGGCGTCGAACTGGTTT